>MDSW01024783.1_pt1 | contig 11020 bp, 10 predicted proteins | sample 811171 | NCBI WGS metagenome assembly MDSW01 (sample SAMN05326641, study PRJNA326480) | marine metagenome | isolation source: seawater | place: Atlantic Ocean: North West | collected 2012 | reverse complement strand
CGACGACAAGCCGGTCAAGGGCACCTACACCTGGGCATCCGGGCAGACCTATACCGGCGACTGGGATGGCTGGGTCCGCTCCGGCAAGGGGCGGATCGTCTACACCAGCGGCAACAGTTACAATGGCGACTGGTTGAATGGCGAACGCCATGGCGAAGGCACCTACACCTGGACCAATGGCATGACCTTCACGGGTACCTGGGTAGAAGACGCGCGCACTTACGGCACAGAGACCTATACCGATGGCGACGTCTATGTCGGCGATTACGCCAATGACAAGCGCCACGGACAAGGCACGATGACCTATGCCGACAATGATGTGTACACGGGCGGCTGGCAGGCCGGCGAGAAGCATGGAAAGGGGCGCTATACCTGGGGCTCAGGCGACTATGCGGGCGATGTCTATGAGGGTGACTACATTCTCGGCAAGCGGACCGGGCAGGGCACCTACACCTGGACGGCTGGCATGGTCTATACCGGCGCCTGGGTCGACGGTCAGCGCATGGGACAGGGCGTCATGACGTGGCCATCCGGGCAGCGCTATGAGGGCAACTGGGTCAACGGTCAGCGTGCCGGTCAGGGCACGCAGGAATATGCCGACGGTCGGATATTCTCGGGCACATGGGCCGACGACGAGCCGGTCTTCGGCACGATGCAGCTTGTCGGCAAGGACCCGCGTCCCGTTCGTGTTGAGGATGAAAATTTCGTCTGGGCCGACTAGGCGGAATGCGGCCTCGTCAGGCGCCTGCCCGCCGTCTGGGCAGCGCGCCGGCTCAGCCGGCACGGGCATTCTCGACGATTCATTCAATTCTGGCTTGAATCCTGCGTAAACGTTCCTCGACCGAATTTTGAGGGTGGCTGGTCTCCGGGGGGAGTCGGGCGCCGCCGGCCATGAGGGGGCAGGGGACAATCATGCCAATTCCGCTCGACCTGGGCGACGCCTGGGCGCTTGTGCTTCGTTACAAGATGTTTTTCATCACGCTGTCTGTGTTCTTCGGCGCGGCGGTAATTTCACTCATCTGGCAGTGGCGGCGCATGGGCAAGTCGCTCAGCCTGCGGGAATTTCTCAAGACCTGTTTCCAGCCGGGCTTTGCCGGTGCGTCCAGCCGGACGGATCTTGCCATGTATGTCATCGTGAAGCTCACCCATGGCGTCCTCGTGGCCGGAATGATCATCGTGCAGCTCTGGCTCGGCCTGGTGATTGCAGACGGCCTGACAGCACTGTTTGGCGCGGCCGAGCCAGCCGAGGCGGGTTTCGTCACCATCGTCGTCATGTCGGTCGTGATCTTCCTGTTCGCCGACTTCTCGAACTTCCTGACCCACTATATGCAGCACAAGATCCCCGTCCTGTGGGAGCTGCACAAGGTGCACCATTCGGCGACCTATCTCTCGCCGCTGACCACCGCGCGCATGCACCCGCTGGGTGATCTGTTCGACCTCGTGACCGCCGGGGCCTTCACCGCCATTCCGATGGGTGTGGGCGTCTATCTCTACGGTTTCGACCTGCCGGAACTCTTCCTGATGTTCGCCAATGCGAACTTCATCGGCACGGTGCTGGTGCTCGACGCGCTGCGCCACAGCCAGTTTCCGGTCAGCTTCGGGGCGGGCGACTGCGTGCTGATGAGCCCGCACATGCACCAGCTCCACCACAGCATCGACGAGGCCCACTGGGACAAGAATATGGGCAACAAGCTGTCCATCTTCGACTGGATTTTCGGCACGGCCTACAAGCCCGCGCAGGGCGAGATTGTCGGCTATGGCATCGGCCGCGGCGACGCCGAGGACGACCTGTTTCACAGCCTGTACGGGGCGTATGTCCGCCCGGTCTTCGGCATGGCCCGCACCCTGATCGGCCGGCGCCCGGACCTGCCGCCACCCGTGCGGCCAATCCCGCAGGGGGCTGCTACGCAGGCGAAGGCTGCCCGGCCCGCGGCGGAAACCGGCCGGGAACTGCAGACCGGTTGAGGCATGGCCGCGCGCGCCCTCGCCCTTCGCCTTCGCTCAGGGTGAGGGCTATGGGGGGCGAGGCTGCAGCCGATCCACACAATGCAACCCCGTCCTGAGCGGAGGCGAAGGATGAAGCGGCAGGTAATGCCGGTCCGGGAAGTTTGTGTGGATGATCCGACGCAAGTGCCGGAAGCGGAAGTCAGGACGGAGATCTACCGGCGCGTGGGATAGTTCTCAAACAACGGCGTTGGATTAACAATCAATAATAGAAAATAGTGTATCAGCTTCTCGTGAAAGCAGGGACGGGAGGGATAGCGATTGGCCCGAGTTGAGTTTCTGGTTGAGTTTGAAGGCGACTTGGCGACTGAACATAAGCTGCCAGCGTACGAGGCTGGTGACAGCCTGACAGGGATCGCCAAAACGATTCTGATACCTACAAACTATCTGTTCGAGGGAAGAGTTCGCAGACGGCGTTTTGAAGAAGTCCCATTCCAACTGAATTTGGTGGCGCAGCGAAGGGGTAGTTTTCAGTCAATCTATGAATTGCTCTACGATCCCCTCGTCGCAACTAGTGCTGGCGTTGCTATAGGCATAACTGCGAATCTATTGACAGATTTTGTGAAGACCATCGCTAAACGAGCGGTTGGGCAGGGTGGCTCTGATAGAATACAACAGCTGGAAGCAGAGGGGCGTCTGAACGCCGGCGATTTGGCTGCGCTGGTTGACGCTGTGGAGCCTTCGGTGAAGCAATCCCACAGGACGATCGGAGCAGGAGCACAGGTCATCAACATTGTCGGCGACGGTAACTCTGTCACGTTTAATTCAGAGACCAAGCGATATGTATCTGACACTGTCAGGAATGATGAAGTTCGGGTCCGCTCGTTCAGCGTTGCATCGTTAAACTCAAATACCGGGTACGGTCGGCTGTTTGATGCCGAGGAAGGTCGGACAATTCCCTTTCAGCTTCCTACCGGAATTGATGGTCGAAGCGTTGCGGCATTGCTGAGCAGTTTCAACCGATACGCGAGACGCCGTTGGATGGGGAATGACGAAGCCTCGCTAGTTGCTGTACGCTATCAGACGCTGGATAGCGTTGATGGAAGGGTAAAAAAGATTCTACCGCTTGCGGCTCGCGATACTATGGAAGAGCTGTAACGCCCTAAACCCCCGTCACAAAGGTCGAGATGACCTTCTTCAGGCCGGCCTTCTCGAAGTTGACCTGCAGCTTTGTCCCGTCCGCCGCCAGCACCTGGCCGTAGCCGAATTTCTCATGGTGGACGCGCTGGCCGATCTTGAAGCCTGACTTGCCGGATGAGGTGGCGAGCAGTTCCGCCTTGCCGTCGATGATGGGGGCGGACTTGCCGGCGGATTTCGCGTTTTCCTTCAGGCGCCGCCAGCCGGGGGAGTTGTAGGAACTGCGCTCGCCAAGGTCCTCGATCGTGCCCTGGAAACCGGTCTCGCCGCCGGGCATGGTGGAATAGCCGGTCTCGCTGACCGCCTCGACATGGTCATGCGGCAGCTCGTCGACGAAGCGCGACGGCAGCACTGACTGCCAGCGCCCGAAAATCATCCGGTTGGCGACGAAGCTGATCGAACATTTCTCCCGCGCGCGGGTAATGCCGACATAGGCCAGCCGGCGCTCCTCCTCGAGGCCCTTCATCCCGCTCTCGTCGAGCGAGCGGCGGGATGGGAAGACTTCCTCCTCCCAGCCGGGCAGGAAGACCATCGGCCATTCGAGCCCCTTGGCCGCGTGCAGCGTCAGGATCTGCACCTCATTGCCCGAGCTCTGCCCGCCGACATCCATGACAAGCTCCACATGTTCGAGAAAGCCGGCGAGGCTGTCGAACTGGCCGAGCGCGTGGATGAATTCCTTGAGGTTGTCGAGACGGGTCTGCGATTGCGGGCTGCGGTCCTTCTGCAGCATGTCGGTATAGCCGGACTCATCCAGGATGACCTGCGCCAGCTCATGATGCGGCATGCCGTTATTGAGCCGGTCGCGCCACATGTTGATCTGGTCGATGAAGGTGGTCAGGCCGCGCTTGGCCGGGCCCTTGATCTCGTCAGTCTGCAGCACCATCGGCGTCAGCGTGAAGAGCGAGCGGCCATCCTCGCGCGCAAACACCTGCAGCTTCTGGATGGAGGAAGCGCCCACCCCGCGCTTGGGCTGGTTCACAACCCGCTCGAAGGCGAGGTCATCGTCAGGCGAGCGGATGAGGCGCAGATAGGCCAGCGCATCGCGGATCTCGGCGCGCTCGAAGAAGCGCGGGCCGCCGATCACGCGGTACGGGATGCCCAGCATGATGAGGCGTTCCTCGAAGAGGCGCATCTGCCAGGAGGCCCGCACCAGGATGGCGCAGTCCTCATATGCGCCGCCCTTGCCGACATAGGATTCGATATCGTCGCAGATGAGGCGCGCTTCGGCCTCGCCGTCCCAGAGGCCGCGCACCTTGACCCGGTCGGCATCCGGGTCGCTGCCCGTTTCCTCGCCAACGTACAGCGTCTTGCCGAGCCGGCCCTTGTTCTGCGCGATGACCGATGAGGCGGCGGCAAGGATGTGCGCGGTGGAGCGGTAATTGCGCTCCAGCCGGATGACCTTGGCGCCCGGAAAATCCTTCTCGAAGCGCAGGATGTTGTCCACCTCCGCCCCGCGCCAGCCATAGATCGACTGGTCGTCATCGCCGACGCAGCAGATATTACCGGTGCCGCGCGCCAGGAGGCGCAGCCAGAGATACTGGGCGACGTTCGTGTCCTGATACTCGTCGACGAGGATATATTTGAACTTGGCGTGATAGTCGGCCAGCAGGTCCGGGTTTTCCTGGAAGATGGTGATGTTGTGGATCAAGAGGTCCCCGAAGTCGCAGGCGTTCAGAACCTTCAGGCGCGACTGGTAAATCTCGTAGAGCTTGATCGCCTTGCCGTCGGCGAAGTTCCACGCCTCGTCCTGCGGCACCTTGCCGGGCGTCAGCGCGCGGTTCTTCCAGCCATCGATGAGATTGGCGAGGTGGCGCGGCGTCCAGCGCTTGGTGTCGATATTCTCGGCCTCGATCACCTGCTTGCAGAGGCGGATGGCGTCATCGCTGTCGAGGATGGTGAAGGTGGATTTGAGGCCGGCCAGCTCGGCGTGGCGGCGCAGGATCTGCGCACTGATCGAGTGGAAGGTGCCAAGCCAGCGCAGCCCCTCGCCCGCATCGCCGATCAGCTGCAGCGCGCGTTCGCGCATCTCGCGGGCAGCCTTGTTGGTAAAGGTGACGGTCAGGGTCTGGCTCGGCCAGGCGAGTTTCGTTGCGATGATGTGGGCAAGCCGCGTCGTCAGAACGCGCGTCTTGCCCGTCCCGGCGCCAGCCAGCACGAGCAGCGGCCCATCGGTCGTCTCGACCGCTTCGCGCTGTTCGGGGTTGAGGCCGTCCAGATAGGCCGCATTGGTATCAGGCACCGGCGCGCGGGCAGCGGCCATTTCCGAGATGGACGGGCGGCGATTCGCAGAAGAACTCATGGCGAACATATAGCAGGAGTCTGCCGCCTTGGCAGGGGCAGACTGCGCACGGTGGTTGCTTCTGTCCGGGCGGCCTGCAGCGGATCTTGTCGCAAATTCACCCCCGGGTTTAACCGGATTACAGGATTGATCGGCGATAAGGGCATGGATCTGATAGCCAGCCGGAGACGCCGTCATGGAAGGGTTTGATCGCGAAGCGCTTGTGAAGAGCTCGCAGGCAAGGCAGCGCAGCGGCGCCTGGTTCTGGGCTGCCGTGGCAGTCCTGCCTGTCGCCGGGATCGCCGCCGGACTGGCGCTTGGCGTGATGCCAATGGGCGGGGCAGACAAGCCGGTCGTGATCGCCGAGCAGCCCGCTGCCGCTGTTGTGAGTGCGCCGGCACCCGCCCCTGAAAGGGTCGCTGCGACCGCGCCGGGCTTCTCAGCCCTGGCCGAGCTGCGCCGCTATGACATGGTCGTGCGTACGCTGCGGCACTGCGCAAATGTCGGGCCCTCGGCGCATTACCTGAAAGCCAGCGAGACCTATCGCAACACCAATTTCGGCAAGACGGGCCCGCTGCGCGAGATCGCCCAGAACGAACCGCCCGAATACGACCTGTCGGCATTTGAGAAACCGATATCGACCAATCCCGCGGAGATCATGGTCCAGGGCATGACCGGCCAGATCGCCATGAATGCCCTGCAGCGGGCCAACCAGTTCGAGACCATGATGGACGAAATCGAGCGGCAGTCGCAGGGCTATCTCGGCGAAGCGCCGTCAGCGGCCGAGTGCACCACCTTCCGTAACGAGGTGATCATGGGCAAGCACAATCTGACCCTGCCGCCTGCGGGTTAGGGCGCACGACCGCCGATCAATCCAATTGAGCGCGCCTATTTCCAATAAGCGGCTTGACTCACATCCAAATATGTAAATATGTAATTACATGTTTACAGATGATGACATGTCGGCGGTCTTCCAGGCGCTCTCGCATGAGAGCCGGCGGAAGATGCTGGATATCCTGAAGGCCAAGCCCGGCTGCTCTGTCGGCGCGCTGGCGCAGGAATTCGATGTCAGCCGCATCGCGGTGATGAACCACCTCTCCGTGCTGGAGCAGGCCGGGCTCGTCACCAGCGAGAAGAAGGGCCGAACGCGTCATCTCTATCTCAATGCCGTCCCCATCCGGATGATCCAGGACCGGTGGCTGGACGCCTATAGCGAGCCGTTCGCCGGGCGGCTCACATCCATCAAGGCCATGGCCGAAGCAGCGGTCCGGCAAGACCAGGGGGACGATGACAATGAGTGAGCAGGAAAAGGCTGCAGGCGCGGCCGGGGACAGGCAGGTCTACAAGGTGCTGATCAAGGCGCCGATCGAGACGGTGTGGAACACGCTGGTGAAGACGGACGATGTGCTGCCCTTCTTCTTCGGCGCGGTGTGCGAGGTTGAAGACGGCCAACTCGCTGCTGGCAAGCGCATGCGCATGGTTACCCCGAACCGGAAGTTTGCGAGCGTTGTCGGCGAGGTGACCGAGTTTTCCCCGCCGCATCGCTATGCCCATACCTTCAAGTTCACCCAGTGGGACGATGAATATTGCACGGTCACCTACGACCTTAAGGAAACGCCCGAAGGCGTCGAATTCTCGCTCATCACAACGGGCGTGCCAGCCGGCTCGAAGACCGAAAAGTCCATGGCGCAGGGCGGGACCTTCATCACCTCCAATCTCAAGACACTTGTCGAGACCGGGAAGCCGGGCTTCTCTGGCCGCATGGTGATGACGCTCGGGCCGCTCATGGGAATGATGACGCCGAAAAAATGCCGGATCGAAAACTGGCCGCTTGGGCGCGAATAGGGAGGACAGGATATGGCGAAGACACAGGAAGAGATACTCGCAAGCCACATTGCCGGCATGGAAGCAAAGACCGGCAAGCCGCTCTCGCACTGGATCAAGGTCGTCCAGTCGACTGGGCTCGAAAAGCACGGCGAGCAGGTCAAGTTTCTGAAAGAGAAGCACGGCTTCGGGCACGGCCATGCCAACATGGTTTGCCAGGCCGCCAAGGGCCGCTTCGAGGCCGACGAAGGCGACATGCTGGCGGGCCAGTACAAGGGCAAGGAGCAGCTGAAACCGATCTACGACGCGCTGGAGGCCTATGCGAAGAGCCTCGGCGATGATGTCGAGATCTCGCCGAAGAAGACATCGGTCGCCTTCCGCCGGTCGAAGAATTTCGCGGTCGTTACGCCGGCGACGAAGTCGAGGGTCGATTTGGGCCTCAATCTCAAGGGGGAGGCCGGCACGCTGAGGCTGGCAGAAGAAAAACCCGGCTCCATGTGCACCCACAAGATGAAACTGCTTGCCGTGGAAGAGGTCGATGACGAGGTGAAAGCCTGGCTGAAAGCGGCCTACGAAAAGGCTTAGAGGCCCCACCCCGACCCCTTCCCAGAGGGGAGGGAGAAGGATGCGCCATGCTTGCAGTCCGCGTTCCCTCCCCGCTCGCGGGGAGGGTCAGGGCGGGGCGCTGGGCGAGTGCGATAGATGTTATTCCGGTGCCGGAGGGCGATAAATCTGGCGCGTCTCATCCTATGGTCTATCTTCCTTCGCACATTGGCGAAGCGAGGGTGGCGGGATGAGCGGCGAGACACTGGACTGGCACAAGGTAGCCGAACTGGATGAGCTGGCCGAGGCCCGGGTCAAGTCGGCCTCTGCCGGCGGGCGGTCGCTCGCTATTGTCCATTTCGACGGGCAGTACGCCGCCATGGACAATCACTGCCCGCACCAGGGCGGGCCGCTTGGAGAAGGCTCCATCGAAAAGGGCGTGGACGGCAAATGCTGGCTGCGCTGCCCCTGGCATGGCTGGGATTTCGACCCGCTGACCGGCAAGCCGCCGGGCGGGCATGAGGATTCAGGGCAGGAGACCTTTCCGGTCGAGATGCGCGAGGATGGCGTCTATGTCGGCCTGCCACCCGCACCAGAGCGCCCGCGTACCGTCTCCGATGTGATGGTCGAGACTATGGTAAATTGGGGCGTGACCAGCGTGTTCGGCATGGTCGGTCATTCCAATCTCGGCTTTGCCGATGCGATGCGGGTCCAGGCCGAAGCCGGCAAGCTCAACTATTATGGCATCCGGCATGAAGGGGCTGCCGCTTTTGCGGCCTCCGCCTATGGCAAGCTGACTGGCATTCCGGCCGCGGCCTTCACCATTGCCGGACCGGGCGCAACGAACCTGCTGACCGGCATGTGGGACGCGAAGGTCGACAGTGCGCCCGCGCTGGCTCTGACGGGCCAGGTCCAGGAGCAGGTGATCGGCGTGCACGCCTTCCAGGATATCGACCTTGAAGCCGCTTTCCAGGCGGTCGCGGCCTATTCGCAGACGGTTCACCCCGGCTCGGCCCATGCGCAGCTCATGACCGGCGCAATCAAGACAGCGATCCTCGAACAGGGTGTCGGCCACCTCGTCCTGCCAGATAATACGCAGACCCTGCCGGCACCCGATGCCCAGAAGGCGCAGGGTCCGAAGGGGCGGATGGCGAGCCGGGCGGTTGCGCCGCCTGAAGAAGATCTCAAGGCTGCCGCTGAGATGATTGCCAGCGCCCGGCGCCCGATGATCATTCTCGGCTATGGCGCGCGCGACGGCGTGGCGGCGGCGACTGGCCTTGCCGAAGCGCTGAACGCGCCGGTTGCCACCACCTTCAAGGCCAAGGGACTGATCGCGGACGCCCATCCGCTGGCTGCCGGCGTGATGGGCCGGTCCGGCACGCCGATCGCGAGCTGGTTCATGAACGAGGCAGACCTGCTGATCGTGCTCGGCGCGTCCTTCTCCGACCATACCGGCATCGAACCCTCCAAACCTATCATCCAGATCGACCGCGACCCGATGATGCTCGCCAAGCGCCACCCCGTGACCCTGCCGGTCATGGGCGATGTTGGCGTTGCTGCCATGCAGCTGAAGGGCGCGCTCGAAAGCCTGCAAGTCGCCGGGACAGACCAGCGAGGCGAGATCGGGGAGCGGTGGGCGATGTGGCGCCAAGAAAAAGCCACCCGCGTCACTGAAGACAATGGCCGGGGGCTGCCAGCAGCCGCGCTTTTCGCGGCCCTGACGCGGCTTGCGCCAAAAGATGCGATCATCGCGGTCGATGTCGGCAACAATACCTACTCGTTCGGGCGTTATTTCGAGCCGACCGGCGCGCAGCGCATCCTCATGTCAGGCTATCTCGGATCGATCGGTTTCGGTTTCCCGGCGGCCATGGGCGCATGGGCTGCCACACAGGACCGCGACGCTTTCAGGGGCCGCAAGGTCATCTCGGTGAGCGGCGATGGCGGCTTCGGCCAGTACGCCATGGAGTTCACCACCGCGGTCAAATACGGGATGAACATCACCCACGTGCTGATGAACAATTCGGAGCTCGGCAAGATCTCGAAAGAGCAACGCGCCGGTGAGTTCCCGGTCTGGCAGACGGGGCTCGTCAATCCACCCTTTGCGGGTTTCGCGCGCGCCTGCGGCGGCATGGGGCATATCGTGAAGACGCGCGAGGATTTGGAGCGGCATCTCGCCGAGGCCCTGGCGCATGATAGCCCGAGCCTCGTTGAAGTAATTACCGACCCGGACCTTCTCTAGTCGATCCGTGCCTGCGCCTTGTGACGGGCCGCCTTGAAGTTTGGCTTGCGTTTCTCGATGAAGGCCGAGACCGCTTCCTTGTGTTCGGGCAGGGTGTAGCAAAGCTCGAGCTTTTCATGCTCGCGTTGCTGCATCATCCCGTGGTCGGTCTCGCAGGCATTGGCGGTGAGCAATTCCTTCGTCATGCGCAGCATGGGCGACGGGTTCTCGGAGATTTGGGTGGCGAGTTCCACCGCATCGGCGAGCAGCGTGTCCGGCTCTGCCAGGCGGTCAGCGAGCTTTATCCGCACGGCTTCCTCGCCTGAAACAGGCCGGGCCGTCAGCATCAGCTCATGCGCCGTGCCCCAGCCGACGCGCTGCATCAGGTAGTGCGAACTGGCAAGCTCCGGCACGATGCCCACCTTCACGAAAACGAAGCCGAACTTCGCGTCCCTGGAGGCGACGATCATGTCGAAGGGCAGGATCTGGGTCACGCCGATGCCGAAGGCAGGGCCGTTCACGGCGGCGATGCACGGCTTGGACGAGCGGATCAGGCTGATCCAGTCGATCCCGCCATCGCGCTTGTGCGCCTTGTTATCGGAGGCGTCGATATTGTTCTGGAAGTAACTCATGTCGGCGCCGGCACAGAAACCGCGGCCTTCGCCGGTCATGACGATGGCGCCGATGTCGTCATCCTCATTTGCGGCCGTGATGGCCTGACCGAGCTCGCGGCTCATGTCCGGTGTCCAGGCATTCAGCTTTTCGGGCCGGTTGAGGGTGATGACGCAGACAGAATTCTGCTTCTCGACGCGAATCTGTTCGTAGGACAAGCTGGCCTCCCTTGGCTGTTTTCCAGGAGGATGATCCCCGTGCCGCAGCGGCAGTCACGGGGAAAATGGGAACAGGCTAGTCCGCCTTCATCACTTCAGTGTGGGTCAGCGTGTCGGTGTATTGCTGGAAAGCTGTGATAGCGCCGTCTTCGACGGTCCAGACATGGACGAAGGGAATGTCCATCT
>MDSW01218628.1_pt1 | contig 11021 bp, 8 predicted proteins | sample 811171 | NCBI WGS metagenome assembly MDSW01 (sample SAMN05326641, study PRJNA326480) | marine metagenome | isolation source: seawater | place: Atlantic Ocean: North West | collected 2012 | reverse complement strand
TACAGTTGTTGCACCAACTCCAATGAGCACAGCAAAAGAATGTGTATCTAAAGCATCTGAGCACTCTACATTTAATGAACAATATCCCCTTAAGCCATGCTTTACTAAATGAGAATGAACTGCCCCAACTGTCAGTATACTAGGTATACTTGCTCTTTGGTTATTGATGTTTTTATCAGACAAGATTAGACATGTGCTTCCTTCTCTTACTGAAGTTTCTGCCTCTACTCTAATCTCCTCTATCCTTTCTTTTAAAGATAAAGAAATATCAAAAGTACAGTCAATTACTTTTGCTTTTTTTGAAAAAAATTTTTTAAATTTCCTAAATTGTGAATTCGTTAATATCGGACTATCTAAAACATAAATATTTTCCTCTGTAAGATTATCAAAATCTAATATATTGCCAAGATTTCCAAATCTAGTTTTTAAACTCATTACTTTGTTTTCTCTTAATGAGTCAATTGGAGGATTTGTAACTTGGCTAAAATTTTGTCTAAAGTAATGTGATACAGGTCTGAAGTGACTAGACAATACTGCTACAGGTGTGTCGTCACCCATTGAACCTGATGCTTCTTTACCTTCTTCGGCCATGGGATGAAGAATCAACTCTAGATCTTCTACACTTAATCCGGATAAATACTGTCTCTTTCTTAAGTCTTCTCCGATGAAATTCGGTTTTTCATTTTCATTTGAGATTTTTTTTTCAAGATCAATTATTTGTTTATTATATTTTTTATAATCTTTGGCCAATAAATCTTTAATTGCCTTATCTTTAAACAATTTTCCTTTTTTTAAATCTATTGCAATTATTTGTCCTGGACCTAATTTACCTTTTTCAATAATTTTTTCTTCAGGGATTTTTATCATACCAGTTTCAGAGCCAGCAAAAAATAAGTCATCTGAGGTAATTGTATATCTTAAGGGTCTCAATCCATTTCTATCAGAGGATGCTAGAACCCATTTTGCATCAGTTGCACAAATTGCTGCGGGGCCGTCCCAGGGTTCAATAGTGCTATTTAAAAAATTAAATAAATCCTGATGATTTTTTGGAACGGTCTTGCTTCTTTTCGACCAAGAGTCAGGGATCATCATTAATTTTATAAGAGGGGCTAATTTTCCAGAGTGAACCAATAGTTCAAAAACGTTATCAAGTGCACCTGAGTCAGACGAACTTCTAATTACAGGTTTTAAATCTTTTACGTTTTTAAACAAAGAACTAGACATATCTTGCTCATGAATTTTCATCCAATTTATATTCCCTCTTAGAGTATTTATCTCACCGTTATGTGCTAAAGTTCTGAATGGTTGTGCAAGATCCCAGCTTGGAAAGGTATTAGTTGAATATCTTTGATGAAAAACTGCAAACCTAGAACTTAATTTCTCGTCATTAAGATCAGGATAAAACTCTGAAAGCATCTCAGCTAAAAACATCCCTTTATAAACAATTGATCTCGAGCTGAATGAACAAATGTAGAAATCTTTTAATTGGCTTTCTCTCGCTACTTTTTCAATTTTCTTTCGGGTTTCAAATAAGTCTCTCTCAAGATCGTTGGTTTTTAAATTTTCATTCTTTTTGAACATTACTTGAGCTATTTCAGGTCGGCTTTGATCTGCAGTTTTTCCAAGGACGCTTGGATTTATGGGTACTTGACGCCATCCATAAATATAATAATTACCGTCTAACAATGCAGACTCTATGATTTCTCTGCATTTTTCTTGCTCGGAATAATCAGTCCTTGGAAGAAAAATCATACCTACACAAATTCTTTTTTCTTCGTCTAGAGTATGCCCAGTGTTAAGAATTTTTTCTTTAAAAAAATCTGGAGCTATCTCTATTTGGATACCAGCACCATCACCAGATTTTCCATCTGCATCCACTGCTCCTCTGTGCCAGATTGCTTTTAATGCTTCGATGCCATACTCCACTACTTTCCTAGACTTTTTTCCATTAGTTGATGCAATTAACCCTACTCCACAAGCATCATGCTCCATATCTGAGCTATAGTTATGTGTTTTTTCTAGAAGAGATTTATTTTTTATATATTTATCCATTAAGCAGCCTCTACAGATTTCCTTTTATTCATTTTTGATTGTAAGTATTTTTCTATTTGCTCTGCAGCATCTCTTCCGTCTTTTATAGCCCAAACAACTAAAGAAGCTCCTCTTACAATATCACCAGCTGCAAATACTCCATCGAGGTTTGTCTGCATTGATTTTAAATCGATTTTAATTGTCCCCCATTGTGAAACAGCCAGTTCCTCTGCATTAAATAATTTTGGTAAATTCTCTGGATCAAAACCTAAAGATTTAATTACAAGATCAGCTTTTATTTTGTATTCTGACCCAACTTCAATCTCTGGACGTCTTCTTCCAGATGAGTCTGGGCCTCCAAGCTTCATTTTATTTACTTCGACAGCCTCCACTTTATTTCCGCCGATAAATTTTTTAGGACTACTTAGCCAAACAAACTGTACGCCTTCTTCTATAGCATTTCCAACTTCCCTCGATGACCCTGGCATATTTTCTCTATCTCTTCTATATAAGCATTTTACTGATTTTGCATTTTGTCTAATAGAAGTTCTTACGCAGTCCATTGCGGTATCTCCACCACCTATAACAACAACGTCTTTACCTTCAGCATTGAGAGTTCCATTGTCAAAAAGTTCTACTTTGTCTCCTAAACCTTTTCTGTTAGAAGCTGTTAAAAATTGCATTGCGGGAAAAATATTTTTTAAATCATGGCCTGGAATATTTATTTCTCTAGCTTTGTATACGCCCGTAGCAATTAAAATTGCATCATGGTTTTCTCTTAACTCATATAGTGTTTTATTCTGACCCACCTCATAGTTTTGAACAAATTTAATACCGCTATCTTTTAAAAGTTTTGTTCTTCTCTCAACTACAAATTTCTCTAATTTGAAATTTGGAATTCCATAAATCAGAAGTCCCCCAGGTCTATCATACCTGTCGTAAATCGTGACTTGATATCCCATTTTTCTTAATTCTTCTGCGCATGCCATTCCTGCAGGTCCTGCTCCTATAATTCCTACAGATTGTTTAAGCTCTTTTTTAACTTTAACAGGTTTTACCCAACCTTTCTCCCATGCTGTATCATTAATGTACTTTTCTACTGAACCAATTGTAACTGTTCCGTGACCAGATTGTTCAATTACGCAATTTCCCTCACAAAGCCTGTCTTGAGGACAAATTCTTCCGCAAACTTCTGGCATATTATTTGTGCTTTGAGAAATTTCATAAGCTTCCTTTAACCTGCCCTCAGCGGTAAGTTTTAGCCAATCTGGAATATTATTGCTTAATGGACAATGTATTTGGCAAAAAGGTACTCCACATTGAGAGCACCTGCTTGATTGTTCTTTCGCTTTCTCAGTTATAAATTCGTCATAAATTTCATTGAAATCTGTCTTCCTTTTTGATGTGCTTCTTTTAAAAGGAGTTTCCTGTTTTAAATTTACAAATTTAAGCATTTTTTTAGTCATAAGTACGTCTTATTAATTAATTAACCATAAAATTTATACCTTTTAAAGGTCAATAATAATTACCTAAAATTTATAAATCTAATGTTTTTGATGTTATTTTTTGCATAACTGCTATGCATTATAAAATGTCACTAAAAAAACAACCTTCCGATTTAGTTATTTAAAATGATTGAAATATTAATACTTTCTTTTATTCAGGGAGTTTCTGAATTCTTGCCTGTAAGCTCCTCGTCACACCTCATTATAATTTCTAAGTTTTTTGATTTTGAGAAACAGAGTTTGTCTATTGATGTTAGTTTACACATAGGATCTTTTATTGCTGTTGTCACTTATTTCTATCAAGATATTTTTAATTTCATAAAAAACAAAATGCTTTTTTTAAAAATTATATTTTCTTCTATTCCTGTGATGTTTGTTGGATACATATTAATCAAATCAAATTTTATTGAACAGTTAAGAAGTATTGAGGTGATAGGTTGGACAACTTTTACCTTCGCCATATTATTGTATGTTAGCGATAAATTAAAATCTAATAAGAACATTAAAAAAAACTTCAGTTATAAAGATGCTATTATTATAGGAATATTTCAAATTTTATCGTTAATACCAGGTGTAAGTAGAGCTGGTATTACAATTACAGCAGGAAGATTTCTTAGATACAATAGATACGATGCATCCAAAATTTCTTTTTTGCTTTCAATTCCTACTCTTGGAGTGGTTTCAATTTACGGCTTAAGTGAGATTACATCTTATGATGATTTGAGTTTTTCAATTATAAATATAAATTCGATTGTTTTATCTTTTATTTTTTCATTAATTACAATAAAATTTTTTTTAAAATATATACAAAAATCGAGTATGGCAATATTTGTATTATACAGATTATTTTTAGGAGGAATTTTAATTCTTTATACTTATTTATAGAATAAAAGTAAGACCTACTAATACTACTAAGATTAAAATAAAAAAAATAATTACTGCTTTTTGAAGTGACATGTTAAATTCTCATTTCTTTATATTTAATAAATTCTTCTCGATAAAACAATAAATTAAAGTGAACAAGTATTTGGATCTTAGTTCTTTAATTTTAAACTTTGATTCACCTTTTTTTCTTCCCATCCAATTGATTGGAACTGTAATATAGTCATAGTTCCTTGAAATAATTTTAAGTGGTATTTCTAGAAAAACATTAAAGCTTTCTGAGATCAGAGGCATTATTTCCAACAAGGCTTTTTTAGTGTAAATTTTAAATGCATTAGTATAATCATTATATTTATTCCAAAAAATCAAACTTACAAAAAAATTAAAGATCCTGTTAAGAACTAACTTTTGTAATGGATAATCATTAACTTTTGATTCTTTCATGAATCTTGATCCTAATACAGCATCATATTTTTCTGTCTTTATAAGATCGAAGTATTTTATTAAGTCATTTATATCGTCAGACTGATCGGCCATCATAATAGCAATATAGTTTCCCTTAGATTCCAGAACGCCAAGGTTTATCGCACCCCCTAAGCCTTTTTTTAAATTGTTGCAAATTCTGAAATTTTTATAACTTTGTGCCAAAGTTTCAGCCTTTAATAACGTGTCGTCAATACTAAAATCATTTATTATCAAAACCTCAAATTTTAGGTTTTTAAGGTTATCGTTAAAATAATCGAATACGCTTTTTAGATTTTCTGACTCATTTCTAACTGGTACAATTATTGACAACATAAGTTTGTTTATTTTTTATCATTAGTAAGATATTTATTTTATAATGAAAATACTTATTACAGGTGGATGTGGGTTTGTCGGTTCAAATTTAGCCATTTTTTTAAAAAAAAAAATAAAAAATTCATCGGTATTTACTCTGGACAATCTCCTGCGAAAAGGATCGATGCTTAATAAAAAAAGATTAAAAAAAAACAAGATTCATAATTTTAATTTAAACATAGAAAATTCAAAGAAAATTAAATTTCTTCCCAAATTTAATTTAATAATTGATTGTTGTGCTGAACCAGCAATAGAAGCATCTAGAAAAAATCCGTCAAGAGTTTTTAACACAAATTTAATTGGAACTTTCAATATTTTACAAAAATGTATTAAAGATAAATCTAATCTCATTTTTTTGTCCTCGAGTAGAGTTTATTCTATTCTTTCACTAAGAAAAATTGTTAAAAATTTAAATATCTCTAAACCATTGAAAATTAAAAAAACTATTGATGAAAATTTTGAGTTAAATGCACCAAGTTCTTTATATGGATTTACAAAGTCTGCATCTGAAAAATTGATACAAGAATTTTTTTATGAAAGAAAAAATAAGTTTATAATAAATAGATTTGGTGTAATAGCTGGGCCGTGGCAGTTTGGTAAGCAAGACCAGGGTTTTGTTCCTTTGTGGATTGCTAAGCACCTTTTGAATAAAAAAATCAATTACATTGGGTTTGGTGGAAAAGGAAACCAAGTTCGAGACATAATCCATATAGACGATGTTTGTGAAATTATTTTTTTACAAATTAAAAAATTGAATCTTATTTACAATAGTATTTTTAATATCGGTGGAGGTAAGGCTAATACGATATCACTAAGAGAACTGACTTATAAATGCAGAGAAATAACAAAAAACGATATTTCAATTGGAAAAATCGCAAAAACTTCAATTTTTGATATTCCATATTATGTTACTAATAATAATAAAATCAAAAAAATGTATAATTGGAAACCATCAAAAAATATAAATGATATTTTAAGTGATATAAAAGTTTGGTTGCAAAATTATACAAACGTATTGAATTATTTTAAATGAGTGTAGCTTTAATTACAGGTTCGTGCGGTTTAGTGGGCTCAGAATCTGCTTTATTTTTTTCAAAGAAAGGGTTTGAAATTATAGGAATTGATAATAATTCACGTAGATTATTTTTTGGGAAGGATGGTGATATATCATGGGTAAAGTCAAAATTAAAAAAAGAAATTAAAAATTATTACCACTTCAATACTGATATAAGAGACTATAACTCACTAGAAAAAATTTTCAGAAAATATAAAAAAAATATCAATATTATAATTCATTCTGCTGCTCAACCGTCGCATGATTGGGCAAAGGGAAAACCTTTTATTGATTTTGATATTAATGCTAAAGCAACTCTTAATTTGTTAGAATTAACAAAAAAATATACGCCTGAATGTCCTTTTGTGTTCATGTCAACAAATAAAGTTTATGGTGATAATCCCAACAAACTTCCATTGTTAGAAAAAAAAACAAGATGGGAGATTAATCCTAAACATAAATTCTACAAAGGGATAGACGAGTCTATGAGTTTAGATAATTGCACTCACAGTTTCTTTGGAGCATCAAAAGCTTATGCTGACTTAATCGTTCAAGAATATGGAAAGAATATTGGTTTAAAAACATCTTGTTTTAGAGCAGGCTGTATTACAGGTCCGATGCATTCTGGTGCAAAGCTTCACGGATTTTTATCCTTTTTAGTAAAAGCATCAATTAAGAATAAGAAATATACATTAATCGGTTATAAAGGAAAACAAGTTAGAGACAACTTACATAGCAATGATTTAGTAAAATGTTTTTGGGAATTTTATAAAAAACCTAGAAATGGTGAAGTTTATAATACTGGAGGTGGAAAATTTTCAAATTGTTCTATTTTAGAGGCATTAAAAATTGTTGAGGATTCGATTAAAATTAAAATTAAAAAAAAAGTAATTAGAGAAAATAGAGTTGGAGATCACATTTGGTATGTTTCAAACATGAATAAATTTAGAAAACATTATCCAAAATGGAAGCAAATTTATTCGACAAAAAAAATAATATATGAACTTATTGAAAATTTTAAATCATAGATTTTTAGAAAAAAATTTTAATTTTTATATATTAATTTTTTTATCTGGAATGATTGCGAGATCTTTTATTGCATTAAATTACGGTGATAAAGTCTTAGAAAATGAATGGAAGATTTTGGTTTATAATCTTTACAATTTTAATTCCTTTTCAATGTTAAAATTTGACGATTTTTTTGTACCCAATCTTTGGATGCCACCAATTTACGGTTATTTTATTTATTTACATGCCCTTATATTTGGAATTGAGGAGAAACTAGTAATTAGCGTTATTATTTCTCAGATAATCATTTCTTCATTAACAACTTTAATTTTTTTTAATATTGTCACATTTTTTTTTAAAAGGGAAATATCAATTTTAGGTTCAATAATATTCTGTTTTTTTCCAATAATAGTATTTTCTTCAAGTCAAATTTCATCTGTTACAATATATTTATTTTTATTTTTGTTATTTATTTTTTTTCTTTTAAAATTAACAAAAAATAAGTCTAATCTTTTAATCTTATCAATTGGAATTATTTCAGGAATATTAGTCCTAACAAGAAGAGATTTTATCTTAATTTATTTTTTTTCATTAATATATTTTTTTCTTTTCTTTAGGGTGGACTGGAAAAAAATCCTCCTCACAACATTAGTGTTGGCCATTACTATATCTCCATACTTAATACGAAATTATATTGCTTTTGATAAAATTATTCTTCATTCAGGTTTTGGATTTAATGTTTGGAAAGCCTATAACCCAAAAGCTAAAGTCGAAGGATATTACATAGAGGAAGAGGAATTAATATCAAAAATCGAAAATGTAAAAAAAGATGTAAACTATAGAATCAATCAAGATAAAATTTATCTTAAAGAAGCTAAAAAATATATTCTGGATGATCCTATAAAATATTTTAAACTTTTTTTAAAACGAATATATTCATTTTATTTTTTAGACTTAAATTCTACATATGAAAATTATTATAATTTACTTCATACACTACCAAATTTACTTTTATCAATTTTATCCATCCTAGGTTTAATAGTATGCAAGAAAAAAAATTTAAGCTTGAATTATTTAATATTAATAATGTTTATAATTTTATTTATCTACTCTTTTTTCGCCATTCTACCAAGATATAAAATTTACATTATTCCTTTTCAGATAATTTTAAGCCTTTCTTTCTTAGATTTTTTATTAAAAAAATTAATTAAAAAGAATTAATTGACCGCTTTGTGTTTGAAATCCTTTATCAAGATCAATTTTCAAATCTTTTACAGCCTTTTTTACTCCCTCTTGGTTAATAAAATTAAAATCATCAAATAATATTATAGCATTTTTTTCTAATCTTTCTTTTACAAAATTAAAACTATCTAAAGTAGATTGATACAAATCATAGTCTAGATGCACAAAACTAAATTTTAAGTTAGAAATTTTTGCCATACATTCTTTATTTAAATTTGGAAAATAACCTACAATTGTTTCTAGATTTGAATTTTTTTTCGAAAGAATTTCATTAAGATTTTTAGTCATTTGAGCATGATCAAAATCTTTAAATCGAGTTTGCTTTGTAAAAGGTCTATATGAGCCTTGGTAGTGCTCATCAAATTTTGAGATATTTTCTTTAATTTCTTTTGCATGAAATCCGAAGCTATCTACAGAAAATATTTGAGAGTCCTTTTTGATAAATTTAGAAATTGTTGTTAATGTTGCTCCACGATCTGTACCAAATTCAATAATATTAGTATGCATACCCTCAAAAATTTTATTATGCAGCTTGACAAGTTGATAAACAGTAAAGTTTCTCTCTTTATCTTGCGAGGATCGGTTTTTTATATTTTTCCAATTTATTCTAAAATCTTCGGGATAATCTATTACAACGCTTAAAAAGTATTTTCTTAAACCCCAAAAAAAATTTGAAAGTTGCAAAATTATTTTCATTTGCATATTTTCGCTAAATAATCTTCCTGCTAATGATCTTATTTTTTTAAATACCATAATTAATCGCCTGGTGCGCCTGCAAGGATTTGAACCCTGAACCTCCTGGTCCGTAGCCAAGCGCTCTATCCAGTTGAGCTACAGGCGCCTAGACATGAATTATCAAAGAAAGTATTGTATTTAAAGGTTAAACATCTATATAATTAAGAAATGAGTGACAATTCAGTGGTAATTACTTCAGCATTAAGGACTGCAGTAGGATCTCTTAATAAAAGTTTAAAAAATGTACCTGGTTTTAAGCTCGGATCTGCAGTGCTCTTAGATAATTTAAAAGATTCAAAATTAAGACCAGATGAAATAGATGAAGTTATCATGGGACAAGTTTTAACTGGCGGCGCTGGTCAAAACCCAGCTAGACAAGCATTAATTCATTCGGGTATTCCAAAAGAAAAACCAGCATATGTTGTAAATCAGGTTTGCGGGTCTGGAATTAGGTCTGTTGCGTCTGGTTTTCAAAGTATTTTGTCAGGAGACTCAAAGATTGTTATTGCTGGTGGACAGGAAAGTATGTCTTTAGCCCCACATGCAGTGCATTTAAGAGATGGAAAAAAACTTGGCGATACAGAATTGACTGACACAATGATTAAAGATGGACTTTGGGATGCTTTCCACGGATATCATATGGGCATCACAGCAGAAAATGTTGCTGAAAAGTTTCAGGTAACACGAGACGAACAAGATAAGTTTGCCTTAAAATCTCAGCAAAAGGCTATAAACGCCCAAAAAGATAACAAGTTTAAAAATGAAATAATAAATTTTAAAATAAAATCAAGTAAAGCTTCAATTGATTTTAATTTTGATGAACATCCTAGAGACGGGATAAATTTAGAGGCTCTTAAAAGGTTAAAGCCAGTTTTTAAAAAAGACGGGACTGTCACAGCAGGAAATGCGTCAGGAATAAACGATGGTGCTGCTGCTGTTACCCTAATGAGTTCATCAGAAGCAGAAAAAAGAGGTTTAAAAAAATTAGTTAAAATAAAGTCTTGGGCTAGTTGTGGAGTTGATCCAGCTTTAATGGGAACGGGTCCTATTCCATCATCAAAAAAGGCATTGGAGTTAGCCGGATGGTCTGTAAAAGATTTAGATCTTCTTGAAATCAATGAGGCTTTTGCTGCTCAAAGTATAGCTGTTCTAAAGACATTAGGTGCTCCAGAGGAAAAAGTTAATGTTAACGGAGGAGCTATTGCAATAGGTCATCCTATTGGGGCTTCTGGTACAAGAATTCTAGTTACTCTCATTCATGAAATGATTAAAAGAGATGCAAAAAAAGGTTTAGCTACTCTTTGTATAGGAGGTGGAATGGGAATCGCAATGTGTGTTGAAAGATAAAATACTATCTTTAAATGGAACTTCCTATTGTTAATCATCCAGATTATGTTGCAAAAATAAATGATGATAACAAATTTCCTATAAAGAAATTTGGTGCCTTAGCAAATCATCTCTTGGAAGCTAAAGTGGTACAGAAATTTTATATTCCTAAAGAATGTTCAGTTGAAACAATGAAAACTTCTCATTCATTAAAATATATAAATGATATTAAGAATAAGACCCTAGATATTCAAGCTCAGAAAAAAATTGGTTTCCCAATTAATGATAGCGTTGTAAGGAGATCTTTTGTTGCTACCGGTGGGACTGTGCTGGCTAGTAAACTTGCTTTAGAGTCTAGGCTTGCTTGTAATACCGCTGGCGGTAGTCATCATGCTACTTTT
>MDSW01105945.1_pt1 | contig 11022 bp, 7 predicted proteins | sample 811171 | NCBI WGS metagenome assembly MDSW01 (sample SAMN05326641, study PRJNA326480) | marine metagenome | isolation source: seawater | place: Atlantic Ocean: North West | collected 2012 | reverse complement strand
TCATCGACGAACTGATCGACCGGGTCTCCGCCCCCTGAGGTTTACCATGACGGTATCCGGTAACCTGGTGCAGGAGCGGCCCAACATTGAGCAGTACCCTGGCGTCTATATCTCCATGGAGGAATTGCTGCGGTTGCGGGCGGCCGGGCTGGAACTGGATTTACGGGGCCAGAAACGGGCCATGGCCGCCATGGCCGGGCTGCACCGCTCCAGCTTCCGGGGCCGCGGCATCGACTTCGACGAGGTGCGGATTTACCAGCCGGGAGACGATGTCCGTAACATCGATTGGCGGGTAACCGCCCGCACCGGCCGAACTCACACCAAGCTCTTCCGGGAAGAGCGGGAACGACCGGTGTATCTGATGGTGGACCAGCGTCAGCCCATGTTTTTCGGGACCCGCAATGCCTTTAAATCCGTGGTGGCGGCCCGGGTGGCGGCCTGTTTCGCCTGGGCCATTCGCACCCATGGGGATCGCATCGGCGGCTTCGTTTACAACGACAATGAGGTCCAGGAACTGCGTCCCCGTGCCGGCAAGCGCGGCATTCAGAATCTGTTCCGGGTATTGGTGCAGTTCAATCAGGCACTGGAGCCGGCGGCTGCCTCCCGGCACTCATCGCGCCAGACCTTTATCAAAGCTCTGCAGGGCCTGAGCCAGGTGGTGCGACCCGGCAGCCTGGTGGTAGTGATCAGCGACTTTTTGAATTATGACGACATCACCCAGCAGCATATGACGCCACTCTGCGGTCATAACGATGTGATCGCCATTCAGATTTATGATCCCATGGAAAAGCAGCTGCCGCCCCCCGGGGTTTACGGGTTCAGCGACGGCGAGCGCAACGTGCGGCTGAATACGGCACCGCGGAAGCTGCGGCGGGATTACGCCCTGCGCTTCGTCGAGCGACAGGACGCCCTGCGGCAGCAGCTGTATCGTCTGGCGGTGCCCCTGATCGAAATCAGCACCGACGATGTGATCACCGATCGCCTCAGCGCCAGCCTGGGAATGCGGGTGGCGCCGGGAGTACCACCATGAACGCCGCTGACCCCCTGCAACAGTTGCGGGATATTCATCTGCCGGCAGCGGTAGGCTGGTGGCCGCCGGCACCGGGTTGGTGGTTGCTGGCACTGTTGCTGCTGACGGCGTTGATCGCAGCCCTGGCCTATGTCCGACGCCGCCACCGCCGCCTGGCTTACCGGCGCGAGGCCCTGTCCCGGCTGGTGAGTATCCGTGCCCGGTATGAGGCCCATCGGGAACCGCGGCAGTTGTTATCGGAGCTGTCTTCCCTGTTGAAACGCACCGCCATCACCCGTTACGGTCGGGACGAAGTGGCGGGTCTGGCGGGCGAACAATGGCTGCAGTTTCTGGATCGTACCGGCCGCACCCGGGAATTCAGCCAGGGTCCCGGCCAGGCGTTGGGCCAGCGGTTTGCACCGGAGCCACGGGTGGATAGCGCAGACCTGTTTAACCTCATTGAACACTGGATCAAGACCCAAGCATGATCACCTTGAAGTGGATACCCTTGTTGCTGATCCTGCCCCTGCCCTGGCTGCTGCGGGCGCTGCTGCCCCGGGCCCAGAGCCAGGACAGCGGCCTGCTGCGGGTGCCGTTTTTTCGCGATCTGAACGATATGGCCAACCGCCGTGACCGCAATCGCCGCGGCGGCAGCCGGGGCCAGCGTTTGCTGCTACTGCTGATCTGGATACTGCTGGTGGTGGCGGCTGCAGGACCGCAATATATTGGTGAACCGGTGAGTATCAGCGCCAAGGCCAGGGATCTGATGCTGGCGGTGGACGTATCTGAAAGTATGCGGGTACAGGATCTGCAATTAAAAGGCGAGCAGGTGGACCGGCTGACCGTGGTCAAAAACGTGTTGGATGACTTTATCGCCCGCCGCCAGCATGATCGCATGGGTCTGATTTTGTTCGGCAGCAAAGCCTATCTGCAAACGCCACTCACTTTCGATCGCAAAACCCTGCAACAACTGCTGCACGAGGCGGCCATCGGGATCGCCGGCCGGCGCACCGCCATTGGCGATGCGGTGGGGCTGGCACTGAAACGCCTGCAGGACCGACCCAGCGAAAGCAAAGTACTGATCCTGCTTACCGACGGCAAGAACAGTGCCGGTGAAATTGAACCATTGCAGGCGGCGGAACTGGCGGCGCAAAAAGGCCTGACCATTTATACCATTGGCGTGGGGGCCGACAGTCTGATTACGCCGGGGCTGTTGGGCACCGGTATCGGCGCCCGGCGCCTGAATCCGTCAGCGGATCTGGACGAGGAGACCCTGCAGGCCATGGCCCAGGTTACCGGTGGCCAGTATTTTCGCGCCAAGAGCACGGAGTCCCTGAAAAACATCTATTCCCGACTTGATCGGTTGGAAACTACCGATGCCGACGCGGAAACCTTCCGCCCCATCAAGGCTCTGTTTCACTATCCACTGGGGCTGGCCCTGGTGTTGACCATGGCCATGGCACTGCACACTGTGCTGCGCAGCTATGGTGGCCACTGGCAGGTGCAGCGCCGAAGCCGGAACGCCCGGGAGGGTGTGGAGCCGTGACTGAGTTGCTGCAGCACATCGAGCAGTTCCACTTTCTGCGTCCCTGGTGGCTACTGGCGCTGGCACCGGCGATGATCCTGCTGATTTTACTCTGGCGGCGCCGGGCGGCCTATGGCAACTGGCAGGGAGTGATCTCCCCCAACCTGCTGCCACACCTGTTAACCGGTGATCAGAACCGACACAGCCGGTGGCCTTTGAGCCTATTGTTGTTGTGCTGGATACTGGCGGTGGTGGCCATGGCCGGACCCACCTGGCAGCGGCTGCCCCAGGCCCTGAAGCAGAAAGTGGACGCCCGGGTGATCGTGTTGGATATGTCGTTATCCATGTACGCAACGGATCTGGCTCCCTCTCGCATGATCCGGGCGCGGCTGAAACTGACCGACATTCTGCAGCAATCCAGCGAAGGTCTGTCCGCATTGGTGGTGTACGCCGGCACCCCCCATGTGGTGACGCCGCTGACCGACGACACCAATACCATCCTCAGCATGGTGAACAGCCTGTCGCCGGATATTATGCCGGTTAAGGGCAGCGACCCCGTGGCCGCCGTCGAGAAAGCCCTGGAGGTTCTGGATCAGGCCGGGCTCAGTCAGGGGCGAATACTGCTGATGACCGATGAGCTGCCGAAGGGTTTCGCGGAGCAGGTGGAGCCCATGCTGAGTTTCCGCACCCCGCTTTCCATTATGGGCATCGGCACCCGGGAAGGTGCTCCGATCCATTTACCGGATGGCAGCTTTGTCAAACGTGCCGATGGCAGTATTGTGATTCCCAAACTGAATGTCAGCGCCATGAAGAGCACGGCCCGGGAACTGAATGCCCGCTTCAGCACCATCAGCAGCGACGATGCCGACATCGAATACCTGCTGGCGGGGAACCTGTTGCCGGACCAGCAGGAACTGGCGGATTCCCGCCGCGAATTTGATGTCTGGGAGGAAGCCGGCCACTGGCTGGTGTTGATCATGCTGCCGTTTGCCGCCGCGGCCTATCGCAAAGGCTGGTTTGGCGCTCTGTTGCTGCCGCTGCTCACCGGTCTGACGCTGGTGGCGACGCCCCGCCCGGCCCAGGCGTTCGATTGGCAGGATCTGTGGCAGACACCGGACCAGCAGGGCCGGGCGCAACTGGAGGCCGGTAACCCGGAACGGGCAGCGGAGTTATTCGAAGATCCTCAATGGAAAGCGGCCAGTCAATACCGGGCCGACAACTATGAAGCGGCGCAACAGGGGTTCGCCCAGGGCGGGGATGCCGATAGCTTCTACAATCTTGGTAATGCCCTGGCCCGCCAGCAACAACTGGATGCCGCTATCGAGGCTTACGATAAAGCACTGGCTCTGAAGCCGGATATGGAGGATGCCCGCTTCAACCGCGAGCTGGTGGAAAAACTAAAACAGCAACAACAGCAGCAGTCGCAACAAGGGGAGAATTCCGAATCCCAGGACCAACAATCCGACGCGGATAAGCCGTCACCGGATGACCCGTCGCAGCAGGACAAAGACGACAGCGGTGAACAAAACCAGGATTCCCAAAACCGGCCCCAGGATTCGCAGTCGACGCCGGACTCCGAACAGGCGCAGGAGGATAATGACCAGCCGGATCAGGGTCAGGAAACTCAAAACCAGGATCAGGAGCAGCAACACGCCGGCCAACCGGATCAGCAGCAGTCGGAAGAAGCTTCACAACAAGAGGCCCCACCTCAGCCGGAACAGGACCCCATGAGCGTGCCGGGCAAACCCCGTACGGAAGACCAGCAAGCCATGGAACAGTGGTTGCGCCGGGTGCCGGATGACCCCGGCGGTCTGTTGCGACGCAAATTTGAATACGAATCTCAGCTGAGGGAAAACCGCTCCGCAGGAGAAAACCCATGGTAAGTTACTTTTCCCCCCTAAAGTGCATCCTGATCACGCTGCTGCTGATGGTAAGCGCCTCCGGCTACGCAGTGGAAATTCGGGCAACCCTGGACAGCGCCGAGGTCACAGAAGGCGATACGGTCAAACTTACTGTCACCGTTGACGAGCAGGCCGATAACAAAACTCCGGACTTTACCGTGCTCAACAAGAATTTCGAGGTCATCTCCACGTTTCGGGCCGAGCGCAAAAATATTATCAACGGCCGCTTCGAATCCTATACCACCTGGGTCCTGACCCTGTTACCCAAACGTTCCGGCTATCTGGCGGTGCCGGCTATCGAATACGGCAACCTGGCCAGCAAACCCCTGAAAGTCCATGTTGCAAAACGCAGCTCAAAACCGGGCAATGATCAGTATTTGTTTTTGGATGCCAGTGTCGACAAGCAACAGGCCTATGTGCAGGAACAGATTATTTACACTGTGCGCATCTTCAAGAGCGGCGTGGATATTTACGATCCCTCCTATCAGCCCCCCACTCTCGATGATGCGGTCATGGAACAACTGGGTGACCAGCGCAACTATCAAACCACGGTAAATGGCCGCATTTACGAGGTGTTTGAGTTTCGCTATGCCCTGTTTCCGCAAAAAAGCGGCAGCTTGACTGTTCCTCCGGCACAGCTCAACGCCACCGTGTTCCGCGGCCGCTCCCGGGGTTTCACCTTCGACCCTTTAAACGGTAAGCAGGTCCGGCGCAGCACCCCCAGCCTGGAAATTACCGTCAAGCCCAAGCCCGCCAGCTGCCCCGCCGACAAACCCTGGGTTCCCGCCCGCTCCCTGCAGCTGGGGGAAACCTGGTCACCGGATACCGATACCATGAAGCTGGGGGAACCCCTGACCCGAACCATTACCATTCAGGCGGAAGGCGTACTCCCCACTATCCTGCCCCAGGTGCCGCAATTGCAGCCGGATGGCATTAAGGTATACCCGGAGCAGGCGGACACCAGCAACACCGAAGGTGATCACGGTATCGTCGCTACCCGCACCGAAAGTCAGGCCCTGGTGGCCACCGCCACCGGCGACATCACCCTGCCACCACTGGAGATCACCTGGTGGGATATCGAAGCAGGCGCCGTCAAAGTGACTTCGCTGCCACCACGCACTCTTGAAGTCACCGGTACCAGCACCCAACCGCTGACAGACGCCACCGCTGGCCTGAACCCCGGGGCCACCACCGGTAACGATAATCCGGATAGCGGGCTCAGCGCTGACGGCAGCCTGAATCGCACCTGGCAATGGCTGGCGCTGGCGTTTCTGGTGGCCTGGCTGATCACCCTGGGCATACTGGTGTGGGCATTACAACGGCGCGGCAGACAGACAGAACCTGCGGCGGAAGACGCCGCTAACCAGCCGTTCACCAGCACCAGACTGCGCGCAGCCCGCAAGGCCCTGCAGATGGCCTGCGACCAGGATGATCCCAAAGCGGCCCGCACTGCGGTGATAGAGTTATTCCGGCAACATTATCGGGATGCCAATATCAGAAATCTGCAGGGTATTGGTGAGCGCAGTGAATCGGAACAACTGCAGGCCGCCTTACGCCAGTTGGACGCCCACCTTTATCAACCGCAATCGCCCACCCGCTGGCAACCGGACTCCCTGCTGACGGCGGTGGATAATGAATTAAAAAAGCAGAGCCGGCAGACTTCGTCCGGTGCGCTTGAACCGCTTTATCCGGTGGCTTGAACTACGAGTCTGACGGGCTGCTGCAAAGGCTGAGAACGCCGGGTTTTCGTGCATGGTGCTCAGAGGCTGCCCTGGCTGTCCGTATGCAGCTCGCGAAGCGACCCAACAACCTTGCTTCGCTTTTGGATAAACACTCCGCCTGATTATCGGGCATTTCGTAAGTGTCCGAAAAATCGGGGTAGAACCCAACAGTGGTCGTCTAAAGTGAGGAAAAAGGTTGCTTTAAAATGACTGGCATAAAGAGTTCTCAGTATCTTAGGCATTTGAAATTAATTAGAGATAAAGTCCCCTCATTTGATTCATATCCTTTCTCAATTCCAGCCGTTCATAATATGGGCACCATCGATTTCCATCCAAATGTGACTTTCATTATAGGTGAAAATGGTTGCGGGAAATCTACTTTACTGGAAGCGATTGCCATCGCATACGGATTTAATCCAGAAGGCGGGTCAAGAAACTTTCGTTTTTCCACTCGCTCCTCACATTCCTCAATGTATAAATATATACGTTTAACAAAAGGATATCGTATAGGTCAATACTGTGGTTTTACCTGGCTCACGAATCTCACTGGGCTTATACCACTCAGGGTGCCAATCGGTCTGGATAATACGCTGCTCAGGGGTCCCTTTGGCCTCAATTCGCTGTGTCTCCTGCCCCAGATCATTGATGTCGTAATCGGTCACATATCCCCGCGCATCGGTTTTCAGATCCAGATTGCCGTTGCCGTCATAGGTCATCGAGGTGTCAGTGGGCAGGCAATTGGGTGCGCTCGCGCCGGTCACACTGGTTAACCTCATGGCGCCACTGGCGGTATCACCCAACCCCGTATCATTGATGGATTCGGTGAATTCATAGGTGGTTACCAGACCTTTGGCGTTTTGTACCTCAATCGTTCTCCCGGCCTGATAATCACTTCGTGAAATCACCTCCAAGCGTTCTGCGCCACCGGCGTGTTCGCTTAAAACGGCCCTGCCGTTAGCGTCGTACCCCCAAGTGGCAAACCGGTCACCGTTGGCATCAACGATGCCCGTGAGCGCATGAGGAAAATCGGTGTTTTCATACAGGTATTCACGGCGCGGATTGGGCTGCCCGGGATCATTATCCGGGTAGACAACATATTGCAGATTGCCCGACACCGGATCGTATTGATATTGGTATACCGCACCCCCGGGCACAGTAATGCTCTGGACGCGGCCCTGTGCGTCGTACGTATAGGTTAAGGTCCGGCCCCCGGCACCGGTCATCGTCGCCAACCGCCCATTGCTGTAAGAAAATGTTTTGCGGTCCCCCGTGGGACTGGTGGACTCGATCAGCAGCATTTTTTGATCCAGGATGAGTCCATCGGACAGATAGACATCCTCCGACCCATCGGGCTTTTGATACACCCATTCCTGTTGATTATTGACTTGGGGCCTGGCGTACACTTTGCCTTCTACGCCGGGGGTGACAAACGCACCGGTTGACGGATTAAAGCGTATTTCTGAGCCATTGGCCGAGCGTATGTACAGAACATATTGACCATTATCCAGCACCGACAGCATCATGTAGCGCTCGTAATCGCCGTGCCAGCCTGGCCCGAAGGCGCCGGCCCCCACAGAACTGTCGCTGCTATAGGTGCGCCGAATGGAAACCGGAAACAGGCCGCCTGTCTGATAGTCCGTTTCCGTTTGGACCTTGGTCAGGGTAGACAATTGAATGGGGTTACCTATGCAGGTGTCATCAGGCTGCGCGTTGCGACACCAGCGCTCAGCGGCGTATCGCACATGCCAATAGCCACACCCTTCTAGATTTGTCGTTTCGATGGATCCGCTGGTTAAATCTATACATGTACTCAGTGATTCCTCTCGATAGCTCTCCAGGGGCTCCCCACGAAATTTACAGGTTTCATGTACCAAGCTTTGGAAGGTCATTGCCTGGCTTGCCACTGGCATGAGTAAGGCCAGCACCAGCAATGCCAGGGATCGAGAAAACTGATTGAGTGATAAGATAGCGTGAGATTGACCTTTGTGGGCGACTTTGCGCCGTCCGGCCCCCAAGATAGAATCGAAGTCCATGTTATCGTCCTGATATTTCCGTGTTTTTTGTTCTTAAGGCTCGCGATGCTGTTTCTTGTCATTATCATCAGATCGTGCCGGTAAAAAATCTATCACGGTTTAGTGTTCATTGAACATCTTTTTTAGAATGACTGACCCTGATGGGTCCTAATCACTTTCGGGTCAAGTGAGTATCACGCAGACAATAGCGGTAGCAAAACGGTCATAAATCGTTTGGTCGCCTTCATCAATTCACGCTGTCAAAGAACGGTGCCAGTGACAATGGGTTGGCTGCATTGGTGCGGCAAACGGTCGATGCGGCGCGGCTGTGTCGAGTTCGTGGGCGCCGCTCTTTCAAGGTTGCGGCGGCGAGTAAACAAGGCGGCACAGGCCGCCTTGCTTTTTTCCTGCTACATTCGACCCATGGCCTCGAATGCGCCACCGGCCTGGCTCACCCACTGCTTCTATTTTCGCGTCACCAACGCATTCTGCTCGCCGTTCAGGCTGGAGGTGGCGGTATTGCCAATGCCCATAAAGAACACCTTGCAGCCGGCCAGTAGATCCGGCCGCTTGGGGCTAGAGTCCAATAAAAGCTTTGATAAAGCGGAACACCCCCAGGGCAAATTTCCTGAAGACACGAAAAACCCCGGCACCGTAAAGTGACCGGGGTTTTTTGCGACCGGGCCGTTACTGACTCTTCTGCGGAATCCGATCCCGAATCAGGAAGTTGGCCAGGGCCGGCAGCAACCAGATGGCACCCACCATGTTCCACAGGAACATAAAGGTCAGCAGCACACCCATGTTGGCCTGGAACTTGATATCCGAGAAGATCCAGGTGCCTACCCCGATGGCCAGGGTGAGGCCGGTGAAACACACGGCTTTGCCGGTGACCTTAAGCGTTTCAAAATAGGCTTGCTCCAGCACCATGCCCTGCTCCATGAAGCCCTTGAGCCGGGAATAAATATAGATGCCATAGTCCACGCCAATGCCTACCCCCAAAGCGATAACCGGCAGCGTCGCGACTTTCACGCCAATACCCAGCACCGTCATCAGGGCCTGACACAAAATGGACGTGAGGGCCAGAGGAACAATGATACAGATCACCGCGCGAATGGAACGGAAGGTCAGCAGACACAGAATGGATACCACACCATACACCCAGATTTTCATCATTACCTGAGCATGCTCGATGGTTTCATTGGTGGCCGCCTCTACCCCTGCGTTACCGGAGGCCAGGACGAACTCCGCCACTTCGGGGTCATCCTCGCGGGCCGCGAATTCCTCCACCGCGGCCACAGCTCGTTCCAGGGTTTCGGCTTTGTGATCATCCAGGAACACGATGACCGGCGCCAGGCTGCAATCGGTATTCACCAGGCCCGAAGGCACGGTCTGCACCGAGTTGTTGATAATGTCCTGCACCCGGGTCATGGTGGCCCATTTCCAGTTACCTTCATTGAAACCGGTGATCACCCGCTTGGATACGGTCACCACTGACAAGGCGGATTGCACTCCCGGCACATTTTCCATGTGCCACATAAAGCGGTCGATTTTCTGCATGGCGGCGGCTTTGGTACAGGATTCCGCTGGTGTCTCCACCATCACCACCAGCACGTCCGCGCTTACCGAATAGTGGTCATTGACGTATTTGTCATCCAGGTTGTAACGGGAATCCGGCCATAACTCCGGGGCGCCGGCATCCAGATCACCAATTTTCAGATCCTTGCTGATATAGAGTCCGAGACCGGCTCCCAGTGCGGCAATCACCACGGATATACCCGCCGCTTTGGGCGTGGCGAAGCCGGCAACCTTTGCCCACACGGCATGCTTGGCATGAAGTTTTTTATCCATGGCTTTAATGGCGCTGGAACTGGCACCGGAATAGGACAGCAGTATGGGAATCATCACCAGATTGGTGAAGATCAACGCCACCACTCCCAGGCCCGCCGCAATGGCCAGATCGCGGATTACCTGTATCTCAATGGTCCACAGCGTCATAAAGCCGATGGCGTCACTGATCAGTGCCAGTAGGGCTGGAATGTACAGGGCGCGGAAGGTGAGCCGGGCTGCCTCCAGCTTGAAACTCAAACGCTGGAATTCCACTGCGAACTCGTTGATCAGCTGTACCCCGTGGCTGACCCCGATGGCAAAAATCAGAAACGGCACCAGCATGGAGTAAGGGTCCAGACCCTTACCCAACAGTTTGAGGATACCCACCTGCCAGATAACCGCGATCACTGAACAAATAATAACGATCAAGGTGCTGCGAATGCATTTGGAATCGATCAGCAACAATACCAGGGTAATGCCGATGGCGATCAGGAAGAACAGGGCCACGTCGGTGGCGCCTTCGATCAGGTCACCGATTTTCTTGGCAAAACCGACAATGCGTATGTTAACGGTATCACTCTGATACTTCTGGCGAATGTCCCGTTCCAGGGCATCGGAAAACGCTTTGTAGTCCAGCTTCTCTTCCGCGGCCGCCGCGTCCAACAGGGGCACATGGACAATGGCGGAGCGAAAATCATCCGCCACCAGCCGGCCCACCTGACCGGAGCGCAAAACGTTGGCCTGCACCTGCTCCAGGGATTCCTCCGAGCCATCATAAGTGGGGGGGATAATCTCGCCACCACGGAAGCCCTCTTCGGTTACCTCGGTCCAGCGCACGTTGGGCGTCCAGAGGGATTGGATCTTGGCCTTGTCCACGCCGTCAAAATAAAAGATTTCATCGGTAACCTGACGCAGTGTCTGCAGGAATTCGTCCGTAAAAATATCGCCCTCACGAGCTTCCACCACAATGCGGATATCATTCCCCAGGCTCAACTCATCCTTATGCTTAAGCAGGTTCTGAATAAAC
>MDSW01221190.1_pt1 | contig 11023 bp, 7 predicted proteins | sample 811171 | NCBI WGS metagenome assembly MDSW01 (sample SAMN05326641, study PRJNA326480) | marine metagenome | isolation source: seawater | place: Atlantic Ocean: North West | collected 2012 | reverse complement strand
CCGCTCAAGCGCTTCGATCTGGTCCATGCCGTCAACGCGCGGGCGCCCTTCCTGGCCGCCAGCCTGTGCCTGCCGGCGATGCGCGCTCAGGGTGGGGGGCGGATCCTCAATATCTCGCCGCCGCTCGAGCTCGAGATGCTGCCCAGCAAGGTCGCCTACTGCATGTCGAAGTTCGGCCAGAGCCTGCTCTCGATGGGGTTGGCCGCCGAGCTGCGTGGCGAGCCCATCGCGGTGGCCTCGCTGTGGCCGGCGACGATCGTCGAGTCCCAGGCCAGCATCAACCACAATATGGGCGGCCCAGAATGGTGGCGGAAGCCCGAAGTCGTTGCTGACGCAGTCCTTGCGTGGATGACGCTGGGTGTGGAAGAGGCCTCGGGCAAGGTCTGGCTGGATGAGGAGGTCCTGGCCGCTGTGGGCGTCGAGGATCTGAGCCCCTACAACTGCGTCGAGGGCGGACAGCCCATGCGCATTGTAGGGGTGGGCGGATGGCCAAAAATGGGCTGATTCCACGGATCCGCGACGGAGCGATGACATGGTCGGGCCCGTTTCGGCAGACATGGGATAGACTGAAGAAGAACTTCCAAGAGATCTGGGTTTTTCGAGTTACCCCTGTTGAGAGGCTGCCCTAGCCTCTCATGCCCAAAACTCCTCCCCATGTCATTCGCCTCCATCAAAACCGAACAGCTCGCCGACTTCGCGGATCGCCTTCGCAGCTTCGGCAAGAGCACGGGGGAGGCAGGCCTGGTCGCCGCGGCGGATAATCTCGCCGGCGCCACCGGGCGCGATCGAGACCAGCTCAGCACGGACCTGATGCGGATTTACCGCGATTCGGCGTCCAATGAAGCCTTCTCCCTGCTCTACGAGCTCAATAACGAGGGGGTGCTCCGGCTGATCTTCCACCACTTGCGGCGCAGCTTCTATGCGGTCGACGCGGCCGATGTGCTGCAAGAGGTTTTCTTCAACATCTACCGGTACCCGTTCAAGTTCAAGCCGGATCGCCCCAGCGCCTTCCGCAACTGGACGCACTCGATCATCCGGAACACGGTGTTGAAGCATTCGCGTCGCGCACAGCGCAACCACGCGGTGTCCTTGAGCACCAGTGTCGAGAAGGAACAACGTGATGAGCTGCCACTCGAGCTCGAAGATGCAGGGGCTGCCAGCCCGCTGGATTCGACGGCCGAGCGGGAAGCCCACGAAGATCTGGTCGGCGCATGGATGCTCTACCTGCACTACTACCTCCATGCGTATCGCTGCCTCACCCCGCGTGAGAAGCGGGCGCTTTACCTGGTCGAAGTCGACGGCCTTCCCTACAAGGAAGCGGCCGCCGAACTGAAGGTCCGGGTGGAAAACCTCAAGATGATGATCTTCCGCGCCCGTCGGAAGATTCACACCATCATGAAGCGCCAGTTCACCACTGGCCAGAACGCGCTGGATCGCCGCACGGTGGCCGGCGCTGTTCGTCGCAACGCGCGCACGGAGGGCCGAGGCTGATGTACGACCGCAGCGGCTTCCTTTCGGCGATTCGCAATGTGCAGCAGAGCCCGCGATTGCTCTGCGCCGGGTTCCAGCGCGACCTCTCGGCGCTCCTCGACCAGGAGCTTCCGGAAGACGCCGCGCGCAAGACCATGGCGCACATGCAGGCCTGCTCGGATTGCGCCGAGTTCTTCGAGGCCATCCGCCTGCAGGCGCTCGCTCACCGCGACCTCGCCGTGCCTGGCTCGCTGTCGCGCCGTCTGCGCCGGATGCGCGGCGACGATCTCTTCGAAGGTCTGACCGACTCGGAGATCATCCGCCGGATGGCCGCGGCGCTCTACCAGCTGGGCAAGGCGTATGTGCTGCTGGCCACCGACGACGAGTACCTGCTGCGCGTCGCCGAAGAGCCGGTCGTCATCGACAGCTTCGCTGCCGGCGAGGCCAACGAGCTGGCCCAGGCCGCTCAGCACACGGGTGCCTGCTGCGTCGACGAAGGTCTGCTGCGCACCCGCACCGAGGACAACCTGGCCCAGGGTCGCAAGCTGCTCGAAGAGGCGCTGCGCCTCAAGCCGCAGTTCTCCGAGGCGCTGCTGTACCACGGTTTCGTCTGCCAGGTGCAGGGCGAGCCGGAAGAGGCACAGCAGGCTTACCACCAGGTGTTCCTGCGCAGCGAGCGGATGACCAACCGCGCCCATGCGGCGATTCAGTTGGGCATGCTCTACGACCGCGCCGGCGATCACCGTCGCGCCCTGCAGATGTACCGCTGGGTCATGGCTTCGGGCCTGGTCCACCGCAAGCCGGAGTTCGCCTTCGTCTTGTTCAATGTCGCCGTCGAGCACGTCGCGCTCGGCGACCTGGACGCGGCTGCTGAAATGTTCAGCCGCATCCGTCGTCACCATCCGACGACTTGGGAGTCCGCCCGCAAGTGGCTCCGCAACTCGCCGGAACTTCTCCAACGGCTCGGCCAGCACGCCCCCTGCCGTGCAGAGTTCGAAGCCACGGATTCAGCGTTTTTCGCTGCCTGAAATGAACCTTACTTTCCTTGACCGTTTTGCCCGACCGGCTCAGCTTCTGCTGGCGTTCGGCATGGTGCTCGGTCTTTCGATGGGCGTCACCGTCACGCAGTTGATCGGCGGCGAGCGTCCGAATGACCACAGCGACCGCGGTGAGAGCCCGGTGGTCGGTAGCCTCCCGTGCATGGTCGACGACAGCGTCGAGCTGCTGTTCTGGGAGGGCATGAATGAGCCCGATCCGGGTTTCCTGCCGGCGGCGTACCCCGTCACTCTCGGCCTGTGCAGCGATGATCTGCGCGGCGACATCGAAGACGCCTGGGGTGAGCCTTTCGGCAAACTCAATGATCGTTGGGATTGGCGCGGCCTCGGTCTGCAGAAGACCGCGCGCGTCATCGTCCCCAGCTGGAAGGTTGCCAACGGCGACTTCACGGCTTGGCTGTGGGTGCCTCCGGGCTACCACGGCGGCGAGGTCTGCATCAGCTCGCCCTTCGGCGACCGCCGCGCCAAGCTCGGTCGGGATGCGCGCGAGTTGCCGGTGGCCGATCTGGTCCAGCTGGCCAATGGCGCGGTCACGATCGCCAACTTCATGGTGAAGCCTCCGGCCGGCTCGAGCCAGCCGGTGATGCACATGCGCATCACGGTGCTCGGCGTCATAACGGTGATCGAGTTCCTGTAGTCGGGCGGGGTGGGCTCACTCACCTTTGAGTGAGCCCACATGGCGTGGCGCTGCCGAAGCGCCCTCTCTTATTGCTTTCCATGTCACTTTGCACCTTCTTATTGCTCGCGGCAGTGCCCGCGCAGATCACCCCCCCCCTGTCTATCTATGTAGACGGGACAAATCAATCGTCTAGCCCGGACGGGACGGTCGCGAATCCCTGGACGACCCTGAAAGACGCCTTCGATCCCAATCACGGTTACGCAGACGGGGTCAGAATCTTCATCGCGCCTGGGGTCTACGAGGATGTCGCGGTCGGGGGCGAGGAAGATGGCTTTCCGTATCCCGTCAAGCCTGGCGTTCGGATTGAGTATTGGGATCGAGCCGGCAATCTCCCGGGATCGGTTCCGCCGGTGGAGTTCACTGGTGCTTCGCAAGGGAGTTCCGGAAACGGCTATGCGTTTGCGCTCAAGGAGGGCGCGACGGTCTCCGCTGACTGCGGGCTGTTTGGCTTCCTGGACATCGCTTCGCCCGCAGAGCCAGAGGACCGCGCCGGGTTCGTATTTCGCAACTTCGATGATGGAGCGGTGTTTGTGGATCAACTGGGGATCTATCCCTGGGCCGCAAACTGGCGTTGGAATGTAGACGGGTGCCTCGTGGAAGACTGCGCACGGTTTGTAAACGTGGTTTCCGGCACCGGGGTCAAGAAGGACGGCCTGTGATCCTCTCCCGCTCCTTCGTGCGCCTGCCCTCCTCGACCGCGCCTGGTTACGTCGAGGCGAACCTTCCCATGATCGAGGCCGAGATCGATGGGAACTCTGAGCTAGGGCTCCGCCTAGAGGGCATCGACATTCGGCCAAGCGACCAGGTCGGTGGAACCAGTTTGGTCACCTTTCGCGTTGCCAGCTCGGAATCTGCAGGGGCACTTCGCATCGAGAATTCGGTCTTTGAGGGTCGAGACCGCGGCGCGTCAACTGCGGGGGTTGGCTTCAAGGGTGCGGGCATTGAAGTTCTGGCGCAGGCGCGGGCCGGGGTTGAGCTTCTTGCAAAGGACGTGGTGATCCGTGACGCCTTTGGTGACGGAATTCTCGCAGTCGTCGAAGGGGGGATCGGGACTGGTGATCGGACGGTGGGTACGCTCGAACTGGATCGTTGTGAGATCTCTGAATGTGGGCTGAATCTGCCAGCGAGTCCATACCTTTCGTCCGCGATTGCGGAGTTCAGTCGAAGTGGCGTCCATATCGCGGTCGGCGAGCTGGGCCGATGGACCTCCACCAAGATCGATTCTTCGGAGGTCCGTTCAAACTACCGACATGGGGTGCATTATCGTTCCAGAGGCCGGTTCGAGTATTCGCCAGGCTTCCCTCTTTGCGAGATCCTTGAGACCCAGGTCGTCGAGAATGGGCTCGTCCTAGATCCGAATATTCGAGGGGATGGAGTCCACTGCGCGCTATCCCATGATTCTATGACTCTGGGGATAAGCCGTTGCTTGCTCCGTGGCAATCAATCTGCGGGCATCTTTGCCAATGTTGATTCCAACGACGAGCAGTACCCAGACTACTTCCGGCTACTCGCGGTCAACTCCGTCATCACAGAGAACAAGGGAGTGAGAGGTGATCAGCAGATCGGGAATGAATACCAAGCACCGATCTGCGTCACGTACACCGAGGCGGCCAACGCGTCAGGTTGGTTGAAGCTCAGCGGCGTCACCGTGACGGCAAACATTGCGCCCTATGGCCTTGCGGTCTTCGCTGAGGATGACTTGAGCTACTCACGAGCGGAGCTCCTCGGGTCAGGCGCAACCGTGATCGAAAACTCTGTCTTCCGCGGCAACGTTCCGACGCTCGGGTCTGAGCAGAGCTTCTTCCCGTTGCCAATGACCTCCATCTGGGATGCTCTTTGGGCACAGACCTTCAACTGCTGCCTTGTTGGCGATCCGGCGTTCTATCAGTCTGGGGTGCGCAACAACCTGATGGTCGACCCAGATCTGCGAATGTACACCGCTGCCGGGGTTCAGTTTGGCACGACCTTCCCCTGCACTCCTGCCGGTGGGTGTGCGACGACGAGCCCGCTGATCGATGCGGGGCGTGCGCCGGGCGTTCCCCAAGCGCTGGGCACCGATATCCGCGGGTTCAGCCGCCCCGGCTCAACTCCTGGTGATGTGAGCTACGATATTGGAGCGTTTGAGGTGCAGGGCGGTGAATAGAAGGCTTGGAATCATATGGATCTGCGTCGCCTCGCTTTCCGCGTCCTCGGTGGTTGCGCAGGATGCATCGGCCGGAGGAGAGTGGAACGCCGCGGTGCGACTTCCGAATCAGTTCAATGGAACTAAGACGGCGTATAGCTATGGGATTGATGATCTCACTGGCGATGGAATCAGCGAGATACTTGAACTGCGCAGCAGTAGTGGAGTGAACGATACACTCTTCTGCTTGGACAGTGGGACAGCTCAGCCACTATGGTCGATGCGGTATCCTCCGCCAGCCTATTCGGATGAGTACTTCAAGCTAACTCGAGACCGTGATGGGGATGGAGTCAGGGACTTGCTTTCGCTGGCGGGGCGGTTCTACCCCGAAAGAGATTTGCAACTCATGTCGAGTGCGACAGGTGCGTTGTTGTGGTCTGCGTTCGACTCTGGCGTGAGTCCCGACATATTCCCGTGCTCAAGCGGAAGCAGAGTTGCGTTACTTGGTGACGTCGATGCCGATGGCTTTCGCGAATTTGGTCTGGTCGAACCCTCGTACCAGGTGGGCAATCACGGTTACGGAGTCCTGGTCGTCTACGACGGCCGTACTGGGGCAGAGCGATTTCGCGTCTACGCTGAGCCGTTGGTTTACTTCGCGACGGATGTGGAGGTCACTCTCGATCACAATGCGGATGGGGTGATGGATATCTTGGTAGCCCTAGATCGTGGCAACATGGCGGTGCAGGTTCGGTCTGGAATCGATGGAGCCTTGCTCGATGAGTTTCCAGTCACGAGCAACTACTATGCGCAATTCACCCCCTTCCTGTCGGATCTCGACGGCGATGGCCGTGCTGAGATCGTGATCACTCACTGGCGCGATGATCTCGGCCAATCCGGCGCGGAGTACGGTTCGATACGCTGCTACTCAAGCCGAAATGGCGCGCTCCTTTGGGAGGCCACAGGCGGTAGCCCCGCTGAGCGCTTCGCGACTTCAGTGGCGCTCGGCGGCGACTATGATGAAGACCTAATTCCCGACCTTGTGGTCTTCTCGCCTGGCAAACGCTCCAAGGTCTTGGGACAGAAGGTCGGCGGGGTACGGGTGATCTCGGGCGCGACGGGAGAGCGCATTCGCTCTTACACCAGCGAGCGCAGCGGGCAGGAATTGCGGTGGCTACGCGGCAACACCCTGGGCGACGGCATCACGCCCAAACTCACGGTCTGGTACCAGGAAGATCTCGGCCTCGGCAACTTCCTGGTGGAGTACGTCGACCTCTGGCTGGAGCCGAAGCTGCGTGGGCCGAGCGAGTTTTGGTCCGCTGGGCTCGGCGTGAGCGAGTACCACCGGCTCGATTTCGGCGCGGACATGGCCGGCGCCGAGTACCGCTACCTGATCTCTCGAACCGGCACCGGCGAGTGGGACGTGCCTGGGGTGGTGATTCCGCTGGAGGTAGACGCCTGGGTGCGTCGCGGTGTTGCAGGAACTGGTTATCCCGGCTTCTTTGCCACGGCCGGTCAGCTGGATCAAGACGGACGCGCCGCGATTACGGTGCAGCTTCCGCCGGGTGTGATTTCGTCCCTAATCGGCGAGACAATCGCGGTCGCGGCTGTGGCGGAGCATCCGGTCACTGGCGAGCGCGCCAGCTCGATTGCCTGGTCCATCCAGATCTTGCAGTAACTTACAATGGCGACGTGATTCCCCGCGTCGCTGTCCCCCAAGGCGACCTCGGCGGCATTGGCCCCGAGGTCGCTCTGAGCATTCTGGCTCGCCCCGCGCTGCGGGAGCGGTGCCGACCGCTGCTGCTGGGCCATCGAGCAGCGCTCGAGCAGATCGCCAGCGAGTGCGGGATCGAGCTCGAGCTGCAGTCTGTCCCCGATGCCGAAGCCGGCTTCGCCGTGTCCGCTACGGATGCGGTCCCGGTGCTCGAGCTGGAGTGCCCCGCGCCGCAGGACGCGCCCGGTGCCCCGGCGGCCTCCTTCGGCACGGCGGCGGTCGAAGCCGTGCTGCGTTCCGGCTCGATGTGCCTGGAGGGCCGCGCGGATGCGGTAGTCACGCCGCCGATTCACAAGGAGTCGATGCATCTGGCCGGCTTCGCCTTCGAAGGCCAGACCCAGATCTTTGGCGAACTGTCGAACAGCCGCCGCTACGGCATGCTGGCCTGCAACGGCGAACTGCGGGTGCTGCTGGCAACGCGGCACATGTCCTTGCGCGAGGCGCTGAACCGCCTCGAGATCAACTTGCTCGCCAAGCAGATCCGGATCGCCTTCGAGGCAGCGCGCGACGACCTGGGCGTGGCCGAGCCGCGCGTTGTGCTGGCGGGCCTCAATCCGCACGCCGGCGAGGGCGGCGCCTTCGGCAAAGAAGAATCCAAGATCCTCGAGCCGGCGATCGAGATGGCCGAGCGCGAGTACGGCTTCCGGGCCGCAGGTCCGGCGGTTCCCGACGTGGTCTTCGGCGAGGGCGTCGAGGGCAAGTGGGATGTCGTGATCGCGCTCTATCACGATCAGGCTTTCATCCCGCTCAAGCTGCTGGGCCGCGATCGTGCCCATACCCTGTTTGTGGGGGGCAAGATCCTGAGGGTCTCGCCGATGCACGGCGCCGCCTATGACATCGCGCGCAGCGGCCAGGCCGACCCCGAGCCTTTCGCCTTCGCTTTCGATCGCGCCCTCGAATACGCGACGCGTCGGGCGGAAACGAAACAGGGAGCCAGCCGAAGCTGACCCCCTTTCCGTCATCGGGCGCGAGCGCCCGGGCGATCAGTTGCCGTCGGAAGCTCCCCCTGGCTCTTCCACGGTGCTGATGCCGTGTTGCAGGACGCGGACGGCATTGCGCGCCGCGCGCTGCACGATGTTGCTCTCGTCCTTCATCATCCGAATGATGCGTGGCAAGTACTCCCGGGCCCCGAAGGAGGCCAGCCCGTCGATGGCGGCGGCGCGGATGTCCGCGTCCTCGTCGTCGAGCATCTCGACCAGCTCGAGCACGGCCTGCGTCTCGGTGGCCTGGCGCTTCTCTTCCCCGGCCCAGTACTCAGCTTCCTGCAGATAGGAGCGGATCTGCGAGAGCTTTTGCTGGATGGCTTCCTGGACGTGCGGCGCGGCGGCGGCACCCAGGCACTGGACCAGAACCTCCCCGGCCTCGCGCGTCATGAAACTACCCATGGCAATTACCAAGTGAGACTGCTTCGAAGCATCGGAGGATCCTTGGAAGATCGCGTGCATCACTGGGAGAAACTCTGGATCCCGGAGCTTCGTCGCAGCGTTGATTGCGGGCTGGTACAAATGCCCTTCCGAGGAGTTCATTGCACTCAAGAGGATTTGCTTGTCGCCATCACTCCAGTCGCTTTCTTGACTAAGCACATTGAAGGCGCGAGTCGCAGCTTGGGAGTACTTCGAATGCGCCGATTCAAACCGAGGAGCCAACATCTGACGTGCGATCTCGACTTGGTCCTTTGCTTTGACTGAAACGGCAGCATCACACGCTGCGAGCACGACCAAGGGATCTGCGTCTTCATGGGACAAGAGCGTCAAAGCTCCCCGGACTCTATCTTCTTCGTTTAAGGAGAAGAACACATGCGTGGAACTGCGTGCCGAGAGCATCTCAGGGCATCTCGTCACCGCTGTTAGCGTTGCTTCGAGTGAGCCAGGAGCATCTGAATCGAGGAGCGCGTTCAAGAGCACTTCACGCGCACGTAAATCAAAGCGAGCGTCCTGAACAAGCGCGAAGTAGGGCTCCGGTGAATGGTCCTTCCAGTTCAGTGTTTGGAACTGAGCCCTTGCGTACTTGCGGGTGAGAATCTCAGGTGCTCTTTCTGATCCAAGAGCGATAGCCAGCAGCCTCACCCTAGAGGAGTCTGCCCAGTTGCCAAGTGCCTCGACGAGAATCGCTTCACTCTGAGGCACGGCGTAAGACAGAAGTTCTGCGTCATGCAAATCAATCGAGATATGAAGTGCCACGATGCTCCCCGCAACGCTGCTGTTTAGCCGATGGAACAACGGGCCGAAGAGATCTCTCAGTGTGGTGCTTCTGTTGTTCGTCACGGCTGCAACGTCAATTGGGCGCTCCTCATCGGTTGCTCGAGTGATGAGTATTGGACCAAGAGCGAAGGCGTTAGCTCCCCAGTCGGCATCGATGAAAAGAAAGTGGTCCAACACCACACGAACCTCAGGAGAAGGGCTCTTCGCGAGGGTTCCAAATACCCTCTGACGCACTTCGGGGTCCGGGTATGTGGCGCTGAGCAAGAAGCTAATCGTCTGTGGATTCTGGCTTGCAGCAGCAGAAAGATAGGGAGAGGCATCATCGAAGCTCCAACCACCTCGGCCCAATGCGCTCGACGCCATGAGTTGCACCTGCGGGTTGGAGTCGCTGAGCAGCGCGGCCAGGGCTTGGGTCGATTGCGGATCGACCGAAGGGGCGATGCGGCGGCTGGTCCCCGTCGCGGCGCTGCGCGGGTTGCCATAGGTCGGCTTGGCGATCGAGCGGACAGTCAGCGACTCGGCGACGGCGAGGCGGACGGCTTCATCCGGGTCGGCGTAGGCCTCCAGCAGCGTGTCGGAGTGGTCGTAGTTCTTCAGCGCGCGGGCGGCGGCGCGCCGCACCCGTGCTTCGGGGTGCAGCATGGCCTGCTCGAGGATCGGCTTCACACTCGCGATCGGCGCGCCGGTATCGAGGTTGGCCAGCAGCTCGACCGCGTTCCGCTCGTCTGACTCGGAAACCGCTTCGATCAGCGTGGCCTGCATCGCCGGCGTGAGGGCGTCGCGGGTCGCGATCTGATCGACCAGCTTGAAGACGCGGGTGCGGGTGCGGCGGTCGGAAGCGAGCTTGGCGACCAGATCGATCCAGTACGGAGTCTGGCAGCGCGGCGGGTGGAAAGTCAGCGCGTTGCCCTCCGCGATCGGCGCCGGGTAATCCCAGACATCCGGACGGTTGAAGGGCTGATAGCTCTCCAGCATGCTGAGCGCGCGCAGGCGGAAGCTCTGCCCGCCTTCGTCGAAGTGATCGACGGCCAGGCGACAGGCGCCGCCGGGGTCGACCGTGGCCAATGCAAACAGCGGCTCGATGTCTGAGTCGATTTGAATCCCTTCCAGGTCACTCAGAATCAGCGCCGCCAGTGCCGGCGTCGCCCGCAGCCCCAGCGAGGCGATCACGGTCATGTTGCCGTCTTCGACCGCCTGCTTGACGCGACCCGCCAACTCGGGCGAAGTCACGCCGAAGTGTTCCTGGATGTAGTCCTGCTGCGCCGCAGTCAGTCCATTGGCTTGCGTCTTCGGATCCTGTTCCAAAGCAAGCGCGAGCGCGGCGCGCTTCTCTTGCCACCAGTCCGACTGTGTCCGCTGGTAGACCTGCTGTGCCAGGCCTTCTTCCAGCGCGATGGACCCGACCCCCAGCTCTGCGACGTCACGCAGGGTGAAGTAGGGCGTCGCGGCATACGAGGCCGCGAGTGCAAAATCCCCTTTGGACTGAAGCAGCTCGACGCGCGCGCGACTCACCTTGTCAAGATTCTGCGCGTACAGCAGGTCGGCGCCGCGCATCGTGCCGTAGCGCTCGTCGAAGCCTTCGAAGTAGTTGACCTGGGCCCAGAGGAGGTTGAGGTCGCTCTCGGCCAGATCGAATTTGCGCTCGGCTTTCAGCAGGTACTCGACGCGGGCCAGACGATCGTCAATGGTGTTGCGCTCCGGGTACTTGGCGGCGGGGCGCTTCAT
>MDSW01189202.1_pt1 | contig 11023 bp, 11 predicted proteins | sample 811171 | NCBI WGS metagenome assembly MDSW01 (sample SAMN05326641, study PRJNA326480) | marine metagenome | isolation source: seawater | place: Atlantic Ocean: North West | collected 2012 | reverse complement strand
TTCGAAAAATGGTTCAGTTGATCCAGAAAATAAATTTAAAATGATATGGGAAATAGATAGTTTTTCAAAAAAATATCTTAAGGAAATTACAGATGCTGCAAAAGATTCTAATAAAATTATTTTAGCAACTGACCCTGATAGAGAAGGAGAAGCTATTGCATGGCATGTAAAAGAATTTCTTGAAGAAAAAAAATTACTCAAGGATAAAAAGGTTGAAAGAGTTGTTTTCAATGAAATTACAAAAAAAGCTGTAACAAATGGAATCGATAACCCAAGAAATATAGAACCTAATTTAGTTGATGCTTATATGGCAAGGAGAGCTTTGGATTACTTAGTTGGATTTAATATCTCTCCTATTTTATGGACCAAATTACCAGGTTCTAAATCTGCTGGTAGAGTTCAATCTGTTGCACTAAGATTAATAACTGAAAGAGAACATGAAATTGAACAGTTTAAACCTGAAGAATTCTGGACTTTGAACGTAAATTTTAAAACTTCAAAAAGAAATATTTTAAATTCAAATATTGTTTTGCTTAACAATACAAAAATAGAAAAATTCTCATTTAAAAATAAAGACGACATAAATAATGCGATAGAATTAATCAAAAAATCAAAGTATAAAATTTCTGATATTAACTCTAAAATTTATACCAGAAATCCTCTTGGCCCATTCACTACATCTACACTTCAGCAAACATCCTCTAGCAAATTAGGTTTTGGAGCATCAAGAACAATGCAAATTGCACAAAGATTATATCAAGGAATTGATATTGATGGAGATACAGTTGGATTAATCACTTACATGAGAACTGATGGTACAAATATTTCAAATGATGCTGTTAATGACTTTAGAAATTTTATAAAAAATTCATATGGTGATATTTACTTGCCCAAAGAACCTAATAATTATTCTGGTAAAAAGGCTAAAAATGCTCAAGAAGCGCACGAAGCAATAAGACCAACTGATATAAATAAAACACCAGAATCTATTAAGAAATTTTTAAGTACTGATCAAATTAAACTCTATGATTTAATTTGGTCTAGAGCTCTATCATCACAAATGGAATCTGCAAAATTTGATCGAAAAACAATTACAATAATTTCAGATAACGGTTTAAATCAATTTAAATGTTCAGGATCAACAATTAGATTTGATGGATTTTTAAAACTTACAAGAATTGATAAAGATGAAGATGAAAAGATTCTTCCTGATGTAAATAAAGAGGAAGTTTCAACAAACGACTTTATTGATGAACAACACTTTACACAGCCGCCTCCACGATATTCTGAGGCAAGTTTAGTAAAAAAACTTGAAGAATTAGGCATTGGAAGACCTTCAACATACGCGAGTATTATATCTGTGATCTCAAATAGAGGATATGCAGATGTAGTTAATAAACGATTTTTTCCTACAGATAGAGGTAAATTGCTATCAGCATTTTTAGAAAAACTATTTTCTAAATACGTCGATTATGGTTTTACAGCTGGTTTAGAAAATCAACTAGATAATATTACTGCAGGGAAAGAAGAATGGATAAAAGTTCTTGATAATTTTTGGAAAGACTTCAACTTAAACGTATCAAATGTAAAAGTAAAAAGAACTAGAGAAGTATTAGATTTGTTAAATGAAAGTCTCGGTGAATTAATTTTTGAAGCGGATGAAAACGGAAAAGTTAATAGAAAATGTAAATTATGTAACACAGGTGAATTAAGTTTAAAAAATAGTTTTAGAGGAGGAGCGTTTATAGGTTGTTCAAATTATCCAGATTGTAAATTTACAAGGCCTTTATCAAAATCTAAAGCAAATGATCAATTTGCACTATCAGAACCTAAATTAATTGGTCAAAATGATAATGGTAAAGATATATATTTAAAAAATGGAAGATTTGGCCCTTACCTTCAATATGAAAAATTTGAAGAAGAAATAAAGACCAAAAAGAAAAAAAAGAAAAATGAAAATGACAATTTTAGAAATGTGTCTATACCTAAAGGGATAAACATAAATCAAATTGATTTAGAAAATGCAAAATATTTATGCTCATTACCAAAAATTTTAGGACAACATCCTGATAATGGAAAAGATATAACAATAAATTCAGGTAGATTTGGTCCTTATTTAAAATGTGAAAACAAATCTGCAAGATTAGAAAATGTTGAAGAACTATTTACTATAGGTCTGAATAGAGCTATTACATTAATAGCTGAAGCTAAACCTGGGCGAATATCATCATCATTAATAAAAGATTTAGGAGAACATCCTGAGGATAAAAAGCCTGTTAGAATCATGAAAGGTCAGTATGGTCCATATATTAAATATAAATCATTAAACGCTACTATTCCCGAAGAAAAAGATCCATTAGAATTAAGCATAGATGAAGCATTAATATTGATTGAGAAAAGAAAAGAATACGATAGAAATAAAAAAAACAAAAAAAAAAGGAAAAAATGACAAAAAAATTATTATTTATAATTATCTTTGTAACCTTAGCTTCTTGTACAACTGTAAAAGAAAAAACAAGTGGTTTGAAAGATATGGGAAGCATTGGAAAAGAATGTCCTCCTAAAGAAGAAAGAACTCTAAAACATATTTTTTGTAAAGAACCAAAATAAAAAAAGTTAAAGATGTCTGTAGAAGATAAAATAAATGAATTGGGTATAGTGCTACCAAATGCTGCGGCTCCAGTCGGTTCTTACGTTGCTACAAAAATTGTTGGTAAATTCTTGTATATATCTGGTCAAATATCAATTGATGAAAAAGGAAATTTAATTAAAGGCAAGCTTGGAAAAGAATTAAATACTGACGAAGGGTATAATGCAGCAATGAGATGTGCATTAAGTATTATATCTCAAGCTAAAAAGGCATGTAAAAATGATTTATCTAAAATCAAATCCTGCGTAAAACTTACAGGTTTTGTTAATTCAACTGAAGAATTTACTGAACAACCAAAAGTTATCAATGGAGCATCTGATTTAATTGTGTCCATATTTGATGAAAGTGGAATGCATACTAGGGCAGCAATAAGCTCAAATAGTCTGCCCCTTGGAGTTTCTGTTGAAGTAGATGCAATTTTTGAATTAGTTTAACGACCAATTCCAAAGTATTTTATTCCTTGGTTTTTCATTTTAAGCGGTGAATAAATATTTCTTAAATCGTAAACCTTGAAATCTTTTTTTTTAACCAATCTTTTAAAATTTAATAATTTAAATTCATTCCATTCAGTATGAATTATTATTAAATCACTTTTTAAACATGCGGATGATATATCTTTACAAAATTTTACATTTTTCAATTTCTTAAAATTATTCTTTTCTCCTGATGGATCAAAATATCTAATTTTGGAACCGTTTTTATTTAGGTAAGGTATCATTAACAAACTTGATGCCTCTCTCATATCATCTGTGTTTGGTTTAAACGTTACACCTAAAAAAGTGATATTTTTGTTTTTAACATTTCCATTTAATATTTTTTTTACTCTATTTGTTAATAATATTTTTCTTTTATTATTTGAGAAAATCACACTTTTAACTATCGAAAGATGAGTTTTAAATTTTTTAGCTGTATCGACTAAAGCTCTTGTGTCTTTTGGGAAACATGAGCCTCCGTAGGCTGGGCCAGCTCTAAGAAACCTTTCCCCTATTCGTTGATCAAGCCCCATGCCAAAAGAAACATCTTTTATGTCTACGTTTGTTTTTTCACATAAATTAGCAAGTTCATTTATATATGATATTTTAGTAGCTAAAAAAGCATTTGAAGCGTATTTAATCATTTCTGCACCTCTTCTTGATGTATTAAAATACCTACTAGTTTTCTTAATTATAGGGAGATACAAGGATTTAAGAATTTTATTTGCTTTGCTACTATCTGTTCCTATAACAACTCTGTCTGGATAAACAAAATCTCTTATTGCTTCACCTTCTCTTAAAAATTCGGGATTAGATACTACATCAACTAATTTTTTATTTTTAAGTTTTCTAAGTATTTGTTCTATTTTATCTCCTGTAGTAACAGGCACTGTAGATTTTGTTATTATTATTTTATATTTTTTTATAATTTTTTTTAATTGATGAGATACTTGAAAAACATATTTCAAATTTGCTGAATTACTTCCTTTTTTTGTAGGTGTTCCTACGCATATAAATATAATATCAGAATTTTGTACAGCATTTTTTAGATCTGAAGTAAAAATTAATCTCTTTTGTTTATAATTTCTTTTTAAAATTTCTTCTAAACCAGGTTCATAAATTGGAGCAATTCCTTTATTTAATAAATTTATTTTTTCAATATTTTTGTCAACACAATAAACAGTATTACCAAGATCAGAAAAACAGACGCCGCTAACTAAACCAACATAACCAGTGCCTATCATGCATAATTTCATATCTTTGAAATCTCTAGAGATGATTTAATGTATCCATTCATTGTTCCACAATCTAAATATTTTCCAGCAAAATTATGTCCGATGAATATATTTTTATCTTTCACTAAAGATCTTATAGCATCAGTAATATGAATTTCGCCTCCTTTTCCTTTTTTTTGTTTTGCAAGTTTATTAAATATTGATTTAGGTAAAATATATCTACCAATTACAGCTTTGTTTGAGGGAGCATTAGCAATTGAAGGTTTTTCAATTACGTCTTTTATTACAAAATTACTATTAGATATTTTATTTTTCATTTCATAAATACCCCACCTCGAAACAGTATTCTTTTTAACATTCATACTTGCCATAACAGAAGCTTTATATCTCTTATGAATTAATATCATAGATTTTGAACAGTTTTTTTTTATAATAAGATCGTCTGGTAATAACATTAAAAAAAAATTATCTTTAATAAGCTTTTTAGTTTTCAATACAGCGTGTCCAGTACCAAGTGGTTTATTTTGATAAACAAATTTTATCATTTTCTTATATTTTTTGATTTTTTTGTATTCATTTATAACTCTTTTATCTTTTTTTTTTTTAATTATTTTTTTGAAAAAAAAATCGTTATAAAAATAATTTTTAATCATTTTTTTTTTATTTGAAATAATAAAAATAATTTCTTTAATGCCAGCATCAATACACTCATCTAAAATATATTCAATTCCTGGTTTTCCATTTATAGGGAGCAGTTCTTTGGGAAAAACACTTGTTAATGGCAATAATCTTGTGCCTAGTCCAGCTAGTGGAATTATTGCTTGTTTAATCATTTAAATGTTTTACTTATAAACACAAATTATTACAAATGAAAATTTTAAAAAATATAAATGATTTAGAAAATTCTATCAATAATGTTTCAAATTTAGGTTTTGTTCCTACTATGGGTGGCCTCCATAAAGGTCACATATCTTTAATTAAAGAATCAAAAAAAAAATCAAATAAAACTCTTGTAAGTATTTTTGTAAATCCAATGCAATTTGATAATAGGAAAGACTTTAAAAATTATCCAAGAAGAATTAAAAAAGATTTAAACATTCTCAAAAAACTTAAGATAAATTTCTTATTTTTACCTAAAAATGATCAAATCCTAAAAAAAAGAAATAAATTCATATTAAGAACTGTAGATAGAATTATGTGTGCTAAATATAGAAAAGGACATTTTGAAGGCGTTTTGAATATAGTTGATAAATTTTTATATTTGATTAAGCCAAAATATATTTTTTTAGGTGAAAAAGATTTTCAGCAATTTTTTTTAATCAAAAAATATTTAAAAAATATGCATAAATGTAGATTTATAAAATGCAAAACAATTAGAGATAAAAATCTCGTTGCATTGTCAACTAGAAATTATTTACTATCAAATAAATCATTAAATACAGCTAGTAAAATAGCTAAAATATTAAAAAAATATAAAAAAAAAATTGTTAAAGATAAAAAAAAATTCAATGATATTAAAAATATTAAGCAAAATTTATTAAAAAAATTTAGAATTAAAATTGACTATTTAGAATTAAGAAATGAACAAAATTTAAAAATTTATAATAAAAAAAATAAATTTAGATTATTTATTGCATATCACTTAAACAATATAAGATTAATTGATAATTTTTAAAATTTTATAGAAAAAAATATGCGCCGACACCTAAAAATGAAAGAAAGCCAATTACATCAGTTATTGTTGTAACAAAAACGCTTGAGGCAATAGCTGGATCTATATTAATTTTTTTTAATGCTACAGGAACCAAAATACCAAATAATCCTGCTACAATCATATTAAGCACCATTGCTATTGATATAATTAGAGAAAGTGTAATATCATTAAACCAAAATTGAACAATTGCAGCGCTTATAATTGCAAAAATTATTCCATTTAAAATTCCAATTGAAAATTCTTTTAATACATTTTGTGAAAAATTATTTGAAGTAAGTTCATTGGTCGCGATAGTTCTAATTGTTACAGCAAGAGTTTGCATACCTGCATTCCCACCCATTGAAGCTACTATTGGCATTAAAACTGCTAACGCTACAACTTTTTCTATATCTTCCTGAAAAAATCCAATTACAATAGATGCAATTACCGCTGTAAATAAATTTAATAGTAACCAATTAAATCTTCTTTTAGTTTTTTTAAAAATTCCATCGGTGATTTCTTCATTTCCAACACCTGCTAATCTTAAAACGTCTTCTTCGGCTTCCTCTTTTAAAACAGTTAAAACATCATCACTAGTGATCATACCCACCAATTTATTATTTTTGTCTACAACACAGGCGGAATTTAAATTATAGTTTTCAAAAAGGTTTCCGACTTCTTCTTTATCCATATCTACTGGAATTAAAAGCTGCGATTCTGACATAATATTCATCATTTTTGTTTCTCTTGAAGTTCTTAAAACTTTTGAAGATGGAACTGTTCCTATTGGTTTAAATTCATTATCAACAATAAAGATTTCTAAAAATTCCTCAGGTAGATCTTTATTCTCTCTTAGATAATCAATCGTTTGTCCAACCGACCAGTTACTTGGAATTGCAGTAAATTCTCTCTGCATAATTCTTGCTGCAGAATCTTCTGGATAGCTTAAACTTTCCAAAAGTACAAATCTATCTTTTGGTGGTAATGATCCTAAAATAATATTTTTATCTTTTTCATCAATTTTTTCTAATATTTGAATTGCGTCATCTGATTCTAAATTTTTCAAAATAGTAACAACTGAGTCTGAAGATAAATATTTAATTATTTCAGATTGAATCGACTCGTTAAGTTCAATAAAAACTTCAGGATCTAATTTAAAATTGTTTAATTTAATTAAGTTTTCACGATCATTTTCACTTAAATGCTCAATTATATCAGCAGCATCAGCAGGGTGCATTTCTCTAAATGAATTAGAAATAAATAAAGCATCATTACTGGCTATTTTGCTAGTAACAACTTTAATATATTCTTTATTAAACTCAAAATTTACTTTTTTATCTTTAATTTTTTTAAGTAAAGTCATAAATTTACCTATAATTTAATAAAGCACTATTAATACATAATTCATATAATACAATTTTTTAATGACCATAGAGATCAAAAAATCCAAAAAACCTATAGATTACATGAAAGCTATGAGTTTATTGGAAAAAAGGATGCTTAAAATACATGAAAAGAAAGAAAATGAATTAATATGGATTTTAAAACATCCAAATGTGTTCACTGGAGGAACCAGCTACCAAAAAAATGAAATATTAGATAAATCTATAAAAATATTAAAAACAAATAGAGGTGGTAAAATAACTTATCATGGTCCAGGTCAAATAATTATCTATTTTGTTTTAGATTTAAAGAAGAGAAATAATAATATAAGAAAATTAATATTGATCATTGAAAAAACTATAATTGAAACATTAAAAAGTTATAACATAGATTCATTTAGCGACAGAAAGAATATTGGTATATGGGTAAACCATGAAGATAAGATTAAAAAAATTGCTGCAATAGGTATTAAAGTAAAAAAATGGATCGCTTATCATGGTTTTTCAATTAATATTGATACAAATTTAAATAATTTTGAAAAAATTATTCCTTGTGGAATAAAAGATAAAGAAGTTTCAAATCTTAAAGTTATTAAAAAACAAGATTACAGTGAAATTGGAGATTTAATAGTTGAAAAATTTATTAAATATTTGGAAACTTAAGTCTTTTAATCTTTAAAATATTTTTAAAATGATCAGGTAATAATGCTTTATATGTGTATTTATTATCATTAATTTTAAATTTTATCTGATATGAATGAAGCATTAAATTTTTATTAACTTTTTTATCTTCATTATTTAATTTATATTTTTGATCTCCATATATAGGGCATCCTCTAATAAAGAGCTGTTTTCTTAATTGATGCTTTCTTCCTGTAATTGGTTTGAGTTCAACAAAACTGCTCATAGAATTTTTATCAATAACTTTATAAAAGGTTTTGGCATCTTCCTTAATAGTTTTATTATTTTCAAATCTAGTAAGATTATCATTCCATTCGCCAAAATTTTTATTTAGTTCGCCTTGGCAAACTGCCAGATATGTTTTGTGAACTTTTCTTAGTCTAAATAATGATGTTAGTAATTGTGCAGTTTCTCTATTTTTTGCTATGATAAAAACACCAGACGTGTCTTTGTCTAGTCTATGTACCGAAAAAGGTTTTGAATCTTTAAAAATATTACTCTTTGCAAATATATCAATTAAATTTTTTTGTGATTTAGTACCTCCTTGTACAGAAATGCCTGAACTTTTGTTTAAAACAACAAAATTATCGTTATTATCAATAATCAAATCTTCATTTTCTTTAATTACTGAATTAGAAGGTTTAAAGTTGCTTTTCTTTTTTTTGATTATATTTTTAAATTTAAAATTAAAAAAATCAATTCTGTCTGAGGTTTTTACCTTGTAAAAACTTTTGACTTTTTTTTTATTAATTTTTATTTTTCCATTTCTTAAATTTTTTTCAATAAAACTTTGAGGTAAATTTCCTAAATTTTTTCTTAAGTATCGATCAATTCGCATGTCATTATACGCTGATATAACCTTCAAAGATTTTCTCATGACCTATTATTTTATGAATAAAATTAGGTATTTGGTAATTTTTTTTCCTCTTTAGGGTCAGTTTTTGGAGAAGTTTTTTTCTTTTTATCAACTCTTTTTGCCTCAACATCTCTATCTACGAATTCGATTACTGCCATTGGTGCATTATCTCCATATCTAAAGCCTGCTTTGATTATCCTTGTGTAGCCACCCATTCTTTTTTCATACCTTTTAGATAGTGTTTTTTTAACTTTATTTGTTGTTTGAATATTTTGAAGTTTAGACATCAAAATTTTAGTATTTTGCAAACCTTCTTTTTTTCCTAGCGTAATTAATTTATCTGCTTGTGGTTTTAAAAATTTAGCTTTTGGTAAGGTCGTTGTTATTTGTTCATATTTAACAAGAGAATTTAACATATTTTTTAATAATGCTTTTCTATGCTCAGAAGTTCTATTAAGTTTTTTATTAGCAAATCCATGTCTCATTAAATTGTTTCCTCCAATTTTTTAGACATTTCTGCTATATTTTCTGGTGGCCAATTAGGTATTTCCATTCCTAAATATAAAGACATTCCTGTCAAAACTTCTTTAATTTCATTTAATGATTTTCTTCCAAAGTTTGGTGTTCTTAGCATTTCTCCTTCAGATTTTTGCACTAAATCGCCGATATATATAATGTTATCATTTTTAAGGCAGTTCATAGATCTAACAGACAATTCTAATTCATCAACTTTTCTTAACAAATTCTTATTAAATTCTGGTTCAGCTGGTTTTTCTCTTACTGTAACTTCTTGGGGTTCATCAAAATTGACAAACATATTGAGCTGATCTTGAAAGATTTTTGCAGAATAAGCAACTGCATCTTCTGCTGAAATAGAACCATTTGTTTCTATTTCCATTATTAATTTATCGTAGTCTAAAGCTTTTCCCTCTCTTGCTGTGCTTACTGAATATGAAACATTTTTAACTGGGCTATACAAACTATCAATTGCTATTAAACCAATTGGTGGATCTTCAGGTTTATTCATTGCTGCTGGAACATACCCCTTTCCTGTTCCAACAATCATCTCCATATGAAAACTAGTTTTTTCATCTAAATTGCATATTACTAAATCAGGATTTAATATTTCTATATCAGTAACCGGAGTAATATCTGAGGCTTTTATTTCTCCTGGACCTTTAACATCTAAAATTAATTTTTTTGAAGTTTCTGAGGAACTTTTCAAAGCTAGTGATTTAACGTTTAATACAATATCAGTAACATCTTCTCTTATTCCTTTTATTGATGTAAACTCATGTAGAACACCATCGATCTGAATTGCTGTAACGGCAGCACCTCTAATTGAGGATAATAAAATTCTTCTTAATGAATTTCCTAAAGTTAGTCCATATCCTTTTTCTAATGGTTCTGCTACAATTTTTGCATATGATTTATCATCACTTAATTGAACATCTAATTTTGCAGGCTTAATCAATGATTTCCAATTTTTAATATTAACTTCTGTTGTATCCATTTATACTCTCCTTTTTTTTGGTGGCCTAGTACCATTGTGAGGCATAGGTGTAGTATCTTTAATAGAAAGAATTTTAAAACCTCTCGCTTGTAGTGCTCTTAAAGCAGTTTCTCTACCAGAACCAGGTCCTTTAACTTCTACAGATAGAACCTTCATTCCATATTCTAAAGCTTTAGAAGCTGCTGCATCAGCAGCTATTTGAGCAGCATAAGGTGTTGATTTCCTTGAACCCTTAAAGCCTTTTTGACCAGCTGAAGCCCATGATATAACATTACCACTAGTATCAGCAATTGAAATAATAGTATTATTAAATGTTGATTGCACATAAGCAATTCCATTTATAATATTTTTTTTAATTTTTTTCTTTTTAGAATATGAACTTTTTTTTATTTTTTTTTCAACTTTATCTTGCGATAAATCTTTTTTTTCTTTTAATTCTTTTTTAGCCATATCAATTTTTATTTTTTTAATGGTGTTAATTTTTTACCTGCTATTGCAATAGCTTTACCTTTTCTTGTTCTAGCATTGCATCTTGTTCTC
>MDSW01140436.1_pt1 | contig 11023 bp, 12 predicted proteins | sample 811171 | NCBI WGS metagenome assembly MDSW01 (sample SAMN05326641, study PRJNA326480) | marine metagenome | isolation source: seawater | place: Atlantic Ocean: North West | collected 2012 | reverse complement strand
ATAATACGACACAGGTATTTAGTCATAGATCGTATCGCTTATGTTCTTACGAAAATATGTAAGCGGGTTATCGTTAATCGTCATTGATGAGTTAACCTTTTATGAAAAAAGTGGCTCACCCTTATGAAATTCAGAATATCATATAAATAACACTTAAATAACCCTATCATATGATAGTATGAATAAATAAACGAAGGTATCATATCATAATATGTCCTCCGTACTTTTTAGGTTGTTTTTTTGATCATACATGTCAATACACCAGTACATATAAGTCATAAGTGTCATATACATCCATCTTCATTTCGTCTTTTGACTTACTTAAAGGTTAATTAATATGGATATGTGGTAATATGATATGATAGTCTATATGATATCCTCGCTCACTCTGCCGACCGAACGAAGGTTACCTGAGCAGGTGATATCCGTCCATTGCTTGCAAGTCAACTCACGGAAATGCTTGGGAGGTCGGGACAGGGCAGGACTGCATCCTACGGCGCCTGTCTTGTCTTTCCCAAGCCCCCTTCGATACCAGAGCGGATGAAACCGTAACACTTTCATCGAGCGCTCGGATATCGCGGTGAGTGTGATTTCAGGACGAAGGCTTATCCGGCTCAAACGTCAGAACCCCCTCTTTTGTTTCGTCACAAGGATGAGCTCAGGAAATTCTGCCGTGTCGATCGAAAGCGTGCGTGACCCTGCAGTCGTCCTGCCAGCAACCAACCGCGAAACAGAGACATTAGTGTACAACAACAGAAGTGGTGAGTTTCGTACATCTTGGAGGCTTAATGCGCAATCATTCGAGACTCAGAAGAAAACGGAAGCTCAGATCCAGGGCCTACACAGACGTCTGCCCCGGCATTTCAACAACGGCGCGAAAGACGGAATTGTGGGTTATTACCGCAGGCAAAACCAATTAGTGGACCACTTTCAGGAGATAGAACAGTTGATTGGGAGGACCGAGCCATCGGCAAGTGTAGTTAGCGATTCCGAGTGGAATGAGAAGGACGCAAAGTTGAAGCGTACGGCTTGGAGAGACAGTTTTGCACTGAGGATCTCTTTTTATGCGAACGTCTGCCTCCTTGTCATAAAAGTATATGCTGCGTTCTCGTCAGGCTCACTCAGTATCATCACTTCAGCTCTGGATTCGTTCCTTGACCTGGTCTCGGGCCTCATTCTTTGGGCGACGGATCGCTCGATGAAAAAGCAAAATAAATATGTTTACCCTGCAGGAAAAAGTCGGATGCAACCTTTAGGAATCATTGTGTTCTCTTGCATCATGGGCACCCTGGGCTTCCAGATTCTAATTGAAGGAGTTCGGCAGCTGATGGGCCCTGATCATACGCATCATCTTGAAGACTTATACGCTGTCATTGGCGTCATGGTTGTTGTCATTGCTGTTAAATTTTTCCTTTGGTTGTATTGCCGACGCTCTAATAGTGTTGTAGTGCAGACATATTCACAAGACCACAGAAATGACGTGGTAACGAACTCAGTCGGCCTTGTGAGTGCCATGTTAGGCGATCGGATGTTCTTTTGGATCGATCCATTTGGCGCGATCTTGCTCGCCATCTACATCATCTTTAACTGGGCAGAGACGGCGATCGAGCAGATCAAAGCAATGGTCGGGGTATCGGCTCCACCTGAGTTCCTAACGCAGCTCACCTATCTTGCCTGGAACCACCATCCTGAAATCACATGTATTGATACGGTCCGTGCATACACGTTTGGGCCTAAATTTTTCGTCGAAGTTGACATCGTTCTGGAAGAAGAAATGAAACTTAGACGTGCTCACGATATTGGCGAAAGTTTGCAGAATAGAATCGAAGAGATGGAAGATGTCGAAAGAGCATTTGTCCACATCGATTTCGAAACAAGTCACTTTCCAGAGCATGCGGATGGGAAAAGATTGTCACGGCGATTGCAGCACAGCAGTAACACGGTTTCACTGGACGACGCGTCAGACGATACACAGGAAACTTTCGTATCTGATGACATGAAAAGGACAAGTTAAAGGCACACCAGAATATTGCAGCATACCAAGGTCAATTCGCCGTATAGAACGTGAGCCAAGCAGACCTCCCTTTCATGTTCGTCACAGCAACCGGGTCTCTGACAGTGCAATGTTTTCATTAAGAAGGAACGCCTCGCCTGCGCTCCGAGATGTCGAAATATCATCAACTGTTGGGGGGGCGATCTAAAAGGCGTGGGCTCGTCGTTGATCAAAAGTTCCAGATGGCATGGACGGCTGATAATCTGTTGTAAACTCGCAGTTGCTCCTACGAGTGCTTGTCCGGCAACTTCCAAAACCTTGATTTTGGCAGCTTCTTAACAACCCACTGTGGTTGACGAGGAGAATAAAATTAATGATGTCGGCCGAACGTCAACGTGTGGTGGTTTAATATTAAATGCTCGCGTGCATGAAGGTAAACCCTGTTGTTCGTAGCCCCGAACCGATAGATTCACAACTTGCTACGGGCGAGCCGAAGACTAAATGTGGAAGAACCAGACCTTCTCGAGAGTGGCACTTCGCAAGACAGTTCTACGGAGCTATCGCTGCGCTCTTATGAAAGTCCAGTGGTGGCAACGGCATGTTCTGAAACAGAAGGGTACTTAAGAATCAATGCGTCACAAGAGTTTCAAGTTCTGTGTTGTTTCTGTTACAAGAGCATATTCCTTTAGGGACATAGCCGCGGAAATGTATGCTCTTTTGGCTTCGTTCACGTCACCATCGCGGCAGGCGCTCCTTAGCATAGATACGTTTTCAACAAAAGCTTCAGGCTGCCTCCCAAGTTTGAATCCCGCGGTTTGAAATTCTTCTATCCAGTTGCCCAAACCAAGTTCCTCTGCGGCAAGAGCAAGATATCCAGATTCGATGAGTCCCCCAGCTTTGCTGAGCTTGAACACGGCCACTTGAATCTTTGACGTGTCGAGATCTTGCTTCAGGTCATTCTTGGAGACGTATTTTTTTTCCAGTGCCTTTTCTGCTTGAATTCGCTGAGCGCGTCCGGCCTTTGCCTTCGCAAGGAGTCTGTGAGAGGAAAAAGGCAGGAGTGTCGGTGGATGTACTTAGCTATCCGAGCAGGGTACTCCACTTTGCAAGCATTAGGAGATTCGACAGGCAAAGAACGCACTCTTCGTCGTCGTCGTCGTTCGCGGGAATTAGGGCGGACGCCTTTGGCAACAAAGCAAGTTGAGCGCTGAGCACCCCGAGCGAGATGGCATCGCGTCTCCCCGTCAGCGCACTTTCCGCGTCAATTGTCGCCGACACGGAAAATGAAGCCCTTCGCGTTCTTACACGAATCGTGGTTTGGAACGTTTTCGCGAGATGCATTTCAGCACATGTCCGAGCCATGTTGAGTTTGCCAGTTTGACTGAAGGGGGCGACGACAACTCCGTGGTCTAAAACAAAGACGAATGGGGCAACCTTATCAACACGGCAGCTGCAAAACTTAGAATTTTCTCGGCCAGCTAGTAGCTAGCTTAGTAAGGCTAGTGGGTGGGATTTTAGACTTACTCTACGTACGCGATTTTACATGAGTAACTCGCGTGACGTTGACGTATGAAATTCAGTCAGAAATCCATGTATGTGTATTTACCCTGGGTGACTATAAAACCATAGTTATGCGCGATCGTCACTTATTCGTTCGAACAAGGGTAAGATTAGTGCCTGTTCCTACCTGTGGCTGCGCACGCATTACTCTACAACAAAGAGTTAATCATGATTCGTTTTGATTCCGAGGTTATTTGCATGTGCTTCGCCGAACAGGTTTTTTTGCACGACTTGGCGCGCGTTCAGTCGCTCCCCAGCGCCGCGCCTACGCGCGAAAAGCCGCGCGACGCCGTGTACAGTGGAAATAGTATGTGCATAACGCTTTCACTGAGCCGACAGGCCGAAAATCTGTCCCCGCGAGGGCGAAAAGAAGAAGAACACCGCATCGCACTTCTGACGGTTCATAACTCGTGAAGTTGTTTTCTTTGCCCATGACATCGCGCCTGCGCGGCTTCGCCATGCTTACCGCGTCCATGTAAAGTCAAGACCTGCTTTGAGACGCGGTGCATGGACCCTCTCGACACTTCTGCCGCGCCTGTTTATCGGTTTAACATCCATGCGAGCGCAACTCAAGCGCGCAATGCCAGGCTGCTGCTGCCCAAGCTCCCCTCTCTCGACTCTGATTGGCCAAAATTTCTGAGAGCAAAGCTCGGATACCCGTTGAGTTTTTCCCATACCCGTTGAGTTTTTGGCACTTTTCAGAGATTTTAGTAGTTGCGATGGGATTTTAGTAGTTTAGATCGGATCTCAGGTTTTTTGCGGTTCACGATTTTTTAAAAGCCTGTCCCGAGGCGCTCGAAGGCGCTTTACGCGCCTTAGCTCCGCTGAACATCGGAATCATGCCGCACAGCAACTGATAAAGTTGCGCTCCATGGCTCGAAGAACCATTTTGTCAAATGCAGTGCGGCACGATTCGGGCGTTCTGAGCCACCATGTGCGCATTGAGGACCGACGAAGGACTTGAAAAACCGGCTTGCGAAAATCCAGACGAGCGACCGCAAAAGCGACCGCAAAAACATGAAAGAGGTTTTTTTGTTGTCACTCTGTTGTCAGTAGAGTTGCTAGTTATCCGTACCTTCGTAGTCTACGAACGAACGAAGGTAGATTACGTAAGTGTTAATAAGCTTCGTACGAATAATGGAAGATACGAAGATACCTTCGTACCTTCGTTCCTGATTATTTATAATACAGTATTATTACTTGAAAGAGGTTAGTTGCTGGCAGACAGACGTATCCATACATATTTTCGACGGAAAATATACGGAAAATATACGTCGGGTGCTGCATCGCACATTTAACAAGCTACTAACGGAGCTTCTAGTTCTCTTGTCCTAACGGAGAGAGCGAAAGTTTGATTATCGTGTAGAAACTGCATCAAAGATGCGCCTCCTGACTCACAACATGCTCGCAGCGAACATAAAAGTACTACCGTCACTTCTCTGCTCATGATTTCCGAAACCTCAGTAATTAATTTTCGCAGGGAACTTCCCACGGATATCCCTTGAAAATAGAGGTCTTTGTCAAAGAGGAACGAGCCACGGTGTTTCACAGAGGCGCGTTTACCCTTTGCTAGAATCGCCTCCTCTGAATTTTCGTTCTCTGGCCAGCTTTCCTTTTAAATGTTCTTCCAAAGATTCATTGGACCTCGTTTTGGTCTGCGGCGGTATGCTCATATTTCAAAGACGCGAGCACGCTGAATTCGGCTGTTACCCCTAGGAGTGTCTCGGCATACATGATCTGCCAAAGGCAGTACCATCAAACCCAGAGCTGGATGAAACTTTTCTCCGCAAGTTTCATCACGCCTTGCTAGAGATTCATGTGAAAGAAGGTTATCTAATATGTCCAGACTCTGGTCGCAGGTTCCCAATCACGTGAGTGGCTCGTCGCCTTGAGATGCTTCCTCGCATGATACCGTCAATCCGCAACAAATCTCAGGAAAGGCATCCCAAACATGCTATTGAACGAAGACGAGATTCCTTGAGCGCGGAAGCTGTCCTGATTAGTGGATCGCGGGCTGAATCGGTATGACAGTAGCGATGTATATTATCAGAAAAGAGACCCCCACTACGTCGGGATCCATATCATTAGAGAATGAATCAGGCCTCGTCTTAAACAAAGTAGGGGCGAGATCTGAGATTTTCCAACCTTGTTCATGTTTAACGACTAACAGTCGTCTCCCTGTGCCGACGCCCTATTCAAGTTGCCAGCGCGGCGTAGATCGTATTTCCGACGCTTGTGCGAGTGTGCATCGGCCCTGCGCTTGAGCTCCTAAAAAATGTGAAGGTTCACTGCCGCTGGGGAAAAGTGCTTCCAGCTAGAAATATTACCATACCTGTAAGCCATCGCCTTCGGGCCCTGGAAGCGCAAGATTCCAGCATCTCTCTAAATGTGCCTCCACGTAGGTTTCAAAATGAATGGAATGTCAACTAGCTGACAAGATACAACAAGCAATTCAAATTGGGCCTCAAGGGCAAAATACTGGTTGGTTCGAAACAACTGCCCTACCTTTATGTCCTTGATTTGGAGACTGTCAGATCTTCTGTGCGCGGCTAGCTTGCAGGCGAAAGATGTCACGCTATCTACGAAATCGTCTGCAAGATCGAGCAAAAAGTCTTCGACCGCACTGTCGATTTGCTCCCCCGGTGCAGATTTCGACAATAGCTCCTGCGATTCAAAGAAGTTGGAAAGGGCGGCGAAAAGACCTCGATGCGCGCGCCTGCAAGCTCATTCTTGGAATGACGTGGACGTTGCTATGATTTTCGCTTATGCCATCGTGTCGGTCGTTTTCGTGGATATTTTCAGAGGGCTGTGAATGGACGACAAGGGCGGGGTATGCGGGGTATCATTCGAGTGGATCTGAAAACCTTCCCGCGCTTGAAGGTCATTTCTGGGACACATCTTGAAGCACACCGTGTGAGTTGGCATGTCGGACCGATCTACCGTGATCAGGAAGGCCTCGAATCTATGCCGAGTTGCGAGAATTGAGCTTCATAGAACAGCCGAACACTGAAGACGCCACGGGTGCGCGCGGGGAACTGAACGGTTCTTCTCTCACTCACTGCCGGAAACGACGAGCTTCGTACTGATACGGAGGCTCCTTATTATATATGATAATATAGGGCATTATGTAGATTCCGTAACCATCATGATCAGTTTCAAAATGTCCTGCTTGAAAGGCAATTTGATCGCCAAAAAAAATCAGAAAATTTTGCTTTGAACCGATCGCTTTGAAAAACGTGGCTTAGAAGGAAGATTGATCGAGGCTTTATATTAAGAATTTGATGGTTTATGAACTCAAGAAACGTTCTTCCGTACCGAATATTGAACATAAGGGTTAATTAACCCTTAAAGGTATATTTAATACCTTCATTCGTACGAAGGTAAAATAAAGAGCACACGACGACATATACAGCTGGTTGAGGTTTCCTCTGGTACAAGTAACACTTAGGACCTGGCGAACGTCAGCAAAATGGTACCTTCGTACATCAGCTAAACAGATAGCCTTGGCAAATGGGAAGCCAAGGCCAGGGGCCTCTTTTTCATCGAACACAAAGCGACCTTCCAAACTCTCGGATGCATGTGAAAATGGCGTTTGTTGTTTAAAGGGGAAGCACAGCAAGCCACATTAACCACGCTGGGGCACACGAACTTTCCTTCTGTCTGGGCGAGAAAAGCGTGAACAAATGATGAAGGGCCCCATAGGCGGAGTTTACTCTTCCTCGCAGTTGTGGACAATTATACATGAGCCGAAGTGAGTAAAATCCCACTCTGTTTCCGCTCGAACTGAGGTTTTCAACGTCTGTCGCTTTTGACCGGATAAGTACCAATGTTCCACCTCCAAGTAGGGAAGCCGAAACTGTCGTACCGAGGAAAAAGCTTGAGCTTCTCCGAAGCTGGTTTGCAAAATTTGGGATTCCAGGCGAGCCCCGAATCATGCTCATCACTGGTCCTACTGGCTCAGGGAAGTCAGCTGCAATACGACTTATTGCAGCTGAAGCTAACAAAAGGTTGCTTGAATGGAAAGCTCCCGTACCTACACTCTGGCATGATTTCAACTACACAAGTTTCCCGGGGTCTGCCTACAGCTCAAAACTAGATGACTTCTTTTCCTTTATCACGCGCGCTTCCCGATATCTGCCGTTGACCGAAATTTCTTTGCCATTCCTCGCGACCAAGGATTTTCCAGTCGTGCAGCAACGGTCAGCATCAAAAGAGCCCAGTATTTATCAAGCCATGAGGAGCAACGACAGCGTTCTGATTTTGGATGACATTCCAATGGGGGCAAATGAAGAGCAAGACAAGCAAGTACTGGAGATCCTGCGGCGTCTGGCACGCGAAAGCCAGATCCCTGTTGTTGTGATAGTTACCCAGACTACTGACAGCAATTCTCTGCACGTAAACCCAAATGCAGACTGCAAAGATAAATTTTCTCGAAAGCAGCTTACCTCAGGTGCGCTGACAGCTCGCTGTCTTGTCCGCGCGTTGGATAGTTCAGGAGTGTTCACTGTTAGCTTCAATCCTGTGACAGTTCCTCGCCTTGTGAAGGTTATGGCAGCAGTTATACGGGCAGAGGGTATACATATTCCGCATTCCACACTCGCTGATATTGCAGCAGGAGCAAGAGGTGACATCAGGTGTGCAATTAATGGTTTGCAGATGTTGTCAACGCGATTCACTGCAAAAGCGCCCATGTCTAAAGATGTATGTGCAATGCCCAGACAGAAAGACGACTCCATAGAAGCGCAAGGCATGCTGCCTCGAACATCGGCGCTGAAGCATGAGCGGCTGGTAACCTTGATTAAACGAGATGATATTCTCAGCGTGTTCCATGCGCTAGGAAGGGTTCTCTACAACAAAAGGATACGCACGTTTGCAACATCTGTGGATCAGCATGAAAAGCGAAACGTGCGCGGCGATGGCGGTTTGGACAGCAACAATGTTTCTGATAAATCATTCAACTTACCAGGCGATTCTCAAGCGTTTCCTGCAGTTGTGGATAGCTCAGCCAACTTCAGAAAGAGCGAACGTTTTCTGCAGATCCATCCATCGCTCTGTCGCGAATTGATGTCGTGTGATCCAGAGGCAGTCATTTTAAGTTCCGGCATGAGCGCAGAGTCTACGATATCGTTCATACATGAAAATTTTCCCAAACTCCTATGTGATGATGCAATCGAGGATGCGGCCGTGGCTTTTGGTTATGTTTCTGATGCGTCGATAGTTAATAAAAATTGTTTCGGGCACACACATCGAGGATCCATGTCAAGACCAACGCTCTCCTTTCTTCACCCCTCAGGCACAGGCATTTCGATGGAGTCAAACGTTATTCCTGAACTTGCGTCGGGGTCTATAGTTGTCAGGGGGGTTCTTTTTGCTCCCCATCCGTCACGCCCTGCCGTGCGCCAATGGTCCATCTTCAAGGGACCTAGGATTGGTAGGGTCATGCGAGCTGCTTCAAAAAATATTGATGAAGTGCGCGCAGTCGTCGCGGCCGCATCATACGGAGACTTTTCGATTGGGTCGGACATAACAGCAGCTGCGGCAGAGACCCTACCAATGCTGCGCTCCATCGCATCAAGTGGTCATGAAGGCGCGATGCGAGTACCTTACCTGCCTTCGCGTTGGGCGAAAATGGATGATGATGAAGCAACAACTTCTGGTTTAAGGAAGCCCGAGAATGATAAATTGTATGCCCCGATGCCAGGCAAGACATCAAAGTGTGCATCAAGGGACGCAGAGAGCCATCTCACAAGAGATGTATTGCATCTGAATGTTACTAATAGGGTATCATATGTAGACACGCCGATATCTCTTGGTGGTATAGATGATGATATTGTAAGTTGGTGACCGCAACCAAAACGAAGCTTGTGGTTTCCCAAAGCTAATAGGCAACTCTTCGAGAGTTGTGAGGAAAGACTGAGCTGACCGCGTGTTAATCTGGGGACAGTATCGGAGAGCGTCGCGTGAGCGCCCACCGGCAGCGCAGCGAGCACGCTCGCACCGTGTACCATTGTTTGTATTCTTGTGCACTGGTGGAAATACAATCTTTTTTACCTTCGTAATTTTTTGTGCCAATTTTCGGCTGTTTTCCAGCAGAAGAAACCGCACAGAGGTTGCAGTCACTAGTCGGCGAAAGTACCTTATACAGTATAGTACCTTTGTAGTTGTCAAATATTTTGCGTCACTAAACTTTTTCTGTCTGGCAAACAAAGTGCTGTCGCAATTACACAGACTGTGTTCGGAGAAAACTATTGCGAACAGGAGGCCTTCACGAATTACAAAACAAGGGCCTAGTGACTTGACTTCTCTATTGTAAACTCACACTGCTTCCAACTGATTCAGTATTCCTCCCAATTTTCTTGTAGCTGCCTGTTAACAAAGAAAATTACAGAACGATAGAATGGATTGAAGCGACGGCAGCTATCTTTCCTGGAGGCGACGATGCATGTGTGGCAGAATCATATAATCTTTACCCAGCATTGGAGGTTCTTTGCTTCGTGAGCCGCTTTGCTGTTCACACATGGTGCTCAAGTCAACTGATGGTCAGATTCTAGGAAGGCAAACCTTTGAAGAGTAGATATCTCCGTCGATATGGACTTTGGAATCATCTCGGATAAGGTCAAGATGAGCAGCTGTGTGTCTACGAATGAGCTGTGGAACACGGATGCGCTGCTCCCTGAGACACTCTGCTGAACTAATTTGAAGTGTCGTCACATTTGTACAATCCGGAGTAAAGAACCTTTCATGCGATGCACCGCTCCCTGAAGTAGACCGTAATCCGCCTTCGTTGCGATGTAGTCACCATCGACACTGCATAGCAGGTAAATGTCCGGTTTTCTGACCAAGAGACATAAAAAAAGAGGTTGGTGAGAGTCTAACCGTTTTCTTGTCTTCTCCGTGTTCAGTTCCACGCAGGCAATCATTCGCTCCTGGATGGGAGATTTTTCTCTCATCATCAAACTAAGGTGGTTCTCTGAAAGGAAAGCGCTGGTCGATGATCCGGTCCCTCATCATCGCACCTGCACAGAACCAAGGGATTTCTTGACTACATTCTCTTTCCGCCGAACGACTTCATGGGGCGGCTGCTAAGGGTAGTACTCAGTTTGCAGTGCAACAACGAAATTTTGAAGAATTACTTTCGAACCCATCAGAGAGATGATTAAAGCATGTGCTACTGCATCGACGTGATCCCTTTCGATCGCGACCTTCATGTCCAAGTTATTGAAGCCGGTTACAAGAGCTTTGCGCGGGCACTTCAAAAATGCTTGCTTTTAAATACGAACGTTCGTACGAAGGTACGAAGGTACCTTCGTACCTTGCACCGAAGGTAACTTTTAAGGGTTAATATCACCCCGTTTGCAAAGTTGCTGTCCGGAATTTTCGTCAAAACATTTTGGAAATCCACAATTCGCCGCACATTCCTACCACAAAACACACACAATGTTTCTGATTTTTCGCTCGGCTTGATCGGTT
>MDSW01128982.1_pt1 | contig 11023 bp, 4 predicted proteins | sample 811171 | NCBI WGS metagenome assembly MDSW01 (sample SAMN05326641, study PRJNA326480) | marine metagenome | isolation source: seawater | place: Atlantic Ocean: North West | collected 2012 | reverse complement strand
TTTACTGCCGGTTGTTGACCTACTCTGACTTTAATTTCAGCCATTTATGATATACAAATCAGGATGTAGAAATATTTATATTCCTTGAAGTCCCAATCTTCCTACAACTTCTTGCTGCTTCAGATAAAGTTTTGCATAAGATTTTGCAATATCTTTCAACATATCCCTGTCATCACAGGAATCAATCTCATTTGCAAGCTTTGTGTATTCAAAACTTTTGGAGAGATTTTCTAATGTAATTTCATTTGGATCCATTTGCTAACTCCCTTAATAGTGATTTGATTTCTTCAATATCGCTCTTAATTGTATCGAGTTCTTCTCGTTCTGTCTGTTTCCGTTGTTTCATCCTCATATACTGAGCATAACCGGCACTATCCGTATTAAGGATAGCACCGGTGTTTTTGTCTCTGAAAAGACTTTGCTCACCTTCAACCTTTACCAGATCATTATCTTCCATATTATGCAAGTGCAATTGCTCTAAAGTCCTTCAGTTTAACGGGTGTTGACTCGTTTGTGGACGACATAACAACCTTGATTGCAAATGCCGTAAACTGATCAACATTATTTACACTGAATTGGTACTCACTAAATCCTTCTTTATCGTTGGCAGGGACAAAAGCATCCGCTCTTCCACTGCTCTTTTCAGGATCAACTACACGATCTCCAAAACCATCTCCATCATCATCAATCATATTGTCATATCCAGGGAATGGAATAAATGCTTGATCAATTTCACTAGAGTCTGCCTTAATCAACTGATAAAGAACGCGGAAATCGGCATCTTCTTGCCTATTTGCTGCAATGAAAACCTTGAGACTTGTTGCAGGTTGTGCTAAAGAAATTTGCTTCGTTACAAACACTGCACCATGAGGATCATTTTCAATTAGATTCGCTCTTGAATCATCAACATAATCTTTAACTGGTGCATTTGACTTGTTTCTACCAAGTACAAATGTTGAATTCTGAATATCCATTACAGGTGAAAGATTTTCATCTGTACTTGAAAATTCAACTCTCATAGAAAGAGATCTATTGTCTGGAAGTGTTCCAAGTCTTTCAATTTCATTAACTCTAGAAGCAACCATTCTAGGTGTATCAAAATACATTACCTTATTCAAGGTAACTGGTTCAAATCCCTGATCAATGAAGGAAACTTCATTTCCTCCAGCACTTGTTCCAGATATAGTTCTAATCAGAGCACTTGAAGATGTTCCCTTTCCTGGTGTAATAATATTGAACATTGGTTCAACACTACTGAACTGATAATTTTGAGAAATTCCAACAGTGTTTCCACCAAATCCCTTTTGAGATTCAAAGTTAATCATTCCAGATCCAGAACTTCTTGGAGTTGGGGATGCTGTTGTTCTATCAAATTCAAGATAGTAATTATCAAGATTTGAATTTTCATCAGTATAGTATGTTGATGGAATATCATGAGAAGTATTAATTCTCGTTAGAGAAACTCCATTAACCTCATATGGTTGAATAAATTCGCCAGTAGCGTGTGAAGACTTGGCAGAAGAATTAACTGCTCTTGCATCAATTGACAGACTACCCGCATTTCCTGCACCAGCAGTAATGCCATTGTAGGAAATAATCTCATTGTTGAGGAGTGCATAACCACGACTTGTGGTAATTCCTTCAAAACTTCCAAATATTGTAGTATTAGCAACAGAAACTACAGTATCAGTTTCACCGAAAGTTCCGGTGATAGTTGTTTTTCCTGTATCTGGGAGAATGTCTTCAATTTTAATCTTATTGTTTCCACCATGATGTGCATGGTTATGTTGCTTGACTCTGAAAACATTTCCACTGTAAATATCATCAACCAAAGTAGATGATCCATTTACAGTAACGCCAGCAGTTGTTCTTGATGCTTCATTTGTTGGATCTGTATAGTAGAACAGATTCAAACTATTAGTAAAGTTTTCTCCTTGAACATTAGTCAGATACAAAGTATCTGCATTTCCAACTGAAGTAAGAGTAAACTTAGCACCTTTACCTGCTCTGGATGCTGCTGCCATAGATGAGGTAACAATTCCAACAGTTTCACCTTCAACATATCCACTACCAACTGTAGTGATATTTACTGTTTTGATGTTTCCAAAAGAATCAACAGTTAAAGTTGCTTCAGCACCAGTTCCCTTACCAGTCAAGGATACTAAGTCAACTCCTGTAATAGTTGCATTTGCTTTATACCCAGTACCACTGCTTGCAATTGAAACATTAGCAGATCCTGCAACTGCTGGACCACCAAGATTTTCAACAATACCATTAATGCTTGGTGCAGTTGCACCTTCAGCAACTTTCACACCAGCAGCGACACCAGCATTGAGTGTTCCAGAAATTGGAAGTTTCAACTTTCTGGGAAGACCTTCAACTGGATTATCTTCAAGAACAGCAGAGTTATCACCCTTTGGAAGTACATCACTATTATAGAAAGTGAGTGCTCCTGAAGGAACAAACTTTGCTTTATACAGTTTGAATGTCAGATCTTGATACTGACTTGCAGTCCAAATTGTACCATTCTGAGACTTAAAGAGAGAACCACCAATATACTGCTTAGTAACAACTACGTTTTGAACATCGGGAAGACTTGTTGTTCTAACAGTCTTTTTGCCCATAGTTGCTGTCCACATCTCATAAGCATCAGATGCTGGTGAGAGGATAACGATTGCATATTCAGTATCCGCTTCCAGATAAACTGGTGATGGGAATCTTACCCTTGTAGGAACAGGTTCAAATGGATTTGCTTCATTAATATTAATCTGTTCAGGATTCAATGCAACCTGGGTATAGTCTTGAACCAGGAAAGACGTTGGTGTACCCAACTCCATAGTTCTGAGTTCAACAAAGATTTTTGCTCCAGGATCTTTTGTTGCGAAGAATAAATCAAATGATGTTAAGAAGCAACCTTTTCCATCAACAGTGAAGGATTGTGCAAGAGGATCTCTATGCGGTGCCTTAACTTTAACTTCGACTTTAGTTTTCTTCGCTTTTGGTTTGGGTGGATTTCTAACAGAAACACGACTTGTTTCTTGTGTTAATATGGTTCCAGAACCACTGTAAGATCCAATTGCTTCGGAAGCAAATACTGTAGATCCTGGAAGAACTACTGTATTTGGTGGAACTGCAGTAACTTTTACAGTTTTTGTTCCACTCTTAACTCTTACGGCAGGTTTTGGATTTGAATTTGGATCTCTAAACCAGAAGTTTGCAATAATATCACCCCAGTTGTCAGAAACTAAGTCTGCTCTTGTAATTGTTGCAACTGCACCACTGGTTTTTCCAACAACTTTAGCGCCTTTTTCAACATAACCATAGAATGGTGCTGTTGGATTTGCAAGCCATCTTACACCAAAGTTAATGAGTTTAGATGTTGGAGAATATGTATCTCCAGGTGCAGGTCTATTCCTATCATATGGATCTACAGAATACTGTTCAACATAAACTGCAGGAGAACCTAAACCAGCAGCAATATCTGGTCTATTTTTATCACCAAACTTATGGTTTGGTTTTTGGACTCTCATAACACCAATCTTTTTGCCTGTAGAATCAAAAATATCCGCGTGCTCATAAACTCTAAAGGTTCCAGATTGCATCTGAATTTCACAAAGTTTTGGAATGATATCAACCTGCTGACTATCAAGATACAAATAGTGTCTTGAGTATGGTCTTAAACCATTAGCGGCAAAGTATACGTTTCTAGAACGCATCCATGGATCTGCCTCACCAGAAACTTTTACATCTTCTACATAATCAAATTCTCTAGAAGGTCCTCTAAGTTTTGGTTTATATTTGGTTTTAGTGGTAATTGTTGTAGTAACGAATTTTCTTCTAATTCTTTCACCTCTACCACCACCTTTCTTATATTTTCTAAATTCAACTTTTTTATCAACATCTTTAGTAACTGTTGCTTCCTGTTTCCATTTAGCTCCAGTTGATTCAGTTCTATGATCATTGATATAAATTGTTCTGACCCAATTATCAGATGCTGGATCAAGAACAACACCACCAACAAAAACAATGACATTAAATGGGTTTACATTTTCAACATTGGTTGCGTGTGGTTGATTTAACCAATCGACTTCTTCATACTTAAGAGTAAGAAGGTCACCTGTTTTTTGAATATTTGGATCTAATAATTTGAGATTCTGACTAAGATCTGTTGTTGAAACATCAATCCCTGGATCTAATGCTAATTGTGCTGCCATAGACCAGAAATCAACTGGTGCAATACAAGTAGCACCCTCTTTTGAAATGTCTACGGTTGATAAGCGTGTATCCATCAGTGACTTATCTCTAAAATCACTGACAATAAATCCACTCTTAAATCTACTAAGACCATTAGCATCAGTTACATCTAATGTCTTAGTATTCAGTTCGAGAAGTGACAAACTAGTTACTTCTTCCAGATTTTCAATCCTATCTTCAAGTTTTCCGATGTCACGCATCGTGAATCTTCTATTATCACGAAGAAGAATCTGAGGATCCTTAGTTGGATTGTACAAGTAAGGAGGTAAATTAACCTGTGCAACTTCCATTGCATCATCAGCAAGAACTGGTGCCTGTGGAATATCGGCAGGTTCACCTTTAATTACTTCAATTTCACCTAAACGATTGATACTAACTAAATCGATTCTAGGTAGATAGTAACTATATCCTAAGAATGAAGTTTCATCTGGAGATACAACATACTTATAGTTGTACTCATATTGTCTACTATTAAATGCAAATGGTGATGCAGTTGTTGCAGGATCAAATTCCTTGACTCTAGGTCTAAAGTCTAAAAGATCTGAACAACGAATACCATTTGGCACTGATGGGATATCACTGGTAAATCTATCCTGTGCATAAGAATTTACTGTGAAGATGTCACCAGTATTGTTTGATCCAACTTTATATGAATCAAAGATAATCATTAACTGGCGAGAAGGTACTGCACTACCTTTTCTTCTTACAATTCTAGAATAATCACAGAATTGATGGCGATGACCTTTATCTAATCTATAGTTTGCAGTTCTATCGTTGTAACTACCAGGAGTTATCTCTTGAATTACTGACTCAATAGCAGAATCTTTGAACTTAACAGATTCTCCTACGGAGAAATTGTTAGTATTTAACTTGATATAATCAATACTATTTGCAGTTGTATTTACAACTTGTGCAACTGCTCTACTATCCTTACCAATAATTTTTTCACCAATAATTGCATTTTGATCCAATGAAAGACCCGTTGCAAAAGTCAGCTTATCAAGAACAGGTGCTGCAGTATCGGTCGATTCATAAATTGCACGTACATTGACAACATCAGGTACGTTCAATGAAATTTCATTATCTTCAATTCTAGTTCCATAGAATTTGGAAGTAGTAAGACCAACTGTTGAAGTTGCACCAGTTGTTCTGACAATTGATACTTTGTTTGATCTTGTGAAATCTTTCGTTTTATTAGTTACACCTTTTTTCTTCAGTGTTGCCTGAACAGTAACTGCACCATTAGCAAGACCGCTGAAAGTTACAGAGTTTCCATTTGCACCTAATGTAAAGTTTCCACTATTCAGTGCAATTGGAGATCCATTGCTGTCAGTAATAGTATATCTTTCGGCATCAAACGTTTCAAAGAATACACTAGTAATTCCTGCATTTACGTCTACAGCATCTGCAACTTCTAAAGTGAGACTATTACTTGTAACAGACTTACCTGTAATCTGCTTTGTAATTGTAAGATCAGCATTTGCTAAGTCTACAGTTGCAGTGTTCTCTACTGGCATTGTTGCGTAGAGACCATTAGATCCATATTGACGGATTCTTGGAACCATCAAGGAGAAATTATATGTGTTATTATCTACACTATTCTTGTTTACACCAGGAACTGCTGCTGGTGCCCCAGCCAAAGTTACTGTAGTTCCATCAGCACGGATTGCGCTAACAACATTATAATTTGGATCACCACCAGTTTGGTACTTAAGAATACTGCCAACTTTAATACCACCCTCACCATCTTGGAAATTTCTTCCAGGAACTGCACCAGTGTTTCCATTACTAACAACCAATTGATCTTTTACGCCAAATCTTTCAAGTTCTTGCTCATAGAGAACAGTATCTGCAACAAAGTTTGAGAGTAATGAGGAGTTCAAACCATCAGAATCTTGGAATACTGATTTGATATCAGTTGTATCATAAATTGCCATCCCTTTGATGGATGTTTTAAATTTAGGATTCTCATTGATAATTACTTGCTCACCAACCAAGAATCTTCCAGAAGTCTGTGTAAGACTATAATCATTTGTAGCAACAACCGAAACATATCCAGTAGCACCACTAGATAGACCTCTTACATATGAAGTAAGTGGAACATCATTGGTACTATATGCGTTTGCTAAGGTTAATTTAGTGTATGTCTGAATATCATACAGATAGAGATCCCAACTGGTTGATCCATCCTTGTAAGAATCGTCCGTTACACCCCACCAATAAACTCTTGCTTCACCAACTTTAGTTGCTAATCCAGCATTGCCTGCGTTTGCAACATTATTATTTCCTGTTGCATTTCTTCTCTCAGAATAGAGTTCAATAATATTTGTATTGGTACTGTTTGCACCACCTGCTGCCGTATCACCAATATTCAGATATGGTGTTCCGTGAACATTGTTCACTTTAATTAAACTACCAAGAGCAAATGGAATCAGAGCACCACTTACAGTTTTGGTTGTTCTTGGTTTTTCTACATCAATTACAGTAGAACCAACAAGATCAACGTCATATCCCCTAACATAGGCAGTGCCAGCAGACACTCTAATGCCCATCAAATCATCACTAGGTGTATTTCCTTGGTCAGTTACTTCATCCTCTCTGAAGAGACCTCCGTTGCCAGTCTCGTTGTTTAATGTATCAACAACATCTACAGTAAAACTATCAACGGCATAGTTACCAGACTCTTCAAAGGTTCTCTTTGCGAAGTAATCTCTAATTAAATTGTAGTTTGACTTATCTTGTAACTTCTTGATTTCACCTTCATCAATTCTAACTAACTCAACAAAACTAGTATCTTCGTTGTCTGTGAGTTGTTTCTTGGTGAGTTTAAGTTGAATTTTTAATCTATCTGCACCAGGTGCAGCATAGTTAGTAAAACCTTTTGCATTATCATTTATACTTGGATCTTGATCCGAATTTACAATCTCTTCAATAATATCAAATCCAACCCTAAAGGATGGTTCATTATCATAAGGATCAAGAACAATTTGTGAGTTGGGAACGTCAACAAAAGTTCCTCTAATAAAATATACACCTTCTGCCACACCAACGGCATAACCAGTGTTGGTTGCATTTACGGAATTGATTGTGAATACTGTATCTCCAGAAACAATAGATGTGTTTCCATATGTAATATTTTCTTGAAGAATCAGTACTTCACCATCTTCAAATTCAACACTCGTACCATCAACGCCACCATCTTGATACTTGACGAATAAAGTAATCTCTTCAACACCCTCTTCGGGAGGTAACAGATATCCCTTGATTGTTCCAACAATCTCAGAATTTTCACCCTTTACCTTAGTTCCTTTACCATTATTTGCATTTACAATGGCATCCAGATAGACTGTAACGTCAATCCCCAAATGATCACCATTTACTTTAACGGTTGTGAAGGCATTGTCACAAGTAATTCCTCCAGGAATTACCATAGAACCTTCTTTGAACATATGACTGCCAAAGGATTCTATCTGATTCTGCAGAATAGACTGAAGACCTGTTAATTCTCTAGCTTGAACTGGAAATCCAGGCTTAAACAGAACTTTGTAGAAATTATCTGCCTTATCAAAATCATCATAATAAGGACTTACGTTTAAATTCGTCTTTTGGGGCATTTTTTAAAATTCCAGTATAATTTTGAGGTCTTCTTTTTGGCGTGCATTTCTAGCAATGCTAGATCTGTTGTCAAGATAAATTAATTCTCCTGACCCTTTATTTATTTCAGGAACTGCCATGCCACTGGTGAAGTCAACACCAAGATTAATCAACTTTGTTCCTGTTGGATTTGTTGTGATTCCAGCAAAGGCAGTGTCAATTGCAGCAGAAAAATTAGATGAGTTTCCACTAATTACATTTGATGAAGATTCAAAATCATATGGTCTACCATTTGTAGATATACCAGCATAGTCTCTCTGATTAAAAACTGTCTGATTATAAAACAGGGATCTATCTCTAAAATATTTTAGAACCTTTGTTTCAATATCATATGATGCAACATATCCAAATGCTTTTCCAGTTCCGTTAGCAACAATCTGCTCAATCTTCTCCCCAACTTTAGGAGTTCCAGTAATTGTGGAGAATTTAAAAGAACTTAATCCAGAGAATGTATTTTCTTGATATACATCATTAGTTCCAACTTTTGTTGGATTCTTTACAATACCAACTTGTGCAAAACTTGTATCTACTGGAAAATCCTTTGTAGAATCATCAAATCTTGCATAAACTAGAACTTTGTCAGTGCCCAGTTCAGTGTAAACATCAAATCCGTGACCCTTTGATGGGGGAATTACAGGAATCAAATGGGCAGGAGTACCAGTGCTATTTGAGTTGATTGATCCCAAATCAACCAGTGCATAACTGTAGTCTTTCCCGCCAGAGGTGACCACAGTGTTTGTAATTTCTCCACCTTCAACATCAACTCTAACTTTTCCTCCGGTACCGTCACCAATAATATCAAATTCTTGCCCTAAACCATTTGCGTAGTTTTTACCTGCCGCTTCAATATAAACGGTCTTGATTTGATTTTCGTTGACACTTGAGTCTGCAGATTCTCTGATAGATCTTATTTGAGATTCTGTACTAGTTTGCCAATCATTAGGTACAGTAAGATATTCTGTAGAATCAAATTTAATAATATCACTTGGAGGAATGGTGAACAAATATTTCCAAATATACCCATCACCACTGTCACCTGCTCTAGTTGGTTCTAGATCTGTGAATTTTGGTTGATCTTGGGATACATTTCCTTTTGGATTGCTACCACTAGATCCATTTTCAATACAGATATAAACTCTGTAATCCTCGTTCATTACATAATAATTTGCATCATATAATCTAGATGCATTTGTAATAGGTGCTGGACTGGTGATGCTATAATCATCACGATACATTTCGTATCTACTTCCAGCAACCCAATCAATCCTTCTAACTAATCTTCTTACATTGGCAGAAGTTACCTTCTTACCATATAAGACGACATCACCTGCGTGATTATTATATGCAACACTATCAATGGGAGATGGTGGATTGGTATTCCAAGCAACTGTCCTACCATAACCAACAGTAGTTGGGTTGGGTAGACCAACTGTAATATAGTAAGAGTTACTCGTGGATTCCACAGAATCCACAAAGTTACTGGCATTCAAAATTCTAAATTGATCAGTAACAATTGCTGACATCGTTATCGTTTTTTATATATTTATAGGAGATTATTGAATGTAGAATGGCAGAGTGTTATCTGCTTCGAGACTTACACCATCGGCGCGTGGTTTCTTGGAACGTACCGCTCCAGTCTTACCCTCACCAAAGTTTCCTCTTCTTTGAATAGTTGGGAAAGTTGACAATCCTGCATCGACAGTCAAACCGGTGACTCCAATAGAAATTCCATTGGTTCTATTGTCGTAGTTATATATTCTACCCCAAGAAAGTTTTCCAAGAGAAGTTGTCAATCCTGCCTGAAGATCATCAAAAGTTCCACTTTCAAGGATTCCAATCACAGGACTACCCGAATCAACGTTACAAATAATCTCTGCGTTTGACGCGAGACTTGTTATAGAGTTGACCACGTAAACATTATCCAGGAATGTTGTGCCGATACCAACAACTGCAGAATCGCTACTATTTACAGAAGTGACTCCATTACCAACGGTAGTGTCATAGATCATAATTGGATATCCTGCTTGCAGATCCAATGCATCAGAAGCAACGTTCGCTTCGCCATTTTCACCATAGTCCTTCATTGCACGGAAGTTGAACTTCAGAGCAAGTGGGTGACCACCAGTACCTGTTGTTGTACTAATTCCAGTAATAATTCCACTGAAACCTTGAACATTCTGAACGGTGTTAATAGTTTCGTACAGAGGTGTAGGAAGTTCTGCAATGATTCTTGGTGGATTTGTATTTGTATATCCGAATCCAGGATTCGTAATCGTAACTGCGGATACTTGACCATTTGAAATGGTTGCAGTTGCAGTTGCAGTAGTACCAACACCAACACCAATTGACTTGGGTGCAGAGAACTTAATATCAATAGTAGAAGTTGTGTATCCAAATCCAACATTGTCAATGGTTACTGCAGAAACAGTACCTGCAATCGAAACTGTCGAAGTAAATGCTGCAGAAACTGGTTCATTTGAAGTCTCCATCATAAATGCATCGAATGTAAATGTATTTTGATTGAGATCCAAAATAATTTCATCATAATCAAAGAATTGTGCATTATCTACAAAGATCTCACTCGAAGTTGGAGTAACATCACCAATAATTCTTGCAGTTGGGAAGACCTTAGTTTCTAAAACAGGTCTTACCTTGCTAACAATATCACCCTTTACATAAATGTCTTTCTTCTGCTTAATCCAATCAAAAGGTCTAAAGTTGGTGTCATCAACACCTGGACCACTATAGATGTTAGTTTCAATAATATCAGATCCTGTGATTTCAGTGATTGCTCTATCATTAATTTGTTTTTCAGTTGATGAGATCAGTGGTTGTCTCAACATTCTTACATCATCACCAATCTTCAGTGTTTCTGTAGTTTCTACCTGCAGAACATCAACACCATCTTGACCAATATAGAAGAAGATATCAACTTTATCATTTACCTTTGGTGCTTCCATAAACATGAATGAAGTTCCACCAGTAAACTGATATGCATAACCAGGAGTCTGCAATACACCATTGACAAAAATAACAAGAACAGAATCAAGATCAATATTTGCAGAAAGCGGATTATTTGGATCTAATTCAAAACTTAAGAGTTCACCATTGTAGT
>MDSW01008404.1_pt1 | contig 11023 bp, 10 predicted proteins | sample 811171 | NCBI WGS metagenome assembly MDSW01 (sample SAMN05326641, study PRJNA326480) | marine metagenome | isolation source: seawater | place: Atlantic Ocean: North West | collected 2012 | reverse complement strand
TTCCAAATAAAGGTCCTGTAGTAGATAACAAAAACCTAAAAAGGATTATTTACGATAAAGCATATAAAATAAATTATGAGAAACTAAATCCCGTTTATGAAAGTATTAAAAATGTAAAGATAGATTTAAAGAGCCTTAAAAAGCCACTTATAGGATTTGCGGGGGCTCCATGGACAGTGGCAGCTTATTTGATAGAAGGAAATCTAACTAAAGATTTAATAAAAGTAAGAGAAACAGCTTATAAAGATCCTCAATTAATGAACAATATAATTAATCTTTTATCTGAAATAATAATTGAACACCTTTCTTCACAAGTAAAAAATGGTGCAGATATAATACAAATTTTTGATACCCATTCAAATATATTAGATTATATTTCAATGGAAAGATATTCCATAGAGCCGATTAAAAAAATTTGTAAAGAAATTAAGAAAAGACATCCCAAAACTCCAATTTCTTATTTCTCAAAGAATGTTAATTTTAATTTAAAAGATCTTTATGAGTATATTGATATAGTTAGTTTTAGTTCTTCTGTTAGAATGAGAGATTATATAAATATTTTGCCTGAGAAAATAGTTTTTCAAGGGAATTTAGATCCAGTAAAATTATTGGTTGGTGGAAAGGAAATGAGAAAAAATGTAATGGAAATTTTAAAGGATATGGAAAGTAAAGAATTTATTTTTAACTTAGGACATGGAATTTTGCCACAAACTTCTAGAGAAAACGTCCAAGAATGTATAAATTTAATAAGAGATTTCAAAAAGTAGGTTTAAAAACAACTAGGAAAACAATTAATATTAAAATTATTGTAGGAATTTCATTAATAACCCTAAAAAAGTGAGCAGTTTTTTTATTAGAATTGTCTATGAAACTTTTTCTGCAAACAGCAAGAAATCCATGAAAACCAGATAGCATTATAACAAGAATAAACTTAAGGAGAAACCATAGGGAAAATGTTGCAGAATTAATATTATAAGTTGCTAATGCTAAACCAAATATCCAAGTAGATATCATCGCTGGATTCATTATGAACTTAAGTAATCTTTTTTCCATCAACGAAAACTTTTTGTATATTTTACTATTGAAACTCTCTTCAGAATGATAAACGAAAAGTCTAGGAAGATATAATAGTCCTGCCATCCAAGCAACAAATGATATTATATGTAATGACTTAAAAAATAAATACATTTTTAAATTATAAGAATTTTGAAACTAATTTATACAATAAATCTATATGTTCACTGTTATCATTTAAACAAGGAACATAATTAAATTCTTTCCCACCATTTTCTCTAAACAATTCTTTTGCTTCTATTTTTATTTCTTCAAGAGTTTCAATACAATCTGAAGCAAAGCCAGGGCAAATAATTAGAACCTTTTTAAAACCTTTTGAAGGAAGTGATTTTAATGTAAGGTCGGTATAAGGCTGAAGCCATTTTTGGGGGCCAAATCTAGATTGAAAAGTAGTCAAAAATGGAATTTTCATTTTCATTTTTTCTTCTATTAACCTGGTAGTTTTATGGCAATAACAATGGTAAGGATCTCCATCTGTAAAATATTTATTAGGTATTCCATGATAAGAAGCAATAATTAGGTCTGGTGTAGAAGTTAAGTTTTCTATTTTATTTTTTAAACTGTTAGCAAGAGCTTTTATATATAAAGGATTAGACTCATAATGTGAGATTATTTTTATACTAGGCTGCCAGCGCATTTTTATTAGTGTTCGATATACTTCGTCACATACAGATGCTGTCGTAGGAGCTGCATATTGAGGGTACAAAGGAAGTATTATTATATCTTCGCAACCCTTTTCTTTTAATTTATGTATTTTGTTTTTTATGCTAGGGCTTCCATACCGCATGGCATAATCCACCAAAACGTTTTTCTTTGCTAACTTTTTTTGTAATTTTTCTTTTTGAAGCTTTGTAAAATACTTTAATGGAGAAATATTAAAATCTTCCATCCATATTTTCTTATAATTTCTTGCAGTTTTATGTGGTCTAAAATTTAATATAATCAAATTAAGAATTAAGAACCACAAAAACTTATTTGTTTCTATCACTCTACTATCACTCAAAAATTCTTTTAAGTATCTTCTAATACCTATCCAACTATAGTTATCTGGAGTTCCAAGGTTTATTATAAGAACCCCAACTTTACCAAAAAAAACCTTTGGGTGTGAAGAATTTATTTTATTTAAAGTAGTCATACAACAATATTTAATAAATTTATTTATTAGTAAAGTTCTAAGTTTATTGACTTTAAAATAATTTTATTATAATTTAAATAATCTTTTATATTCTTTCTATATTATCATGCATTTACAACAATTGAAAAAAAAGAAGACTCATGAATTGCTAGGTTTGGCAGCAGAGCATGAAATAGAAAATGCTGCTAATATGAGAAGACAAGACATTATGTTTAGTATTCTGAAATCAGTAGCCGACAAAGGCACATCCATTCACGGAGATGGAGTGATAGATATACTTCAAGATGGTTTTGGTTTTCTGCGGGCTCCTGAATCAAATTACCTTCCTGGCCCAGATGATATATATGTTAGCCCCAGTCAGATTAGAAAATTTGGTCTTAGAAATGGCGATACAGTGGAAGGTGAAATCAGGCAACCTAAAGATAGTGAAAGATACTTTGCTCTTATAAAAGTTAATAAAATAAACTTTCAGATACCAGAAAAAATAAGAGTAAAAAGCAATTTTGATAATTTAACACCTTTATACCCTGATACAAGGATAGAGCTAGAGATGGATTCTTCCGACCCAGAGTTAAAAAAGAAGAACATGTCTCCGAGAATAATGGAGCTAGTATCACCAATAGGAAAGGGACAAAGAGCACTTATTGTTTCTCCTCCTAGGACAGGAAAAACTGTTCTTCTTCAAAGCATTGCTCATTCTATAGAACAAAACCATGAAGAAGTTTATTTAATAGTTTTGCTTATCGATGAAAGACCAGAAGAAGTGACTGATATGCAGAGAACTGTTCAAGGCGAAGTAGTTTCATCAACTTTTGATGAACCAGCAAGCAGACATGTTCAAGTTGCCGAAATGGTAATCCAAAAGGCTAAGAGGTTAGTAGAGAGTGGCAGAGATGTGGTAATATTGCTAGATTCCATTACAAGATTAGCTAGAGCTTATAATACAGTAGTTCCCTCTTCTGGAAAAGTTCTTACTGGAGGAGTCGACGCTAATGCACTACAAAGACCTAAGAGGTTTTTTGGTGCTGCTAGAAATATTGAAGAAGGAGGTAGCCTTACCATAATAGCAACTGCTTTGATAGAAACAGGATCCAGAATGGATGAGGTCATCTTTGAAGAGTTTAAAGGAACTGGTAATGCAGAAATAGTTTTAGACAGAAAATTAGCCGATAAAAGAACTTTTCCTGCGATTGATATAGCTAAGTCTGGAACTAGAAAAGAGGAACTCTTAGTTGACAAAGGTGTATTATCCAAAATGTGGGTTTTGAGAAAAATTTTGTCCCCTATGGGAACTACTGATGCAATGGAGTTCCTTTTGGAAAAACTCAGGTCATCAAAAAATAACAATGATTTTTTTGATGCTATGAATCAGTAATTGTTTTTCAACACAATTGACCCAGTGGTTTTTCTAGCCTCTAAGTCTCTATGAGAATCTATGACATCTGACAAACTGTAAGATGAATTTATTGTAAGCGATACTTTATTTTTAGACAGCATATCAAAAACTCTAGATGAACTATGACTTAAGTCTTTCTTGTTTGTGCCATATGTCATTAAGGTTGGTCTTGTAAAAAAAAGACTTCCTTTGGCGGCCAAAAGCCCTGGATCAATAGGCGGACAATTTCCTGAAGAATTACCGAAAACTACCATAGTCCCTAATGGCTTTAGGCAATCCAACCCTCTTATGGCAGTATCTTTCCCTACACCATCATAAACAACTTCAACTCCTTCGCCATCAGTAAGTTCTTTAACTTTTTCTACAAAGTTTTCAGTTTTATACATTATGACCTCATCGCACCCGAATTTTTTTGCTAAAATAGCTTTTTCTGTACTTCCAACAGTTCCAATTACACGAGCACCGATAGTTTTAAGCCATTGACATGCTATTAATCCTACCCCGCCCGCAATAGCATGAAAAAGCACCGTATGATTTTTATTTACCTTAAACAACCTTTCCACCAGATATTCTACTGTCATACCTTTTAACATAATGGCAGCAGCTTGATCATCTCTAATATTTTCTGGTAACTTGACTATTTTTTCCTCTTCTATATTTCTGTGAGTAGAGTAGCTTCCTAATGCCATTACATAAGAAACCCTGTCTCCTAATTTGAAGTTGGAAATATTTTCTCCAACATCAATAATAATCCCGGATGCCTCCATTCCAATACCAGTTGGCAAGGGCAAAGGATATAATCCTGACCTATGATAAGTATCAATATAGTTTACTCCTACAAAGGTATGTTTAATAGTAACTTGCCCTGAAGATGGTGCGGGAAGAGTTAAGTCCGTCCAAATCATTTTATCTGGACCTCCAATTTCATTTACTTTTATTGCCTTTATTTGATGTGTCATAAAATTAAATTCCTTTTAAAATTTTTTTTTTTATACTATTCTATATATCTAACTTTCTATGTCTAGAGCTAAAGAATGGGGCTATTTTATAAAAAACATATATTTTTTTGCACTAACCAAAGGCAGGATAAGAACAAACGTTCTTGCGGAAGCTCTGAAGTTTCTGATTTAAGGAAGTATATGAAAAAGAAAATTAAGGATTTAGGTATCAAAGAGGTTAGAGTAAATAGCTCTGGTTGCTTAAATAGGTGCAAAAAAGGACCTCTGATGGTAGTATATCCAGAAGGAATATGGATGAAAGTTACAAATAGAACCGATATAGATCTAGTCATAGAAGAATATATTATAAAAAATAATATAATAAAAAAACTCTTAATATCTAATTGAAATGTACGATACTATATTTGCTCCAGTAACCTCAATAGGGCCTTCAGCAGTATCTATTTTTAGAGTTTCCGGAAAAAACAGCAAGCGTATTCTAAGGTCTCTTATTAAAAATAAGAAACTTCCAATAAAAAGAAAGCTACTACTTAAAAAAATTTATTACCCCAAAGTTAAAAAAGAAATTTTAGATTTATGTTTAATATGCTGGATGCCAAAGCCAAATAGCTTCACTGGTGAAGACTGCTTTGAAATACACTGTCATGGAGGCAATGCAACTAGCCAAGCTTTCATAAATGTTTTTTCTAAAATTAAAGGTTTAAGGTTTGCAGAAGCAGGAGAGTTTTCACAAAGGGCACTTATTAATGGAAAAATTGATTTAATAAAAGCAGAGGCAATAAATGAAATAATTTTAGCCGAAACAGAAAAACAAAGACACTTATCAATAAAACAACTAAACAAAGGTTTGACAGTTCCTGTAAATTTGTGGAGGGATGTAATGATAAACTCACTCTCTCAAATAGAAGCAACTATAGATTTTTCTGATGAAGACGGAGTTCCTATACAAATCAATATTAATAAAGATTTAAAAAAAATAATAAAACAAATAAGAGGTGTATTAAAAGAAGGCGACAGATATGATTTAATTTCAAGCGGGTTAAAAGTTACTTTTACAGGGCCACCTAACTCCGGAAAATCTAGTTTATTTAATTATATTATACAAAAAGAAAGATCTATAGTAACAAAAGTACCAGGCACCACAAGAGATGTTATAGAAAAAAAAATTAATTATAAAGGATATCAGGTAATATTTTCAGATACAGCAGGCATCAGAAAAACTAAAAGTTTAATTGAAAAAGAAGGAATTAAAAAGGCGATAAAAGCGGCTAGAGAAGCGGATTTAGTTTTAAATGTAAATGATATAACTAAAATAGAAAAAAACAATACTAAAAAAAATATACCTCATACATGGAATGTGTATAACAAAATAGACAAAGTTGGCCTAAACCAGCAGAAAAAAAAAATGGAAACACAAAATGTTTTTTTAGTATCAGCCAAAACAGGTGCAGGAATAGACGAGCTTTTAAATGCTATATATTCGCATATCCTTAATAAGACCAAAGTTAGTGAGAATCAAAATTACTTTTACGCAAACGCAAGACAAAAGAATGATTTAGAAAAAGCTCTAACTAATATACATAACGCTATTAATGAAAAAAATGAAGAGATAATAGCAGAGTATCTAAGGGCTTCTATCAAAAACTTAGAGCGCATATTAGGAAAAGTAGATATAGAGGATGTTTTGGGAAATATATTTTCTAATTTTTGTATTGGCAAATAAATGTTTCACGTGAAACATTTTTTGCTATTTTAATTAGTTTTAAAAAGTATATTTGATATTATATAATTTATTTATTAATTTAAAGAAAGAAAGTGTTTCACGTGAAACATTATTTTTTGTAGTATATTGTATTAATCAAATAAAAAAGTAATAGCGCATTTAAGAAAATGAAAAAAACATATGATATAGTTGTTATAGGAGGGGGGCATGCAGGTGTTGAGGCAGCAACTGTTGCCGCTAGAATGGGAGCCAAAGTTGCATTAGTAACTTCTGACTCTTCTAAAATTGGAGAGATGTCTTGCAACCCTGCTATCGGAGGAATAGGAAAGGGTCATATAGTAAAAGAAATAGATGCTATGGGAGGATCAATGTCAATAGCTGCTGATAGAGCTAGTATTCAATACAAAGTTTTAAATAGTAGTAAAGGGCCTGCTGTAAGAGGTCCAAGGTGTCAAGCAGATAGAATTTTGTACAAAAATGCAATTAATGATGATTTAAGTGCTTATTCCAATATTGCTATATACTCGAAAATGGTAAGCTCATTAATTATTAAAAAAAGCAAAGTAGAAGGTGTGTTTCTTGAGAGAAAAGATAAAATATTTGCTGGAGCAGTAATATTAACTACGGGGACTTTTTTAAATGGAATAATTCATATGGGGGATACAAGGGTATCTGCAGGAAGAGTTAATGAAAAAGCCTCAAATGATTTAGGCAGGTTTCTTGTTTCTCTTAAGCTTCCTATGGCGAGACTAAAAACAGGAACTCCTCCTAGAATATTAAAAAAATCAATAGATTACCATATTTTGAAAGAAGATAAAGGTGATGTTTTTCCTGATTTTTTTTCAACAGAAACTCTACAAACCTACAATAAGCAAGTTCCCTGCTATGTAACTTGGACTAATAAAAAGACTCATTCCTATATTAAAAATTCTCTTGAGAAAAGTCCTTTATTTAATGGCTCTATTTCTTCCAGAGGGCCTAGGTACTGTCCGTCTATTGAAGATAAGGTCTTGAGATTTTATGACAAAGATAAGCATAGAATTATGTTAGAGCCAGAAGGTCTTACTAGTGAAATTGTGTATCCTAATGGAATATCCACAAGCCTTCCTTTAAATCAGCAAGAAATTATGTTGAGATCAATTAAAGGCTTAAAAAACTCTAAAATAATACAACCTGGATATGCAATAGAGTATGACCATATTGATCCAAGATCTTTAAAACACTCTTTGGAAAGCATGTCTATTAGGGGCCTCTTTTTTGCAGGGCAAATTAATGGTACAACAGGATATGAAGAAGCTGCCGGACAGGGTCTTTTGGCAGGAATTAATGCTGTTTTGTGTTTAAGTAAAAAGAGTTTCTCTTTAAGCAGAGCGGAAAGTTATATAGGAGTAATGGTCGATGATTTGGTAACAAGAGGTGCTCCTGAACCATACAGAATGTTTACTTCTAGGGCGGAGTACAGGCTTTACTTAAGAGCTGATAATGCAAATTTAAGGTTATCTGATAAAGCTATAAATTTAAATACTTTAAAAGGAAACAGAAAAAAAATATTTTTAAATTATAAAAAGGATATAGAGTTTTATAGAAAATATTTATCAAATATAAAATTAGGTCCTGAAGAATCTAATTTTCTTGAGATAAAGCTTTCTAGGGATGGTAAAAAAAGAAAACTTTATGACTTATTAGGATTTGATAACTTAAATATTGGTAAATTAAAAAAATACTTTCCGAAGTTAAAAAATATAAAAACTAAAGCTTTGGAGCAACTAATTATTGAGTCTAAATATCATATTCATATTAAAAAACAACTAGATGAGGTAAAGTCTTATAAAAAAGATTTAAGTATTAAAATACCACCTCAAATTAACTATAAGGATATAGGGGGATTATCAAAAGAATGTTGTCTTGCCTTAGAAAAAGCCAAACCAACCAATTTAGCTTCTGCTTCAAGAATTCCAGGTATTACTCCTGCAGCTTTAACATCAGTATTATTGCATACTAAAAAGGTGAGGTTAAAAAGTGCTTAAAACATTAGACAGTTTTTGTAAAATAAGCAAAAAACAAAAGAATTTATTACAAAAATATGTTTTATTGATAAAAAAAAATCAGGATAATGTTAACTTAATCGGAAGAAGTACGATTGTTAACATTTGGGTTCGGCATATTATTGATTCTATGCAAATATTTCAATACCTACCTAAAGAAAATAAAGATAAATTTTTATTGGATGTTGGAACAGGAGCAGGTCTTCCAGGGATAGTATTAGCTATAATGGGCAGAAAGGACGTTTTGCTTTGTGAAAAAAGCAAGAAAAAAACTTTATTTTTAAAGGAGGTTCTAAAAGAATGTTCTATTAATATTAAAGTTTATAATTGCAGGATAGAAAATATTTTTAATAATAATATTTCAATAATAGTATCAAGAGCATATGCTTCAATTAAAAATCTTATTTTTAGTATCTATCATCTTATATCATTAGAAACAATTTTAGTAATTCATAAAGGAAAAAAACATATGAATGAAATTAATGAGGCACAGAAAGAATTTTTTTTTACTTTTCAAAAATTTAAAAGCATTACAAGTGCTGAAGGAGTAATTTTGAAAATAGAAAATATTAAAAAAAAGTAATATGCCAAGTAAAATAAAGGTAATGTCTATTGTAAACCAGAAAGGTGGTGTAGGAAAAACTACAACCGCAATAAATTTAGGGACTGCTTTAGCTGCAATAGATAAAAATATATTATTAATTGATCTTGATCCTCAAGGGAACCTTTCTACTGGGATAGGAGTTACAGAAAAAGAAAGGAAAATAAGTGTTTATGATTTAATTACCAAGGAGACATCTATAGATAAAACTATACTTGATACCAAAATTCCTAACCTAAAAATTATACCATCTCATTTGAATTTATCTGGAATTGAGTTTGAGTTAGCCTCTGATGATGAAAGAGCAAACAAATTAAGCAGTAAAATCAATAACCTAAAAAGATATTTTGATTTTGTTTTAATAGATTGCCCTCCTTCACTAGGAATTTTAACTGTTAATTCTTTAGTGGCATCAAATTCAGTTTTAGTTCCTTTGCAGTGCGAGTTTTATGCATTAGAAGGCCTTGCTCAACTCTTAAGAACAGTAGAGAAGGTCAAAGAAAACCTGAATCCTAATTTGTTTTTAGAAGGAGTCATCTTAACGATGTTTGACAGTAGAAACAGATTGAGCGAAGATGTGGTTAATGACGCAAGAGAGCACTTAGGAGAAAAAGTTTTTAAGACCATTATACCTAGAAATGTAAGACTTTCAGAAGCTCCTAGTCATGCTTTGCCTGCAATAATTTATGATCAAAAATGTTTAGGATCTGTCGCATATATAGATTTAGCAAAAGAATTAATTAATAGATTAGAAATTTAGTTTAAAGGAGAAAATTATCAGTAAAAAAAGATTAAAAACAGGATTAAACATATTATTAGGTGATAACAATAAGCCAGAAGTTAAAAGTATTAGTAGTCCTCATAAAAGTTCCATTAATTTAAATCTAATTGAACTAAATCCAAACCAGCCTAGAAAGACCTTTAATCAAGAAAAGTTATTAGAGTTATCCAAATCTATAAAAAATCTTGGTCAATTAGTTCCGATACTAGTTAGAAAAAACCCTCAAAAGAAAAATAAGTTTCTTTTAATAGCAGGCGAAAGAAGGTGGCGAGCATCAAAAATGGCTGGCTTGCAGACTATAGATGTAATTATAAATAACAAAAATGAACAATTCTCAAGCTTAGCTTCAATAATTGAAAACGTACAGAGAGAAGACTTAAACTCTTTGGAAGAAGCAGATGCTTACAATAGCCTTATGAATGAGCACAACCTTACTCATGAAGAAATCTCTAAATTTACAGGAAAATCTAGAAGTTATATCTCTAATTCTATAAGAATAATAAGTTTGCCAGATGATGTTAAAAAACTGCTAGCATCTAAGATAATAAGTTTTGGTCATGCTAGATCTTTGCTAGCTTCAAAAAACATTAGTTCCTTGGCTAAAATAGTAGTCCAAAAACAACTAAACGTCAGACAAACAGAAAATTTAGTTAAAAATGAACAAATTAATAAGATTAACCATGAACAAAGAAATAAAAATTCTACAGAAAAAGATCCTAATATATCTGACTACGAGAAATATTTATCTTTAAAATTAGGTTATGAAGTTCAAATTAAAGATAAAAAAGGAAAAGGAAAAATATCTGTCAAATACCAAAACCTAGATCAACTAGAAGAAATCATATCAATATTTAATGAAAAAAAGTAAACTATACTAAAGAATAATAAAGAAGAAATTTTTTAATTAGCGTATTGGCTAAATTATATTGTTCCTTAGATTTTTTTTCTAGTTCGTGGATATTATAAATAATATTTTTAATTTTATCTTTAGAAAGAACCTTTATCTGTTTTTTTATTAGGTTATGACGGGAAAAGTGAATTGATGGCGGAGGGTTAGCTTCAGCTCTTTCTTTAAGATTTAACAAAAAATAAAAATGCTTTAACAGTGACCTAATAACAATAATATTATTATGTCCTGCTTCCATAATCTTTTCATAAAAGTATGGAGCTTTATTTGAATTAAATAAGTGATCACAAATTTTATTTATATTAATCAATGAGCTATCTCCTACTGCATGCAAAACATCATTGTAGGAAACATGCTCTCCATTACCATAGATAGAAAGTTTTTTAATTTCTTGAAATGTTA
>MDSW01120039.1_pt1 | contig 11024 bp, 11 predicted proteins | sample 811171 | NCBI WGS metagenome assembly MDSW01 (sample SAMN05326641, study PRJNA326480) | marine metagenome | isolation source: seawater | place: Atlantic Ocean: North West | collected 2012 | reverse complement strand
GCTCCGCCTGTGAGCAACAGACCCTGGTGTTGGTGGAGCCGTTGCTCGAGTTCTTTAAGCAAGCTCTGCTGCCCCTGGTGCTGCCGCTGGCTCCAGAGCTCAGCACCTTGGTTCCCCAGTTCAATGAGCACCAAGGGCAGCTGTTGCAGAGCCGCTTTGGTGGCTGAGTTCAGCCCAGCTAGTTCCGCTGCATCCAGCAGCAGTGGTTCGCGGCCTTGCAGTTGACAGAGCAGCAACCGTTCCAGCAGCGGCTGCAAGGCCTCGGCCTCGGCTTTCGCCACCGTGGGGGCTAGCTCCAGTAGGCGGCAAGCGCCCCTGTGGCAGCGACTGGCTTCGCTCATGGCTCCACCTCGGTATCTAGTAGCCAGGCACCTTCTCCACTGCGGGTGAAGAGCATCACCGCATCAATGCGCAGTGGGGTTTGAGATCCAAGTCGCCAGTGCAGCCAGCGCTGGACGGCCTGCCGGTAGAGCTGCGCCTGAAGCCAGTAGTCCTTAGCGGCCATCAACTCATTGATGGGGCGGACCAGCCGGTTGGTCTTCCAATCAAGGACCACCCAGTGCTGCATGCCATTGCGGGCGGGCATTCGGATGATCAGGTCGATCACGCCATTGAGAAAACCACTGCTCAGTTGGGGTTGACGCAGCTTCAGGCGCTCGCAGGCGTAGTGGTTCACCACCGGATCAGGGTGTTGGGCGAGCTGTTGCAGGGCGTCGCCGAGGACATCACGGCTGGGGGAAGCCGCAAACCCGCTGAGTGGAATGTCAAATGGCAGCTCCCTGAGCGTGTCGCTGCTGGCGATTTGATCAAGCCGGCTGGCCTCGAGCGGACCCCCCAAGGGCCTTTGCAGCAGGACCTTGAGGGCGCTGGGGAGGCTGCTGCTCAGTTGTGGATCTAAGCCTGAGCGGGCTACCTCATCGCGCACCAGTTGCTGCACCTCCGGGCTCTCAAGATCTGCCTGGAAATCAAGTTGCTCGAGGATGGCGTGAACCAGGGTCCCGAAGCCAGCGCCTCCAGGTAGATCCTTCCAGCTGGGATGTTCAGCGCTGCCAGGGTCTTCGCTGCTTGGCTCACGGTCTGGATCAAAGCCCTCCTCTTCGCGGGCCGAGTCGCTCGGCGTTTGGCTTTGGTCATTGAGTCGGCTGTAACTCCAACGGCCCCAATGGCTGATCGGGCGCCTCGGTGGAGCTACTGGTATGGCTGCTGGTCGTGGCTGTTGAGGGGCGATGTAAGGGGGCGGTGGGGAGACATCCACCGCTTCCATCTGAATCCCAACCTCGTTGCAGCGTCGTTGCAAGGCCTGACGCAGATCGCTCGTTTGGTTGATCTGATCGGCAATGGCTTGCCAAGGCTGTTCGGCCTTGAGTTGGCGTAGCTCGGGATGCAGTAACCAAGCCGGAAGACTGGCGCCACTGTCTTTGATTCGACCCCAGTCCAGGCAGAGCTGATGTTTGGCTCGCGTCAGCGCGACATATCCCAGCCGCAGTCGCTCCTGCCAACCTTCGAGCCGGGCTTCCATCAGGCGCTCGGCCCGTGGACTGCTGCCGCCCCGGCGGCTGAGCTCGAGCACACGACGCCCTCTTGACTCATCCCAGGCGCGGAAAGGAGCTTCAGCGTCGACACCACCATCGACTTCCCACAGGGTTGGGCACCACACCAATGGAAATTCCAGTCCCTTGCTGGAGTGCAGAGTCGTCAGGGTGACCATCGACTCGCTGGCCACAATCCGTTGTTGCGCGTCCTCCCCTTCGCCGCCAAAAAGCTGTTGCTCGCTGAGCCAGTGGAGCAGCCTTGCCGCTGAAGGTCTGCCCTGCTCTTGCCAGCTCTGCTGGAGTAACTCAGCGATCTGGCGCCGATCACTGAGGCGCTGTTGGCCACTGGGCTGAGCAAGCAGGCGCCCAAGGCCTGGGCCTGCTGTCTGAATCACCTCCAGCGCTGCCAGGGGGCCTACAAGGGCGTAACGCTGCCGAGCCTGCTCCAGCTGTTGCAGCCAGTACCCCCAGTCACTTGGGCTCCAGTTGCTCAGCTCTGCTGCGGTGAAGCCGCCAGCGCTGGAGAGGGCCACTGCTGCCGCAGCCCGCCGGTCTCCAATGCGCTCCATGCTCTCGAGCCAGAGGCTGAGGCTGGCGGCCTCAGGGCTTTGCCAGAGATCACCCCCCCGACCAATGCGGGCCGGGATTCCGCGGCGTTGGAGTTCCCGCTGTAAGGCCACGGCCTCGCGATTGCGCCCCACCAGCACAGCAAGATCTCCAGGATGCAGCGCCCGCCATCGATCTCCCTCCTGCAGTTCCATGCCGCTGCAGAGGGTGCGCTGCAGGTCATCGCAGACCCGTTGCGGAAGGCTTTCGCGTAGCTCGGTGAGCTTTAACGGTTTGCTGCCCTCCGCTTCGCCAAGCCAGCGCAGCCGAAAGGGTGGTGCTGGGCTGCCATCCGATTGGCGTAGCCGTGATGGTCTGGCCTCCGGGGGCGCCTGCACAGCGCGGTAGTCGATGCTCTGGCTTCCGAAAGCTCCTGGCTCAGCGAACAACTTGTTCAGCACACTCAACAGGGCTGGATCACTGCGGCGGTTGGTCTCCAGCGAAAAGAGCTGCCTATTGGGTGCGGTGACAGCGGATCGGTAGGTGCGGATATCGCCCCCACGGAAGCGATAGATCGCCTGCTTGGGATCGCCAATCAGGGTTAGGGGCGCATCGCCATCGAAGAGGGCGGTGAATAGACGCCACTGAATCGGATCGGTGTCTTGAAATTCATCGATCAAGCAGCAGCTCAGCTGCTGTTGTCTCCATTGCTTGAGACCCTCCAAGACAGCTGGGCTGAGGCCCGCTGGATCCACCCGTTCGAGCAGATCACCAAAGCTCATTTCTTGCCTCAAGCTGCGCTGTTGCCAGGCGCCTGCTCGGAGGGAATGCACCAACTCCCCCAGCAGTTGCTCAATCGGATCAAAGCAAAATCGCTCCGCAGCCCCATGCACACCGCTGCTGGGAGCCTGATCGGGATCAGCCAGGACTCGCCTCAGCTGGTTGGTGCTGAAGGCCTGCACCAATTTTCGGTAGCTCTTGGTGTCATGGCTTTGGCGAGCGCACTCGATCAGCTCAGGCAATTGCGCCAACTTGGTTTTTCCGAGCAGCGAGCCTGCTGGGCTTTTGTTGTCTTTGCCTTTGCAGAGCTGCTGCATGGCCTCAGCAGCACCGAGCCCATCGCTGGCCAGCTGTTTTTCAAAGCGTTCCTTCAACTGTTGCCACAGTTCGAAGGTCGTGGTGCTGCCTTTCACCGTGGCTGGCAGCAGCATGTCGCGGTCGTCGTCAACAAGCTGCGCCAGTTTCAGCAAGCCATCGACTCCTAAATCGCTGTGGCTCTGAACCCACGCCTGCCACGGCGCAGGAGCGGGGGAGAGCACGCTGCGTCGCCAGTCATTGACCAGTTCCTGCAGCAGGCTGCGCCCGCTCTCATGGATACGCAGTTGGGGATCCAGCCCCAACAGCGTTCCGTTGTCTTGGATTAAGCGCTGAATGAAGCCATGGATTGTGGTGATTGGGGCCAGATCAATGCGATCAATCGCCTCAAGCAGATTCAGCAGCACGTCGAATCCTTTGGAGGAATCGGCCCAGCGGGCGATCAACTCCTCCAAGGTGGGATCGCTTAATGGCGTGCTTTCACTCGCCAGGCGGTAGGCAAGTGCCGTTGCCGCCTCCTCCAATCGGTTGCGTATGCGTCGGCGGATCTCTGCGGCGGCAGCACGCGTGAAGGTCACCACCAGGATTTGATCGATCGGGCGGGCGTTTTCTCCGACTTCACGCAACACCCTGTGGCTCAGGGCATAGGTCTTGCCTGTGCCAGCACTGGCCTCGAGCACGACGGTGCCTGCGCTCAAGGGACCGTTGAGATCAAGCGGCTCAATCACAGCTGCCGGCCTCCAGCTGCGAGGGCTTCGCTTAGCGGCAGAAGCCAGCGTTGCGCCAGCTCTTCAGCTTCCGGCTGCTCCATCCAGCTGGTGATGCTTGGGGCTTCACCGCCGAGAAGTTGCAGCCAAGCCGTGGGCCATTGGTGCCCATCGCGCGCCCTTGGATTGAGCTCATTGAGTTGCTGGGCGCTGAGTCCGGGAAGGGAGCCGTCCTGCTGTTGCATCAGCAGCTGCCAATTGAACTCAGGGATCCAGGCGATGGGACGCTCCAGCGCTTCCCAGCGCCAGTGCTGCCAATCGTTAATCCAGTCTTTGGCTTGTTGGCCCTCGATGGGTTGCAGGGTCCAAACGGCTGCGCGCGTTTCCCCCTTCAGATCCATCGGACCAAGCAGCAATGTTTGCCGAGGGCGTTCAGCGTTGGCCCAGAGATGGTCAAGCCAACCATCCAGTAGTCGTTTGGGTTTGAAGCGGCTGCAACTCATCAACACAACCGCGTTGGAGTCAGCGCTTTGCTGCAAGTCGGCCTGCTTGGTCAATAAGGCCTGGGCCCGCTGCCATGTGGCATCACTGGCCACGATGGCGGCTTGTCCCGGTGGCAACAGGCCGCGGCGGCCAAGGGCATCGCGCTGCAGGGGCCACTGGCTGCTCTCCAATCGTTCACCGCCAAGGCTGAGCAGGGTTTGCCCCAGGGTCCAGCGCTGCAGACCATCAGGTGCGCTCTCCTCTGGATCGCTTGTTGAATCCCTGCTCTGTTGTGGGTGGATGTCGTGGGCTTGCAGTAGGGCCCGGGCGGGATCTCGTAGCCATTGCTGTAACTCCTCGAGCGTGGCGAGCTCTTGGGTTGCAAGGGGCCAGCGCTGCCCCATGGGCCAGGGCAGTCCAACGGGCTCTGGTGTTGTTAAGGGAGGTAGGGGCAGCTGTTGTTGCAGTACCCATGCCGTGATCGGCTGCCCCTCAGGCGTGCGGTAACTGCGCTCTAGGCAGCGCAAAAGATCACTGAGTGGTGCCGCCGGATTGCGTTCTTCACCGCTGCGGGGATCAATTGCGTTGTAGGTGGCAATCCAGTGGTCGCTGCAAGCTTGTAGCGCTTCCAGCAGGATGGCTCGATCCTCTTGGCGGCGATCACGATCTCCCCGCCAGGGCTTTTGAAGCATGAGGTCATAACTCGGGCGTTGATCTCGCCGTGGTAGTCGTTGCTCATCCATGCCCAGCAGTACAACGACCCGATGGGGGATCGAGCGCATGGGCTCGAGAGCGCTCAGGCTCACCGCCCCACTGACGTGGCCATAGCGACCTTGTTGCTGCGCTTCGGCCTCCTCCAGGAGGCGTATGACGGCTGCACGATCCAGCATCAAGCCAGCCGCCTCGGGATCGCGCAACGGGGTGAGCAACTCGTAGACCTCAGGTGCTTGCCAGCCCTCGTCATTGCCGCTGCCGCTGAGTTGTTGGATGGCTGCGCCAAGCAGCGCATTCCAGCGTTCAACTGTCTGGGGTCCTTGCAAGGCCTGGAGCTGTTCAAACAGACGGCTGCAGGCGTCGTTCAACGCCAGGACATCGTTGGCTGAGGCCAGGCTTTGGTTGCAGGCTGCGAGCCCTCCCCATTCACCAGCCTCGGCCTCTTGAAGTGGGAATTCATCGCTCAGTTCAAGCCCCAGTAACAAGCGATCCAGCCCCCATCGCCAGCTGTAGTCATCTCCTGCTGGGTAACCCCAGCTCTGGCGATGATCTCCATCACGGCCCCAGCAGACGCCTGCTTGGCTCAGCAGATCACGCCATTGGGGCTGCGTTAATCCACCCAATTCGAGATGCTCGGCCAGTTCGGGGAGCAGCAGTAGATCAAGGACGTCATCGCGGCTCAGCCTGCTGCTGGCCAGTTGCAGCAACCGGAAGACCAAGTCGACACGGGGATTGCGTTGCCGCAGCGTGCGATCAGTGACGCGGACGGGGAGATGCCGCGGATCATTCGATCGTCCTGGACGTTCAAAGGCAGCAAGGACCAGCGGCGTGAAGCGCGCCACATCGGGTGTCATTAAAAGGATGTGGCGAGGCTCGAGGGATGGGTCATCTGCCATCAGCCGCAGAAGGGCGTCATGGGCGGCTTCCACCTGGCGCCGGTCGCCATGGCAAGCCAGCACCTGCAGGTTCAATTGGCTGGCTTGCAGCATTAGGGGCGATTCAACGCCTGGCAGGCCATCACCGCGCTGTTTGCCGACAAGCAAATCCGCTTTGAGTTGCTGCAACAGACCTGCTGCAGCTGGGCAGGCTGGCGCTGGGAGTTGCTGGCGTTCAAATTGCTCCTGCAGATCGGCGGCGAGCAGCTCGAGCTGCCAGTGGAAATCGCGCTGGGTTCGCCCAAGGCTCGCGAGCAATGGATGCCCCTGCTGCAGTAAACGCCGCTCAAGTTGCTCGAGTGCATCACCATCGTCTTGATGGCTGGGGGGAAGGGACCCCCAAGGATCGAGGCTTGGGCTGAGCTGGTAGAGCACCACGGGTGTGCCACCGGCACTGGCGCGTTGGGCAAGCAGTTGCCAAAGAGCTGGGGGCAGGCTGGATAAGCCAAAAACATGCAAAGGCTCGTTGTGTTCCAACTGCTGGTTGGACTGCTCGAGCGCATTGAGCAGCCGTTCGGCTGGGTGGGGCACACCGCTCGTCTCAATTCGCTCAGCCAGCGCGCGAAGAAGTGCTGGTTGCCATTGCTGATGCGCAGCAAGAGGCACTCCGCGGCTGTCGATGTTGTCTCCGATCAACCAGCGGCGCACCATTTGAGGCCGGTACAGGCCGTACTGATCGAGCGTGTCGCTCAGCTGCAGGAGGAGATGCAGTCGTTGTGCATTGAGGCCAATTCCCTGCTGGTAAGGACCATGCCAAAGCTGGCGCAGCGGTTCCCAGAGGGGACCTTCTGATAGATCTTCGAGCAACTTCGCAAGATGCCAGCGCAGTTGAGCTGGATCCCAGGGGTCTTGCAGCCCTGCCGGCAGTCGCCCATCGAGGGCAAGGATCAATTGGCGCAGGTGGCGGCCTGCGAAGTCGAATTCAATTCCGGCGCAGATGCCGATGCGCTCGCTGAGGGCCAGGGCCAGCCAGCGGCTCATGGCATTGGTGCTGATCAGTACCCGTTGGGGTTCCAGCGGATCATCGGGCTTGTTGCGGCTGAGTTCATCAGCCAGGGCTGATGCCAGTTGTTCGATGCTGTTGCTGCTGACTAGGCGAAGCACCGCTTTCTCCCCTTAAACGCTATTTCTTTCGTTTGTCTCAAGGTTTCCGCAGTTAATAATCCCCCGAAACATGTGCGTGTGCTGACACACTAATAGGTACTTTTTACAGGACGACAGAGGCTGTGCCCACGCATCTGCAATGGGGTTGTGACGGTGAACTTCACCCCGATGAACTAGCTGAATTGCAGAGCCTTCTGGTGGACCAGCTCAATGGCCCTGATCTGGAATTTCAGGCCCTCTCTGAGACGTTCAAGCCCCTGCAAGAGGATCAGGAATCGCAGCGCTAGGTGCGTCAAATGAACCCTTGAGCACGTATTCAAGGCGCAGCTTCATGAAATCAATAAACACCGCGTCGGTTGAGATCACTGCGGCTGCAGGCTGAGGGATTGCGCTGGCTTGCTCTTTGAGCTCGGGTGCATTCAAAAAAGCAGGCTGTTTGATGAGCCAAAAGTCGATCTCTTTGCCTTTCTCGCTGTAGTCCCGGACGCGTTCGCGCAGAACTTCTTCCAGGGGTTCCTCCTGCGTCAGGAAGGTTTCGCTAGCGGCCACGAAGTAGTAGGTGGACATTGGCTTCTCGAGCAGTTCAGGATTCTGCAGCAAGCCCGGCACCAAAGAGGGGCTCGCGCCTGGGGGAAGTCACCAACTCTTTCATTTGCCTTACGGCTTCCTGTAGACCAACGGCCATGGCCCGGGCCATCACGGTGTGGCCGATGTTGAGCTCTTCCATGCCATCGATGGCGGCAATGGGTTCAACGTTTTGATAGGTGAGTCCGTGTCCTGCGTTCACCCGTAGGCCCAATTGGCGGGCTTGGGTTGTGCCCTCGATCAGGCGGGCTAGCTCAAGGGGCTGTTGTTGCCATTCCGCTTCGGCGTAGCTGCCCGTGTGGAGTTCCACCCAACGTGCCCCGCTTCGATGGCTTGCCTTGAGTTGTTGAAGTTCCGGGTCCACGAACAAGCTCACAGGAATTCCCGCTCCTTGGAGCTGGCTGATCTGTTGTTGCAGCATCGCCTCCTGTGCCATCACATCGAGACCGCCTTCGGTGGTGACTTCCTCTCGTTTTTCGGGCACCAGCGTGACCATGTCGGGCTTGATGGCTAGGGCGATGGCCACCATCTCCGCGGTGGCAGCCATTTCCAAATTGAGCCGGCTTCGGACCGTGCCGCGTAGCAGTTCAACATCGCGGTCTTGGATGTGGCGCCGGTCTTCACGCAGGTGCACGGTGATGCCATCGGCACCACCCAACTCAGCGAGTAAGGCCAAGCTCACAGGATCCGGCTCCACGGTGCGGCGCGCTTGGCGCACGGTGGCGATGTGATCCAGGTTGATGCCGAGACTGGCCATCGCAACTGCTGTCCAGCGATCAATTTAAGAAAGGCCATGGCTCGATATGGTCTGAGCCATGGCCAGCTCCAGCGATCCCTCGGCAGCGAGTCGCCTGGTGCGGGCGCAAAAGATTCGTAGTGACGTTGTGCCTTGGCTTGCACCCTTGGCCATCCTCACGACTGAGCACATCGCTTTGCGGTCGTTTTTTCGCCAGATTTCGATTCTCGGAGCTGAGAATCTGCCCACAACTGGCCCTGTTTTGTTGGCTCCCACCCATCGAGCTCGTTGGGATGCACTGCTCATACCCAAAGCGGCTGGCAGGCGTGTCAGTGGCCGTGACTGCCGGTTCATGGTCACCACCACAGAGATGAGTGGATTGCAGGGGTGGTTTCTGCGTCGCCTCGGTTGCTTCGCAATTGATCAGAGCAAGCCCGGCACTGCCAGCCTTCGCTACGCCCTTGACCTGTTAGCTGATCACCAACAGGTGGTTTTGTTCCCTGAGGGACGAATCAACCGTGACGGCGCTCCGATCACCGTGGCGCCAGGCTTGCCGCGGTTGGCCTCTTTGGCCCAAACCAAAGGCCTTGGTTCAGTGCCTGTGGTTCCCATGGGTATCGCCTACAGCAGGCGCCTGCCGCGTTGGGGGGATTCAGCAGCGCTTTGCTTTGGCCCTCAACTTCGCCTGGAAGGCAGCGGTAAAGCTGCGGCAGCGGCATTGGCTGAGCGGATTCAGCAGAACATGCGTTCAGCTGAGGAAGCGGCCCGCAGCTGCCTCGTTGCTAGTGAAAACGAGGCCTAGATTCCGGCCATCGATCGGAGCCCTCAGGCCTATGCGCCGTCTTTTGCTTTCGGCCAGCCTGGCCCTCCTGTTCGCCCCCCTGCCTGCTCTCGCTCAGGGTGAAGCGACATCCCAAGAGGTTGTTGCCACCAATAGCGGTGACACGTTCAACATCACAGCGGTCAATGAGCTTCTGGCTCAAGGCGATGCCGAAGCGGCTAGCGGTGACCTGACAGCCGCCATCGCTTCCTATGACAAGGCACGGAACGCTGCCCGTTCGCTGCTGTCTTTTTACCGGGATCTCAGCGGTGCCTTCCGTGGGCTTGATGCTCGGATTCCAAGGGCGATGGATGCCAAAGGCCGCGAAGCCATTCAGAGATTGGCTTCCGCCAACCTTCGCTTGGCAGCCGCCTATCGCCGCGAAAATCAGGCTGAGGTTGCCGTACCTCTGTTGGTGGAAGTCATCAAGCTGATGACGCCAGCCAACGAAGATGGGCGCAAGGCTTATCAGCAACTGTTGGAGATTGGCTTTGTCTCAATCCCCTACAACGCCCCGGCTCCACCGTCCAACTAATTCCTCTCAGGGCATTTCATGGTTCAACCCGATGCTGTGGTGGCGGCGATCCGCCAAGCCCTGCCTGATGCGCAGGTTCAAGTTGAAGATCTGACCGGAGGTGGTGATCACCTCCAAGTCACCGTCGTCTCCGAGGGTTTCCGCCACCTCACCCGGGTCAAACAGCACCAACTGGTTTATGGCGCTCTCAGCCAAGAGCTCGCCAGCGAGGCCATCCATGCCTTGGCCCTTTCCACCTCCTGCCCCTCTTAGGGTTCAGACCAAACCACTCCCGTTATGGACGCTCAGCTCAAAAGCCGTATCGAGGCCCTGGTCGCCACAAGCCCTGTCTTCATTTTTATGAAAGGCAGCAAGCTGATGCCGCAGTGCGGTTTCTCCAACAACGTGGTGCAAATCTTCCACTCACTGGGGGTTCCCTTTGAAACCTTCGATGTGCTCTCCGACATGGAGATTCGTCAGGGCATCAAAGAGTTTTCCAATTGGCCCACCATCCCGCAGGTTTACCTCAACGGTGAATTCTTAGGTGGCTCCGACATCATGATTGAGATGTACAACTCCGGCGAACTCCGCGAGACCGTCACCGTGGCACTGGCGAGCTGAACGTCGTGATTCAGGTCACCCGCGCCTGCCCTGAGCAACTAATCAGCAAACTCGGTATTCGTCAGTGGCCGATCTGGAGTTGTGAAGCCAGCACGTTCCCCTGGGAGTACGAGGAACGCGAGCGCTGTCTCATCCTTGAAGGTGATGTGACGGTGACTCCAGAACAGGGAAAACCCGTTCGTTTTGGTGCTGGAGATTTGGTGGAGTTCAGTGCAGCTTTGCGTTGCACCTGGCAGGTTCACCAGGCCGTCCGCAAGCACTACTGCTTTGGTTGAGCTCTAGCGCCGCTCGGTCTCGAACAGGGTTCGTGGATCGCCGTCGGGACCAAAGAAGCTGGAAGGATCCAGCAGCCAGCGTTCAATCAGATCTTCGAAGCGGCGTTGGCTGAGGGGGTCAAGATGTTGACTGCGCCGCAGCGCATGAATAAAGCCATCGGCGTAGAGCCGCAGCTCCGACGGGGTGTGATGCCGCAGGGTCAGTTCCTGACACGCATCGATCAGGCTCTGGAAGTGGCGAATTGCGTCAGGGTCCTGTAACGCAGTCATGGGGGACAGCTGGGAAGGCATCGCCTGTTACCAGCATGCCGAAGAAACCCGATTACGGTAGACAGAACGGGTCTAGATGTGTGTCTG
>MDSW01074992.1_pt1 | contig 11024 bp, 8 predicted proteins | sample 811171 | NCBI WGS metagenome assembly MDSW01 (sample SAMN05326641, study PRJNA326480) | marine metagenome | isolation source: seawater | place: Atlantic Ocean: North West | collected 2012 | reverse complement strand
CGCGTAGCCGCCGGGGCCCGCGCCGTAGAACACCACACGGTCGAAATCCTCGAAGAAGGCCTCGTCGACGAGACGGTCGAAATAGGCATAGATGGCGGGGTCGCGGAACCAGCTCTCGTCCGAAGCGATCACGCTGAGTGCGGACCAGCCCTCATCGCGGGCGATCTTGTAGCCGAAGGGCAGGGCTTCGTCGCGATCGGCCTCGATCTGCGCTCGGGTCTCGAAGCTGACGATCAGGACGGGCGAGTCGTCGTGGAACAGCACTTCGTGATTGGCGCCGAGCGGCTCGTGATAGCCGGTCTCGTCCGCGATCGCTTCCAGCCGTGCACGCCAGTCCGTGTCTGCCTTGTTCACCTTCGCCTCTTTTCAGCTTTCGTGCGCGCTTCGCTTGCTGCGGGCGCGGGCGGGACACCGCCAGTTCTGCTCAACCAACGTATCACCGCAAGAAAGGGGCACAAATAGGAGCCAAGCGAGGAATCTGCCGCCACATTTCTTAATGGGCGACAATCGGCCTAATCAGCTGCGTTTGTTCACGGGTTCTCGGTAATCGCCGCTTTTGCGAGGCGAACCATGAGTTTAGCGGCTTGCGGCGAGAGCGGGCGGCTCGGCGGACAGAGAAGAAGCCTGCCAAAAAGCGCGCGATACGGCTCCTCGCGCAATAGCGTGCGGGCCTTCGCTTTGCGCCACATAACTGCCTTATTGTGCAGGCCGGGCAGGTCGGAATCGGCGGTCAGCTCGGCAAGGGCGGTCTGCGTGCCCGCATCGTGGCGACGAATCGAATCGTCCTCGGCGTCCGAGAAATTGCGTTCCACCCAGTAGGACATGTCGAAGGCCCCGGCCTGTCGGTTCGACCGGCCGCGGTCGCATTTCACGAGGTAGCCCTCCATAGACCCAAGCGGATAATGGTTGAGCTGCACAAGGTCGTAGGGCGCGCTGCCGGGCGGGGTGAACAGCTTCTGGCGCTGATAGTGAGGCGGCAGCTTGCGCCCCGATCCGTCGACCCAGAGCGTGCCCGCCAGCTTGTCGTCCTGCGGCGCACGGGGGCGGTGCACACCGAGCTTCCCATAGGCGCCGGTATTAGCAAACAGCGTCTTGAACATCGACGCGCGCCACGGCCAGAGCATGTCCGGCGGCGCGCAGCGGGGGAACTGTTGCGTGACGGGGCGATCCTCGAAACCGACCACGCCGCAATTGCCGAACAGCCGCCATGTCATCGCGAAAGCGGTCGCCTGCGGGACGGCCTCGATCAGCGCGTCCAGCGTGCCGTCGCCGGTCTTTATGGTGACAAATTCGTCAACGTCGATCACCGCGATCCAGTCGGCCTGAGCCACCAGCGGATGCGCATCGGCCTGTTTCAACGCCGCCCATTGCGGGCCTTCCTTCCACGGGCCGGGATTGGGCACATGGGTCAGCCAGCCGATTTCCTGCAGCCGATCCAGCATCGCATCGGTGCCGTCGTCGCAGTCGTTTGAAAAGACAAGGAAATCCGTGAAGCCGATGGCCCGGTGATGGGCCAGCCATTCCAGCAGAAACGGGCCTTCGTTCTTGACGGATGTGATCGCGAGCGCACGCATTGCGCCACTGTAGTGAGGCCGCGCGCGCCCGCAAGTGTCTGGGATCACACGGCGACGTGGCGCGGCAGGGCGGCCACGCTTGCCGCGATCTCCTCGGTGCCGTCGGTCAGCTCGAGGATTTCATGGCTGATCTCGGGCGTGTCGATCAGCGCGGCCAGCACAGCCGCGACATGGCCGCGCGCGACCGAGCCGTAATCGAGCGCATGGGCCAGCGCGACGCGCCCGTCGCCCTCTTCATGGAGAAGCGTGCCGGGGCGCAGGATGACATAGTCGAGCCCGCTCGCCACCACGGCGGCATCGGCCGTCTTCTTCGCCAGCATGTAATGCTCGAAGCCCGGCTTGATCTCCTTGCCGCGCCCGGCATCGGGGAAGGCGGAGACGAGGTAGAGCCGCGGCACGCTCATCCGGTTCATCGCGGCGATCACGTCGAGCGGTGCCTCGCCATCGATCCGGGTGGTGCGTTCCAGCCCGGAGCCCGCAGCCCCCGCCGAGAAGACCACCGCGTCGTGGCCCTCGAACATCGGTTCGAAATCTCCCGCCGTCAGCTCCATCAGGTCGCCTTGGACGGGCGTCGCACCCATCGCGCGGAGGCTGTCGGCCTGCTCGGATTTGCGGTGCAGCGCGGTGACCTCGTGTCCTGCCTCGATCAGAAGCGGGACCAGCCGATGCCCGACGCCGCCTGTCGCGCCGATGATGAAAATGCGTGCCATGTTTTCGTATCCTTTCCTTTTCTCGGAGAGCTAGGTCAGGACGCGCAGGGGTAAAGGCGCCGCGCTTAGTGCGTGGCCTCGTCGGGGGCGTCGACGGTGAAGAAGAAGTCGTGGGGCAGATCGCGGGCGTGCAGATCGTCGGGGATCACATGCGGGCCGGTGTTGAACACGGCCGAGCCGAAGACATGCAGCATCCGCGAGAGCGCTTCGAACCGCGCGGACGTCAGGGTCTCATAGAACTCGCGCTGATCGGGGCGCGCCATCAGTTCCTTGATCTTCGCGCGGTGGCAGGCGACGGAATGGTGATGCGCGGCGGCGATCTCGGGATCGGCCATCATCCGGTCGAACTCGGCGCGAGCCGCAGGCAGCATCCGCTGGATCGAGCGATCCTCGACCGCATTGTGGTTCATCCGGAACCAGTAGTTCAGCCCCTGATCGCGATCGACATGGTTCACCCGGCCCCGGTCGCGCTTCACGAGGAAGCTCTCGGCCGAGCGCACCGCGTAATGGTTCAGCTGCACCCAGTCATAGCCATAGGTGTCGAGCGTCGAGCGCCAGCCATTGCGAAACATCTCGCGCGGCATCGGCTTGCCCGAGCCGTTGAGCCAGTTCACCTGATCCCAGAGGTCCGGGTTCAGCCCCTTGGGACGATGCACGCCCAGCTTCTTGTAGAGCGCGATATTACGAAACAGCGTCTTGAAGCCCCAGGCCTGATGCGGCTTGCGTACGATCTCGGGGGCGCAGCGGGTGAATTGCCCGGTGATGAAGCTGTCCTCGTATGCATGGACATCCGCATTGCCGAAGAGCCGCCAGGTGAGCGCGATCATGTTCGCCTCGCCCATCGCCTGATACAGCGATTTCAGCGTGCCGTCGCCGATCTTCACATTGATGAACTCGTCCACATCCATGCAGATCGACCAGCCCGCCTTGGTGATTACCGGCTCATTCTCCGCCGCCGCCAGCGCCGCGTGCTGCGGCTTCATGTCGACCATCGTGCGGAACGGGTTCTCGCGGTGCTGGACGTAGCCCTTGGCCTGCAGCAGATCGAGCATCGTATCGGTGCCGTCGGTGCAATCGTTGGTATAGACGAGGAAATCGTCCACGCCGATCGCGCGGTGATAGGCGATCCATTCGAGGATGAAGGGGCCTTCGTTCTTCATCGTGGTGACGATGGCGGTGCGGCCTGCCTCGACCGCTTGGGCGGGGGCGTCCTTCACCTTGGAGACCGGCGGGCGCACCGGCTTGAACCCCCAGATGTCGCGCGACAGGTGCAGCAGGCGTTCATCCTCGACCAGCGAAGTCTTGGGGGCCAGTTCCGCAGGCGAGGTTCCCGGCACCCGCAGCGCCATCGCGCGCCAGAAACCGTAGGTCAGCCCCGGATCGGGGCGACAATAGCTGACGCGCAGCAGGCGCCATGTATTCTCCAGCCCGGCCTTTTGCGGCGCGCAGCCCCAGCGCGCGATGCCGCGCCGCGCGTCGAACTGGCGGCAGATATGGTCGGGGAAGCGCGCGGGCTGATCCTTGCGCACGCGCCAAGGGTAGATGCGGCGGCCCGCCAGAAGGATCACGCCGTTCTCGGCAGCCTGCGTGGCTTCGAAGGCCGAGGGCTGCCCCGGCTCGCGCGCGGCCAGCAGATCGGTCACGTCGAGCACCAGCACCGAGGCCGCCTTCGCGAAGAAGCGCCATTTCGCGATCTCGAAAATCAGCGCCTGACCCAGAGGGCTACGCTGCGGATCGGGGGCAGGCGGCTCCATCCGGTCTTTGCCGGGCGCGTCGGGCGCGAGGAAGACATGGTTCTCCGGCCCCTGATCGGGTTTGCCGAGCGGCAGCGGGCTTTCCAAGATCGCCACTGGCAGGTCCAGCTCGCGCAGCGCCATGCCCGCTTCCAGTGCGTCGGCGAAACTCTCGCCGGTGCCTGCGGGGCTGTCCTCGGGTGCGCGGTTCACGATCACCGCGCCTGTCGCGCCGTGATGGTCGTGATGCCAGCTCAGCCAATCGAGCACCGTCTCGACGCTCTCCTCCAGCCGCAGCCCGAACAGGCAGTTGCGGCCTTCGAAAATCTCCCAATCGGGGGCGGCGGGGGTAATCTCGCGCAGGCTTGGCCCGTCTGGCCCGGTCATCGCGGCCTGAATCGGGCCCGGCTCGGTCGGCTCGTAGATTGCCATCACCGCGCCCGCGACATTGCGCCCCTCGGCCAGATGCGCAGCTCCGGGCACGGCATCGAAGCTCAGATCCTCGGCCTGCGAAGGGGCGGCGAAGAAGGCGCGCAGATGGTGACGGGGCCCGAGATCGGTGTCCTCGGTCCAGCCCACCGCGTCGAGCAGCGCGGGCTTGCCCGTCTGCGCCTGCATGATGCGCCGGATCACTCGTTGCTTGCCCATATCGATCTCGAAACTGCCTCTCGTTCCAACTAGCACGCAGGGGGTGACGCGATAAAGAGCGCGCAATTGCCGGCAACCCGATTCCGGGCCGCGCCTGTCCGGGGTTCGATTTCGCCTCCGAACGGGGCGATTTCGCGCGGTGGGAATGGCGAAACCGGGGCAATCGCGGAGGAGCACGCGCAAGACCGGATGGGACGGGAAGAAAAAGGCGCTGAAAGTTCGATCGGGGCGACTCGCTCGCGTGATCGCGCCGTGTGTCTTGAGAGCCCGAAAAGACAGGTCCGAAGGCGGGGTGTCAGGCTTCTGGTAAGGTTTTCCTCACACGCGGCTCACCGACCCTGCCAGAAACGTGACCATTGGAACAGTTTGTCGCAGTTCAAACCGGATGAATTTTGACCTAAGTCAAGTTCAGCACACGGATACTCCCATATCACAAGTGCATCGGGTTCTTGATCTCCCTGACGCGGCCCAAACCGCACAGAACCCGACCAGAGGAACAGACGTTCTCCCTCGTCTCTTCCCCAAAATGCGCCGCGGGTCTCCCTCCCGCGGCGCTTTAATTTTTCCTCCCCTCGAAATGCACGAGCCACCCGCGACGGGCCATGAAAAAACCCTCCCGGTGAGGGGAGGGTTCAAACCATCTCGCGATGCTCTGGCGGTTATTTCGCCGGCGCGATCATCATCACCATCTGGCGGCCTTCGAGCTTGGGCATGTTCTCGACCTTGCCCAACTCGCCCACATCGGTGCGGACGCGGTTGAGCAATTCGAGACCCAGATCCTGGTGCGCCATTTCGCGACCACGGAAGCGCAGGGTGACCTTCACCTTGTCGCCGTTCTCGAGGAACTTCACCACGTTGCGCATCTTGACGTCATAGTCGTGCACATCGGTGCCCGGGCGGAATTTGACTTCCTTGATTTCGATCGTCTTCTGCTTCTTGCGGGCTTCGGCTTCGCGCTTTTGCTGTTCGTATTTGAACTTGCCGAAATCCATGATCTTGCAGACGGGCGGATTGGCGTTGGGCGAGATCTCGACGAGATCGAGCCCGGCCTCTTCGGCCATGGTCATCGCTTCGCGCGGGGTAACCACGCCGACATTCTCACCCTCGGCACCGATCAGGCGGATCTCGGTCGCACGAATGCGGCCGTTCACTCGGGGGCCGGTGTCACGGGTCGGCGGGGCGTTATGGGGTCTGCGGGCTATGGTGGGAATCCTTCTGTAGCCATTGAGTAATTTCGGGCGGAAAAGATAGTCCCGAGTGCCGCCGTATTCAACCGCAAAGGCACGGGAACCAGGCAGGGAGGAAACGCGTTGTGTCCTGCCGGGCAGGGCAAAGGCGTTTGCGGCGCATTAGCGGTCCGTATGCGTGGCTGCGCCCAGTGGTCGAGACGGGGTGGATAGCGCCCGCAGAGAGAGACAATTAAGGGAAAAAGCGTGATGAACAAGATTGTGGCAGCGGCGATCGTGGTATTGGCGGTGGCCGCCGGATTGATCATCCTCAATACCGATATCACGGACTCGCCCGACGCGACCGATACGACGACAAACGCAGCGGCTGGCGCTGAGACTGGCGACAAGAGCATGGCCGACAAGGCCAGCGATGCGGTGAAGTCCGCGGGCGAGTCGGTGAAGGCCGCCGCTGACAAGGCGAGCCAGGCGGCGTCCGACGCGGCCGATAGCGTGAAGGAAAAGGCCTCGGGCGCGATGGATGCGGGCTCGAACGCGGCGGCGGATGCCGCGGATGCCGCGAAAGAGGCTGCGCAGAGCGGAGCCGATCAGGCACAAAGCGCCGCCACCGACGCCGCCCAAAGCGCTGCCGACACCATCTCGAAAGCGACCGAGACCGCGCAGCAGGCGGCGGGCGACGCGAGCGACGCGGCCAAGGATGCCGCCTCGGCTGCAAGCAAGGCCGCGACAGCCACGATGGATTCCTCAAGCGATACGGCCAGCGCGGCTGCCACCGATGCCGCGAAGGCTGCAACGGCGGCGGCGGAAGCGGCCGCGAAAGCTGCGAATGCGGCCGCCGCGGCGGCCAGCGGGGCGCAAGAGGAGGCGACCGATAGCGCTGTCGAAGGCGCGAGCACGGCGGCAAAAGCGGCAGCCGATGCCGCCAGCCAAGCCGCCAATGCCGCCGCCGACGCCGCAGCCGCTGCGACCAATGCCGCACAGTCGGCGGCCCCCGCAGGTACCGCGAGCGGTGGCGACACGCAAAAGCCGGTGCCGGCGCAGGGCGTGATGAGCGCGGCGAAGGCGCTGACAGTGGAAGGGTTCGACGCGGATCGGGTGATGGATATCGTCGACACCTCCGAGCTGCCCGAAGCGACGAAGGAGCAATTGCGCACAGCGGTGCAAAGCGCGCGCGACAATCCCCAACTCGTCGAAGGTGTGGTCGATCAGATCCGTGCGGCGCTGGGCTTCTGATCCGAACCGCTGCATCCGTAGAAACGCCAAGGGCCGCGCGACATTCCCTCGCGCGGCCCTTTTCTTTGCGATCCGCCCAGTCGGGTGGGAACGCCTGCACAAAGCCTCGCGTTCGCTCTTCAACGAAAGGAGCCCGCCATGAGCACCCGTCTCGAATTGCAAAGCATTTCCCCCGTCACCCATGACACGCACCACCTCGTCTTCCCGCGCCCCGAGGGGTTCGACTTCGCGCCCGGTCAGGCGGTCGATCTGAACCTGACCCGCGAGGGCTGGACCGACGAGCAGCGTCCGTTCACCTTCACCAATTCGCTAGATGGCGACACGCTTGAATTCGTCATCAAGAGCTATCCCGACCATGATGGCGTGACCGAGCAGATCGCGACGCTCCAGCCCGGCGAGGCGGTGGAAGTCTCCGATCCGTGGGGCGCGATCAAGGACGAAGGCCCCGGCACTTTCATCGCAGGCGGGGCAGGGGTGACGCCTTTCGTCTCGATCCTGCGCGCGCGTCTGGCCCGCGAAGGCACGCTGGAGGGCTGTCGTCTGATCTTCTCGAACAAGACCGAAGCCGACATCATCCTGCGCGACGAGTTCGAGGCGATGGAGGGTCTGGAGACCGTCTGGACCGTCACCGATCAGGACGATCCCGGCAAGGGCGTCGTTTCGATGTATGTCGATCGCGGCTTCCTCGCGCCCTACGTCGAGAAGGAGAGCGGCAAGTTCTACATCTGCGGCCCCGACAAGATGGTCGATGAGATCGAGGCCACGCTGAAGGAGCTTGGCGTCGAGGAAGATCGCATCATTCGCGAGGATTTCGACTGAGGCTGTCCGATCACGTCTAAGTGGTCCCCGACCGCGCGCCCTGCGCCTTCCCGCCCCCTTGCCCCCGGTGAGGGGGCGGCCTAGTTTGCCCTCGCGCAAATTTCTGCCAAGAACAGGCGACAGACAAGCCGGGGGTCCGCACGCATGAGCGAGAAACGCAGCATCTTCGAGGAAGTTGGATCGGAGGGCACCACCACGCGGGCCGAACCCAAGGGCGGCATGATCGACGCAAAGCCCCGCGGCGCGCGCCGGGCGATCCGGATGTGGCTGTTCGTGCTGTTCACGCTGGTCGTGGCGATGATCGCCGTGGGCGGGGCCACGCGCCTCACCGATAGCGGGCTGTCGATCACGCGCTGGGATCCGATCTCGGGGGCGATCCCGCCGATGAGCGATGCCGACTGGCAGGCGGAATTCACCCATTACAAAGAGAGCCCGCAGTTCAAATACATGAACCCCAACATGACCGTGTCCGAGTTCAAGGGCATCTTCTGGTGGGAATGGGGCCATCGGCAGCTAGGCCGCCTGATCGGCATGGTCTGGTTCATCGGCTTCATCGGCTTCTGGCTGACCAAGAAAATCCCGACGGGATGGACAGGGCGACTGTTCAGCCTCGGGATATTGGGCGGTCTGCAGGGCGCGATCGGCTGGTGGATGGTGTCCTCGGGCCTCGTGGGGCGGATGACGTCCGTGGCCTCCTACCGGCTGGCCACGCACCTCGGCCTCGCCTTCATCATCCTCGGCCTGATCTCGTGGTTCGCGCTGCAGCTCTCGCGCCCGGAATCGGCGCTGTTGCAGGCCCGCCGTCTGGCCGAGCCGCGCCTGACCCGGATCGGCTCGGTGCTGATCGGGCTCGTGTTCGTGCAGATCATCCTCGGCGCACTCACGGCGGGGATCGACGCAGGGCTCGCCTTCCCGACATGGCCCTCGATGAACGGGCAGTTCCTGCCGTCGGAGAGCTTCGATTACACGCCGCTGTGGCGTAACTTCTTCGAGAATCCGGCACTGGTGCAATTCATGCACCGCATGGTCGGCTATCTCGTCTTCGCCTCCGGCCTTTACGCCGCATGGCGCGCGCGCAGCTCGGCCCATCCGCGCACCAAGGAAGCCTTCGCGCTGATGGCGGCGATGATCTTCTTCCAGATGGTGCTGGGCATCACCACCGCGCTTGAGCTGGTGAATTACTGGTGGCTGGGTCTCATCCACCAATTCGGTGCTATCATCACCTGGGTCCTCGTGATCCGTGCGCGTCACATGGCGCGCTTCCCCCTTGTTCGTTCCATCCGGGAGGGCCGCGTATGAGCGCCTATCAGGACCTGCTCGCGCATCAGCGCGAAACCGAAGCGCTGGGCAATATCGCCGGGCTGCTAAGCTGGGACCAAGAGGTGATGATGCCGCGCGGCGCTGCCGATCAGCGCGCCGAAGAATCCGCCGCGCTGGAATCGGTGCTGCATGCGCGCCGCACCGATCCGCGCATCGAGGACTGGCTGGCCCGCGCCGAGGCCGATGACGCGGTCAGCGCGCGCGTCCTCGATCTGGTGGGGCGCAGCTACAACCGCGCGACCCGCATCCCGGCACGCCTTGCGACCGAGATGGCGCGTCTGACCTCGCTGTCTCAGGGCATCTGGGCGGAAGCCCGCGCCAATGAGGATGCCTCCGCCTTCCTGCCGACGCTGGAAGAGGTTGTGCGTCTCAAGCGTGAAGAGGCCGAATGCCTGTCCGAGGGCAATCTCTACGATGCGCTGCTCGACGACTATGAGCCGGGCGCGACGTCGAAGGAAATCGCCACGGTCTTCGACCGGATGCGCGGCCCGCTGGTGGAACTGCGCGACCGGGTGCTGGGCTCGGAGGTCTTGCCGCAGCCCTTCGACAAGGTCTTCCCCGAGAACGCGCAACTGCGGCTCGCGCGCAAATGCGCCTCCGCCTTCGGCTATGACTGGACGCGCGGGCGGCTCGACATGTCGGTTCACCCGTTCTCCTCGGGCGGCGGCGACGATGCGCGCATTACCACCCGGATCTCTGAATCCGACCCGTTCGGCAATATCTACTCGACGATCCACGAGGTCGGCCACGCGACCTACGAGCAGGCGATCAACCCGGCCTATCGCTTCACGCCGCTGGGCCATGGCGTCTCGATGGGCGTGCATGAGAGCCAGAGCCGGATCTACGAGAACCAGCTCGGCCGCTCGGCCCCGTTCACCGGCTGGCTGCATCAGCGCATGACCGATGCGTTCGGTGATCTCGGCATGGATACGGAGGCCTTCCACGCGCTGGTCAACCGCGTCGATATGGGCTTCATCCGCACGGAATCGGACGAGCTGAACTACAATCTTCACATCATGCTGCGCTTCGATCTGGAGCGCGACCTGATCTCGGGCAAGCTGGAGGTCGCCGATCTCGAAGAGGCGTGGAATGCCCGTTTCGAGCAGGATTTCGGCGTGAAGGTCAGCAAGCCCAGCCAGGGCTTCCTGCAGGATGTGCATTGGTCGGTGGGACTGTTCGGCTATTTCCCGACCTACGCTCTGGGCAATGTCTATGCGGGCTGTCTCGACGAGGCGATGCGCGCGGTCACGCCCGGCATCGACGCGGCATTGGCCGAGGGCGATGCGAGCCCGGCCAAGCAATGGCTCGACGAGAACCTGCGCGTCCACGGCGGGTTGCGCACCCCGCGCGAGACGATCCAGAACGCCTGCGGGTTCGAGCCGACCGAGACGCCGCTGCTGGCTTATCTGACGCGGAAATTCGAGGGGATCTACAAGCTGTGATGCGCCGCGCTGGTTGAGGGGGCAGGTGCCTCCGGCGGGGATATTTGGATCGAGAAGAAGGGGCGCGCGGCCCCTTCATTGATCTCAGTCCTGCTCGGCGGTCTCGAGTTTCTCCAGCGCCGCCATCCAGAGCGCCTCGGCCTTCTCCATCGCCTTGGTCGCCTCGGTGTGCTTGGCCTGCCAGATCGCGAGATCTCGGGCTTTTTCAGGCTCGTAGAGCGTGGGATCGGCGAGTTTCGCGTCGAGTTTCTCGAGCATGTCGCTCAGCTTCTCGACCCGGGCCTCGCAGTCGCGGACCTCGCGCTTCATGGTGGTCATCGCACAGCGCGACGGTTTCGCGGCTTTCGGAGCGGCCGAT
>MDSW01178088.1_pt1 | contig 11025 bp, 11 predicted proteins | sample 811171 | NCBI WGS metagenome assembly MDSW01 (sample SAMN05326641, study PRJNA326480) | marine metagenome | isolation source: seawater | place: Atlantic Ocean: North West | collected 2012 | reverse complement strand
ACGACATTGATGCTAATGCAGTGAAGAATAGTGAAATCTTATTTCTTGAGGGATATCTTTGGGATGAAGGTGAACCAAAAAAAGCTTTTGAAAAAGCTATAAATAATGCAAATAAAGTCGCGATGTCATTGTCAGACTTATTTTGTGTAGAGAGACATAAGCCTCATTTTTTAGAATTGGTTAAAAATAAACTGGACATTACTTTTGCAAATGAACAAGAAATAATGTCACTTATAAATGTTAAAAATTTTGATGATGTTATTAATTTTGCGAAAGAATTAAATAAATTGATAGTTATAACCAGAGGAAACAAAGGAGCAATTGCAATAGATAAAAGTAAAATTATTGAATGTTCTGCAAGAAATGATCTTAAAATTAAAGATTTAACAGGAGCAGGTGATTTATTTGCAGGAGGTTTTATGCACGGTTTAATTAATAATAAGACAATAAAAGAGAGTTTGGAGATTGGAACAGAAATGTCCTCAAAAATTATTCAAATAATTGGTGCAAGACTTAATCATTAATAATCTATCTTTTTCTTCTTCTAAAACTTCCTTTACCTTTTTTTGGTTTAACAACTCTTTTTCTATACTTTGTTGTAAAAAGATCTCTTGCAATCTTATTTCTTTTTTTCACAAATAGTAACCATCCTTGTTATTAAGAATAAATTTTTCATCCATAAATTTGTCTGCAACTTTTTTTCTCAATCTATAAATATGTGTTTCAACCGTATGGGTGTCTGCATCTGAAGAGTAGTTCCAAACAGAGGATAAAATATTATCTTTTGAAATTGGTTTTTTGTTGTTAATAAATAGTTCAAGAAGTTGAACCTCTTTTTCTGTAAGTATTATAAATTGGTTAGATTTAGCTAATTTTTTTTCATTTTTATTTAATAGGTAATTTTTTATCTCTATTGAAGAATTTATGTAAAATTTTTTTTTTGCAGCGGTATTCTCCACAATTTCATTAATCTCCTTTAAAGTTGTAGGTAATTTTAAAAAAGCATCGCATATATTTTGAAGATCGTTTTTTTTACCTGCGCATATTTTTATACTACTGTGATTAACAATAAAATCTTTTTGTTTTTTATTTTGATAACAATCTTTATGAAAGAGAATAATATCAAAATTATTATTTTTTACTTCTAATCTAGGAATAAACTTTAAAAACATTTTTAATTCATTTAAAGTCGAGATAAAAGAAGGAGAACCTAAAATTAAAACGGTAAATTTGTGCATATATTAATAAATAAAAAATACCTTACTTTTAAGAATTATAAAGTAAAATGCGCCTTAGGTAAAAGGGGAATTGGTAATAAAAAAAAAGAAGGCGATTTAATAACACCAAAAGGAGTTTTTAAAATTAAGTATGTTTTATATAGGAAAGACAGAGTTAAAAAAATTAAGACAAAACTTAAGAAAATCATAATTAAAAAAAATATGGGTTGGTGTAATGATATCGAATCAAATCAATACAACAAACTCATAAGGCTTCCATCTTCTTATAGTCATGAAAAACTTTATAAAAAAGAAAATATTTACGATATTATATTAGTTTTGAACTATAATATGAATCCCATAATTAAAAACAAAGGCAGTGCAATTTTTATACATGTCTCAAAGAAAAATTATAAAGGAACTGAAGGTTGCGTTGCATTAAAAAAGATACATCTCATAAAAGTTTTAGGAGGATTAAAAAAAAATACTGCCGTTAGGATCGCGCACCAAAAATAGAACTACCGATTCTGACAAAATTAGATCCATTTTTAATTGCTTCTAAGTAGTCAGCTGACATGCCCATACTTAAATTTTCAAGTGCGAGAGATTTATTTAATTGATTTAATGATTTAAAATATTTTTCAGCATTATTATCTAAAGGTGGGATTATCATTAACCCAATTATGTTTAAATTTATTTCATTCGAACAATAATTGTAGAATGCATCTAATTCACTTACTGGAATACCTGATTTTTGTATTTCATTACCTAAATTTACTTGAATAAAATATTTCAAATTTTTATTAAAATTATTTTGATGTTTAGATAAACCATCAGCAAGCTTTTGATTATCTAGTGAATGAATATAATCAAAAAGCCTTACAGCATCTTTAGCTTTGTTGCTCTGTAATTTACCAATCATGTGAAGTTTCAAATTATGATTTTCTTTTCTTTGATCTGACCATTTCGCTAATGCTTCTTGCACTTTATTTTCACCAAAGTGGTTGTGTCCGTGATTAATTAAAGGCTTTATATGCTCCAGAGTAAATGTTTTGCTTACTGCTATGATATTAACAGGCTTATCACTCTTTAATGATGCAATATTAGATTTTATTTTTTCAAATCTATCAACTATTGTGCTCATATGTTTATTTTAAAAAAAAATTATTTTTTAATAATTGAAAATATCAAAGATTTTAATTTAGAAAACATAAAAATAAGAAACAAATTTTTTATAATTTATAGATGTAGTAAAAAAATAGATAAATTACATGATTTATTAAGATTTAGACAAAAATGTAAATTAAAGGCAATTAAATTTTATGTTGCCAATGACATACAACTTGCAATTTTACTTAAATCAGATGGAATTTATATATCCTCGTTTAATAAAAACTTGAAATTTCTAAATTATAAAAAATCAAATTTTAAAATCATCGGCTCCGCACATAATTTTAGGGAAATTTCATTAAAAATAAAACAAGGTTGTAGCTCCATTCTATTGTCGAAATTGTTTTTAGTAGATTACGATAAAAAAGCTACCTTTTATGGAGTTATAAAATTTAATTACTTCTCACAAATCTCCAAAGAATTAATCCCGTTAGGAGGTATTAAAGAGCAGAATTTAAATCGGCTAAAAAATGTGTTTAGTAAAGGAGTTGCTCTGTTATCAGCAATAAAAAAAAAGCCGGCTAATATAATTAACCGGCTTTTTTAATAAGTTTAACTAGGTATTAATTAAAACGCCATAGTAACTGCTAACAATGTTTGGTCTAAGTCAGCATTTGAAGTCGAGTAACTCGGATTGTCGTGTGAGTTTCTCGCTAAAGCAAGCGTCATTCCACCTAAATTGTATGCAATTTGTATTCCTGTAGATTTTTGCTCTACAGCTGCAGTAGAATCTAATACATAATTAGCTTCTGATTTTTCTGATTCGTAAGAAACTGATAAATCATCGTTAATTGCGTATGAAATAGATTGGTTAACTTGGTCGTAGTATTCTACACCAGTGTTAGCTGCAGTAGCTACTAATAAAGCTTTGTAAGCTTGTGAGTAACCTAACGAAACATTACCAATTGAGTAAGTTGCGTAGTATGCACCACTCTCTGCTTCTTGGTCTTTTATCGCTGCACCTTGCTTATCAAATGTGAAGTAAGAAGCACCAATTTTTAGACCATCTGCCATAGGAATTGCATCAAAAGAAACTTGCATTTCAGTTGCTGATCTTCCTACATATGAAGAAGTACCTTCCGTTGCTGTTACACCTGAGTTATTTCCAGAACCGTAAGTATCTAGATCAGGAGCGTAAGCTATCTTGAAAGATCCACCAAATGGAATTAAATCCGCTGGTGTGTGGTATTGTAAGTTGTTGTACGCATCGATAGTAAAGTTATCTACTGTACCATCAGAACCACCCATATCAGTTGGTCTTGCGTAAACTGATTGAGAAGCTGCGTCTTCTACGTCTAATCCACCTTCAGATATAAACATACCAACTGTTCCGTAAGGAGTAGTTAAAGTAAGTTTTGTATCATCGTTTTGTGCAGACTGAGTTGACTCTGTGTCTGTGTTAGTCGTAGTTGCACCTGGATCTAACTCCATAGAGTATGACCAAGCGTATCCAGCATCAGTTTCACCTGAAGCTGTAAAGTTTAATTCGTTAGTTATACCTAAACCTTTACCTTTGTTAGCACCTGACTCAACGTTGTAAGTTGCTTTTGCAGTACCGCTTACAGACAATTCGCCAGCATTTGCTGAACCAAATAAAGAAATAGAAGTCAACATAACGATTAAAGTTTTGATTATGTTTTTCATATTTTTCCTTTGTTATTTAAGTTAAATTAATTTAACTTTGAGCAAATTATTGTTAATTAACCTCTATTTCTAATGACTTTTCTACAATTATTGATGATTATATGCCTGTGTTGCATAAAAACCACACTATTTTCTCGTTTTAATATACTTAAAGCTTAAATTGCTAAAAAAACGCTAAATTCTTCAAATTATTAGCAAAATTTTGGGTAGAGTGTTATTTGTAGAAATTTAAACATGAAGAAACTTTCTAAAATTTTAACATCCATTTTTTTGCTAATTTTTTTAACTGAATGTGGCAAAGATTTTTTTAAAAAAGTAGATAACAGAAAAAGACCTATAAATGCTCAAGAGAGAGCTAGGCAAAATGTTGAACAAGGTAAAGGTGTTTCAATTAATAAATTATTAAAAAGAAGAGGTAATACCAATTTTCAATTTAGTTCATCAAATCCTATGTGGAGAGCATCATTAGAAATCTTAGATTTTATTCCAATGACAACTGTTGACTATGCTGGAGGAATGATTATTTCAGATTGGTATTCTGACAACACAGGTAGTTCTAACGAATCCATAAAGATAACAATACGTTTTCTCTCAAATGAAATAAGAACTGATAGTATTAAAATCATTGTACATAAAAAAGTTTGTAAAACAGTTTCGTCTTGTAACACAAAAATATTGAACAATTCTGCTATAAGCAATGAATTAAGATCTTCTATAATGAGAAAAGCAGCTCTCATGGAAAAAGAAGATAAAGAGAAAAAATAATTTATTTCTATGGAAAGAGTTAACTTCCAGGCTATTGAGAAAAAATGGCAAAAAAAATTTTCCAACCAAACATTATCGAATAATAATGGTAAAAAATTTTATTGTCTTGAAATGTTTCCTTATCCATCTGGCAAAATACATATGGGGCACGTAAGAAATTATACTATTGGTGATGTAATTGCTCGTTATAAATTTTTAAATGGCTTTGACGTTTTACACCCGATGGGTTGGGACTCCTTCGGACTTCCTGCTGAAAATGCTTCTAAAGCAAATAATTTGCACCCTAAAAAATGGACTAATAAAAATATTGAAATTATGAAATCCCAACTTCAAATGTTAGGTCTTTCGATTGACTGGAGTTTAGAATTATCAACATGCAATAAAGATTATTATAAACATCAACAAGAGATTTTCATAGACTTTTACAATAATGGCTTAGTCTCAAGAAAGGAGACGTATGTAAATTGGGATCCTATTGAAAAAACAGTTTTAGCAAATGAACAAGTTATAAATGGAAAAGGTTGGCGCTCAAATGCAGTTGTAGAAAGAAAGAAACTTTCACAGTGGTTTTTCAACATTACTAAATTTTCAGATACACTTTTAAATGACCTTGAAAAACTTGACGGTTGGCCAGAAAAAGTAAAATTAATGCAAAAAAATTGGATTGGCAAATCATATGGTTGTGAAATAAATTTTGAAGTTGAAAATATGGATCAAAGCATCAATATTTTTACTACGCGACCAGATACTATTTTTGGAGCTAGTTTTATTGCTTTATCCGTTGACCATCCTCTAAACGAAAAATTTAAAAATACTCAAGATTTTAAAAAATTTAAGGATGAGTGTAACAAAACCGGAACTACTGAGGAGGCCCTGGCCAATGCAGATAAATTAGGTTTTAAAACTGGTCTTTTTGTAAAACATCCTTTTGTTGAAAATAAAAAAATTCCTGTTTTTTTTGCAAACTTCGTTTTGATGGATTATGGAACTGGAGCAATTTTTGGATGTCCAGGTCATGACCAAAGAGACTTTGATTTCGCAAAAAAATACTCCTTGCCAATAATAAAAGTAGTATCAGACGGTTCAAACAAAGATTTAACCGAAGCTTATACAGGAAATGGAGTTATGATAAATTCTAGTTTTTTAAACGATTTAGATATTGAAAGAGCTAAATCTATAATTATAAAAAAAATAGAGGAAAAAAAATTAGGACAAAAAAAAACATTATTTCGACTGAAAGATTGGGGCATATCAAGACAAAGATATTGGGGATGCCCGATACCTATGATCTATTTGGAAGATGGAACTGTAACTCCAGTTGAAAAAAGCGAGTTGCCTATTGAGCTCCCAGAAAACATTGACCTAAATTCAAACGGAAACCCATTAGACAATCATCCCAGTTGGAAACATACTATACAAAAATCAACTGGCAAAAAAGCCGTTAGAGAGACTGACACCTTAGACACTTTTGTTGATTCTTCTTGGTATTTCTTAAGATTTTGTTCTCCACATAATTCTGACAAGCCGTTCGATCAAGAAAAAATTAATTATTGGATGCCAGTTGACCAATATATAGGCGGGATAGAACATGCAATTTTACACTTACTTTATTCACGATTTTTTACAAAAGGAATCCAAAAGTGTAATAAAAATTTTGAACTTTCAGAACCTTTCAAAAATTTGTTTACACAAGGAATGGTGTGTCATGAGTCATATAAAGATGAAAAAGGAAATTGGCTCTACCCAGATGAAGTGGAAAAAATAGACACTAAGACATTTGTAAAAAAAATAGATAAAAGCAAAGTTTACGTTGGACCACCGGAGTCGATGTCTAAATCCAAGAAAAATACAATTGATCCTGAAACTATGATTAAACAATATGGCGCTGATGCAGTAAGATGGTTTATATTATCTGATAGTCCACCAGATAAAGATATTCAGTGGTCTGCTACTGGAGTTGACGCAGCAAACAAATTTTTGCAAAAGATTTGGAATTTAAATTTTACAATATCGTCAAGAGTCGACACTAAAAAAAACAAGTCAGAAGAAGAAAAACTTGTTGCAGAAATAAATGGTTTTGTTTTAAAAATAGATGAGTCAATCAATAAGTTTAGATTTAATGTTGCAATAGCTTATTTTTATCAAGTCTATAAACTTCTTAAAAATTGTATTGTGGGCCAGATTAGTAATAAAGTTTTAGAGGACTGTATAATTAAAATCATGAAACTTATGGTACCCTTTACCCCACATCTCTCATCTGAATGCCTTGAATTGTTTAATTGCAAGACATCAAATAAGTGGCCAGAGATTGATAAAAAAAATATTTTGGATGAAATAAAAATTGCAGTTCAAATAAATGGTAAAACTAGAGATATAATTATTGTTAAAAAAAACTTAAATGAGAAAGATGTAAATAAATATATTCTAAAAGATTCTAAAGCAAAAAAATATTTGGAAAAAAATAATATTTTAAAAACTATATTTGTTAAGAACAAAATTATTAACTATATTTTGAAAAATTAATGATGAAAAATATATTCATATTTGCGTTTTTAGTATTTTTAACAAACTGTGGATTCAAAATTGCAGACTCTTCAGTGTTACCTTTTAATATAAAAACAATTGAGACAGAAGGATATAATAAAATAAATTTTTTAATAAAAAATAACTTGCTATCAAAAAAAAGAAATTTAAATCAGAATAAGAGTATTACTATCAAAATTGAAACCAATAGAGAAAAAGAAATATCGGAAAAAAATATTCGTAATGAAGTTACAAAATATAGATTAATAATTAATTCAAATATAAAAGTTAATTTTGCTGACGGTACTAAAACGGAGTTTAGAATTTCAAAAAAACAAAGCTATAGAGTAGGAACAACTAGTCTTGAAACATCTAGAAATCAAGAAAATTTAGAAAGAATTTTATCTAATGAAATTACTTCTGAAATTAAGAAAAAATTATTTTTTTTAAGAGATGATTCTTAAAAGTTACATAGTTGAAAATAACATTAATTTTTTTAAAGAAAATAAATGTGCTCTTTTTTATGGTGAAAATTTAGGTCTCAAAAATGAGCTGAAAGAGAAAATATTATCTTTAGAAAAAAAAGATATTATTAGAAATACTCAAGAGGAAATTTTAAATCAAGAGGAAAAATTTTACGAAAATTTGCTCAATATATCCTTATTTGATGAAAAAAAAATTTTTATTATAGATAATGTAAGCGATAAAATTTTAGAAATTTTTCAGCATATTGAGAACAAAATTGATGAAAATAAGATTTTTTTATTTAGCGGAATATTAGATAAAAAATCTAAACTTAGGAGTTATTTTGAAAAATCTAAATATCTTGTTTCTGTCCCTTGCTATGAAGATAATGAATTAAATATAAAAAAAATAATTTTTAATAAACTTAAAGATTTTAGCGGCCTTTCTCCTGAGGTGATAAATATGATCAGTGAAAACTCAAGTTTGAATAGGAGTAAACTTAATAATGAAATCAAAAAAATTAAAGATTACTTCATAAATAAAAAAATAGATAAAGTAAAACTATTGCAATTATTAAACTTAAATGAAAATAACGATTTTAATCTTTTGAAAGATGCCGCATTGAAAGGAAATAAAAGGATAACAAATAAACTGCTGAGCGATACGAATTTAGACATTGATAAACCCATATTCTATCTAAATATAATAAATCAAAGATTAAATAAACTAAATGAAATACAGCGATCTGACTTTAAAACAATTGAGAAGGCAATAGATAACGTTAAACCACCCATATTTTGGAAAGATAAACAAAATTTTCTAGAACAAGCTAAAAAGTGGAATAGAAAAAAAATTCGAGAAGCTTTAAATAAGACCTTTAATTTAGAACTTATGTTAAAATCTAATGCTAATATTGACAAACAAACTTTAATAAAAAAACTTCTTGTCGATATTTGTTATTCTGCTAATTCTTAGTAAGTAAATCTGACACTAAATCAAACTGATCAAGATCCTTATATTCTATAACTATTTTACCGGAATTATTCTTTTTATTAACAATATTAACTTTTAAACCAAGTATTTTCTCGATTTTTTCTTGGGCTCTTAAAATGTTAGTATCCACAAGTTTTTCCTTAATCTTACCTTTTTTATTTCTTGTCAAATACTCAATTTTTCTTGCACTGTAATTTTTAGCTACGATCTCTTCAGCAATTGAAGAGGCATTTGAAATCCCAATTAAAGGCCTAGCTTGACCAGCAGTTAATGTTCCTTCTTCTAGCATAGAAATTACATCTGATGGTAAAGTCAATAACCTTAGTGTATTACTTATATGACTTCGACTCTTAGACATTAATTTTGAAATACTTTCATGATCATATTTAAATTCATCATTTAATCTCTTATAACCGCGTGCTTCTTCTACAGGATTTAAATCATCTCTCTGAATATTTTCTACAATTGCAACTTCAAGTGACTCGACATCACTTAGCTCTAAAATAGTAACGGGTATCTCATGTAATCCAGCTCGTTGCGCTGCAAGCCACCTTCTCTCACCAGCTACGATTTCAAATTTACCGCTTTCAGATTTATTAGGTCGTACTGCAATAGGCTGAATAATCCCATTCTTTTTTATAGATTTCGCCAACTCTTCAAGCTTTTCATCACTAAAAGTCTGTCTTGGTTGGTAAGGATTTCTACTTAAATCGCTTATAGCGATAGTGCTAAATTGGCTGATTTCAGGCTTATTATCTTTAGGTTTATCATCGCCAAATAGTGCTGATAAACCTCGACCTAAACCCTTTTTTTTGCCAGAGTTCATGCAGCGCTTTCCATTTTGTTTATAAATTCCTCGGCTAACTTAAAATATGATTTGCTACCAACACAACTTTTATCATAAATAACACATGGCAATCCATGTGATGGGGCCTCAGATAATCTCACATTTCTTTGTATAACGGTTTTATATACTTTATCTTTAAAATAGTTTCTTGCTTCACGATCAACTTCAGAAGAGAGTTTATTTCGTTTATCAAACATAGTTAGCAATATTCCTCTTATAGAAAGTGTTGGATTTAAATTTTCCTTAATTCTATCTATTGTTTTAACTAATTGAGTAATACCCTCCAAAGCAAAAAATTCGGTCTGCAACGGAACTAACAACTCATCTGATGCCACCAAAGACATAATTGTAAGTAAGCTTAAGGACGGCGGACAATCTATAAATATGTTGTCGTATTTTTTTAGTAATCCTAATTTTTCTGATGTCAGTATTTCTTTTAAAACAAATGCTCTTTTAGAGTCGTTTGCAGTTTCAACTTCTAAACCAGATAAATTTACATGTGATCCTATGATATCTAAATTTTGTATGTTAGTTTTTTGTATGACCTGACTAAGACTAATTTTTCTGATCAATAAATTGTAAATATTTTTATCTTCATCATTATTACTTTTACCAAATCCTGTTGTAGCGTTTCCTTGTGGGTCTAAATCGATGACAAGATTATTAAGACCCAAAATGGACAGTGAAGCGGCTAAGTTTATAACAGTTGTTGTTTTTCCCACTCCACCCTTTTGATTAATCACCGAAATTGTTGTCGTCATTTTTTAAAATTGACTATAATTATTTTAGAATTCTCATTCGTTATACTATTTTCAAGTTTATAGTCGTATTTTTGCTTAATGAAAGCTTTTTTTATATCTTTCTGTGCTTTTTGACCTTTTAGAATTATTAATTTATGGGACTTTTCAGCGATTTCACGTGAAACTTGTATTATAGCTTCTAATTTCTTAAAAGCTCTAGCTACAACATAATCAGAATCAATTATTTCATCATATATGTTTCCACGTATTTGAACTTTAACAGACAATTTGTTACATACGTTCTCTAGAAAATCCCTTTTAACTGGCGATTTTTCATATAATTTCACGTGAAAGTCCTTATTAGTGTTAAATAATGCCAAAATTAGACCAGGAAAACCAGCTCCAGAGCCTAGATCTGACAAAGAGCTTTTTGAGAAGTCAATAAATTTTACTAGTTGGGCTGAGTCAAGAATATGTCTGTGCCAAATTACCTGTTCAGTGCTTTTGGAGATAAAATTATGCTTTTTATTGGCTTTAAGCAATTCATTTATAAATATTCTTATGTCAGATATATTTTTAGCAGTATAGTTTAGTTGATTTTGAAGAGTTCTTATAACTTCTTGTTCCTGCATTAAGCAGTAGCTTTGAATTTTAACTTTTT
>MDSW01157326.1_pt1 | contig 11025 bp, 7 predicted proteins | sample 811171 | NCBI WGS metagenome assembly MDSW01 (sample SAMN05326641, study PRJNA326480) | marine metagenome | isolation source: seawater | place: Atlantic Ocean: North West | collected 2012 | reverse complement strand
GCGGGAGCTGCTGCGCAATGGCACCACCACCGCCCTGGTGTTTGGCACGGTGCACCCCACTTCCGTATCGGCTTTGTTCCAGGCCGCCCATGAACTCAACCTGCGCCTGATTGCCGGCAAGGTATTGATGGACCGCAATGCCCCCGAGGCGCTTTGTGATAGCGCCGAAACCGGCTATCAGGAATCCGTGGCACTGATAGAGCGCTGGCACCGGGTGGGGCGGCTGGGCTATGCGGTGACTCCCCGCTTCGCCCCCACCAGCAGCCCCCGTCAGTTGCGCAAAATCGGTGAACTGTTGCGGGAGTATCCCGATGTTTACCTGCACACCCATCTGGCGGAAAGCCGGGAGGAAGTGGCCTGGGTACAGCAGTTGTTTCCCGATGCGCGGCATTATCTGGACGTCTATGACCGCTACGGTCTGGTGGGCGAGCGCAGCCTTTTTGCCCACGGTATTCACCTGTGTGATGACGCCTGTCAGCGGCTGGGGCAGGCGGGTTCCGGCGTGGTCCACTGCCCCACTTCCAACCTGTTTCTGGGGTCAGGACTGCTGAACCTGCAGCGTTTGCGGGGCTATGGGGTCAAGCTGGCTGTGGGGACCGATGTGGGGGCGGGCACCAGTTTTTCCCTGTTCCGCACGTTGGATGAGGCTTACAAAGTTCAGCAGCTGCAAGGGCTCAGTCTGAGCCCCATGCAGGGGTTGTATCTGGCCACCCTGGGGGGTGCGCGGGCCCTGGGCATGGGGCATCTGATCGGCAGCCTGCAACCGGGGCGGGAGGCGGATTTTCTGGTGCTGGATCCGGCCGCCACCCCGCTGTTGGCGCTGCGCATGGCCCGGTGCCGGGATATCGTGGAGCAGGTCTTCGTGCTCAACACCCTGGCGGACGACCGGGTGGTGCAGCGGACCTACGCCGCCGGTCGTTGTTTGTACCGCCGGGGTGAGCCGGAAGCTGCCTGAGCGCCGGTCTTTTCAGTCGCCAAACAGTGCAGATATGGACCCGCTTGCGGCGAACTGGTCTATATTGGGTTAAGACTTCCATGGATTCTGATACCTGGGTGGGGCGCTTTTGGGGCATCTGCTGGCGGCTGCACACAAAATGAAGGGACTTCGTCCCGCAATCCCTGGCCCCGGTCTGCGGCTGGTGCTGATTGTGCTGTTGTTGCTGGCTGGCGGTGCCCGGGCCATGCCCGATGTGATAATCCAGGCGGGCGTTCTCAGCCAGCCCCTGAGTCCGCTGGCGCAATATTATTTTGATCGCGATGGCAACCGTACCCTGGCGGAAATTCGCACCGTGCCTGAAGCCCGGTGGATTCGTTCCCACAGTCGTGCCCCGGTGTTCGGTTACCGGGAGGACGCACTCTGGATTCGGACCTCCCTTCAATATGAGGGTCGGCAGCCGCAAACCTGGCTGTTGGAGCTGGCGTATCCGCTGCTGGATTCTGTGGACATCTATCTGCTGACCGCATCCGGGGCCCTGTCCCACTGGTCTCTGGGAGACACCCAGCCGTTTGCCCATCGTCCTCTGGCGGCCGGTGATTTTCTGGTGCCGCTCAGGTTAGAGCCGGAACAACGCTACCAGGTTTACCTGCGGGTCCAGACTTCCAGCAGCTTGAGTGTGCCGCTGAACCTGTGGCAGGAAGATCAATATTTCGCGGTGCAGCAGTCGACGCTGGTGGGGCATGGACTGTACTACGGCATTATCCTGATCATGGTGCTGTATAATCTGTTCATCTATTTCAGCGTGCGCCACGTCAGTTACTTGTACTACATCGGCGCCGCGCTGGGTTGTGCGGCCTACGTGGCTACTGTGCAGGGGCTTGGATACCAGTTTCTGTGGCCGGAGCAGCCCTGGTTCAACGAGGTGGCGGTGGCCGCCAGCCTTTCGGTATTCGGCCTTCTCGGTCTGTTGTTCACCGCCTCGCTGCTGGATACCCGCCGTCACACGCCCCGGGCGCATCAGGTACTTCGGCTGCTGACGCTGTGTTTTGCCATCGAGTTGTTGTTGAGCTTTGTACTGCCGGCCCGTGCCAGCACCATTATGGTTTCAGTGCTGGGGATGCCCACCACGCTGATCGTTATTTGCATTGGCATCTATCTGACGTTGCAACGGGTGCGGGTTGCCCGTTTCTTTCTCCTGGCCTGGAGCATTCTGCTGGTTTCGGTGTTTTGCACCGGACTGGGGAAATTTGGCCTGCTGCCGGATCCTTTCCTGGTGGATTATGCGGTGGAACTGGCTTCCGCGGCCGAGGCCATTCTTTTTTCCTTCGCCTTGGCTGACCGCATAAACGACGAGCGGCGTGCCACCCTGGCGGCGCACCAGAACGCGCTGGCCAACGAGGTGCGGACCCGGGAAGAAGAGCACCGTCTGCTGGAATTGAAATATCAGACCGGGGTCAATGCCCTGAAAAATCAGGAAAGCCTGCTGCGGGCGCGGGCGGAGAACGAGGCCAAATCCCGGTTTCTGGCCACCATGAGTCATGAAATACGCACGCCGTTGAATGGTGTGCTGGGGATGTCGCAACTGATGGCGGATACTCCCCTTGAAGCCAACCAGCGTTTCTATGTTGATGCCATTGCCCAGTCCGGGCACACCCTGCTGGCGGTGGTGGATGACTTTATGGATTACTCCCATATTGCCGCCGGCACTTTGGAGCTGAAACCGGTGGATGTGGATCTGGAACAGGTCTGTCATCAGTGTCTCACCGCGTTTGCCGCCAGCGCCGAAAACAAACAGCTGGAGCTGATCTGCCGCTTTACTGCGGATGCGCCCCGCCAGGTACGGCTGGATCCGGTCAGACTGCGGCAGATCCTGTTGAATCTGTTGGCCAATGCCGTGAAGTTTACGGCGGAAGGGTATGTGATCCTGAAAGTTGCCCCGGTTGACGCTGGCGCCAAGGGGGTCACCCGGGGCCTACGTTTCGAAGTGGAAGATACCGGCATGGGTATTCCTCCGGAGGTGCAGGAGACTTTGTTTCAAGCCTTCAGTCAGGCGGATCTGACGGTAAGTCGTCAGTTCGGCGGCAGCGGTCTGGGATTGAACATCAGCAAAAAACTGGTGGAACTGATGGGGGGCGAAATTGGTGTTTCCAGTGCGCCGGATTGCGGCAGTTGCTTCTGGTTTACGGTGCAGGCCCGCCAGGCCAGCAGTGAGTTCGTGCAGGCTCAGGCGCTGCCACTGGCGCCGTTGCGGGATAAAACCGCGCTGTTGTTGAACCTGTCCGTGCCCCTGACCCAGGCCCTGCATGAACAGTTAAGCGGCTGGCAAATGCAGGTGCAGAGTGCCAGTCGGGTGGAGGAAGCCATTGACCGAGGCCAGCGACAGGAGAGGATCGATTACCTGGTGCTGAATGCCAGCAGCCTGTCGGCAGCGGACTGCAGCCGGCTGGCGGATATGCCCATTGGCAGTGGCTGTATCTGGCTCCAGCAGCCGGGTATCGCGGCCCAACCGGATGCGGCCCAACCGGATGCGGCCCAACCGGATGCGACTCAACCTGATAACGCTGGACCGGAGCAGCGGGGTGCCATGCTGCAATTGCCTTTTGTACCCCGCCAGTTGCAACTAGCCCTGTTACAACTGCAGGAGGCGGAGGCCTTGCCCAATCTGGAATCCCTGGTGCCCCCCGCATTCGAGCTGGCGCAAGGCATGGTGCTGGTGGTGGAGGATAATCAGGTCAACCAGCTGGTGATTACCGGCATGCTCACCAAGATGGGGCTGGGGGTGCAGCTGGTGGCCAACGGTCAGGAAGCGGTGGAACTGTTGACCGTGGATGAGCGTTGCTTTGACCTGGTATTGATGGATTGTGAAATGCCGGTGCTGGATGGCTACCAGGCTACGAGTCTGATTCGTCAATACGAACGCCAGCGACGCCTGCCACGATTGCCCATTATCGCGCTGACCGCCCATGTGCTGGAGGAACACCGGCAACAGGCGCTGACTGTCGGCATGGATATGCACCTGTCCAAGCCGGTGGAGTTTCTTGATCTCCATGCGGTCATCGCCCAGATACTCCGGCCCGACGAGTTACGTCTGGGCAATGCTTAAACCCTACCGGTTATCCTGTTATTCTTGATCGCTGGAATGTAATGAATAAGCGATGGATTCGTGGCCCAGATCCTTTCCCGTAACCTGATTCTGCTGCTGCTCTACTGGGGCTTTGGTGTTTTTACTGAATTGTTGGCCATGCCGCCGGACTATGCCACACCGGTGTGGCCGTCAGCGGGGGTGGCGCTGGGCTTTCTGTTGGTGTACGGGCCGACGGTGGTGCCGGGATTATTTCTGGGGGCGGTGGCCGCCAATCTTAACACCGCCTATGATCAGGCCCAGGCCCCCGACCTCCTTGACCTGGCGTTTGTGCTCTCGGTATCCATCGGCGCGGTACTGCAGGGATTGCTGGGTCGCTGGCTGTTACTCCGTTACCGGCTGCTGCCACAGCAATTAACCAGCGCGGGCAGTATCCTGAGGTTCCTGCTGATCATCGGTCCCGTTTGCAGCCTCGTGAACTCGGTGAACAGTTCCGTGATGCTGGCGGCGCTGGGTATTGTGCCCTGGGAGTTCTGGTTTAACAACTGGATGGTGTGGTGGGTGGGGGACTCTGTGGGGGCGCTGGTAATGACGCCCCTGGTGGTGCACCTGCTGACCTGGCGCCGGCTGGGGCGGTCTCAGCCCTGGCAGTCGGCGCTGTTGCCGGTAGTATTTCTGGTGCTGGTGTTAGCGACATTTTTTTTCGTGCGCGGACTGGAACAGGAAAACCGCAAAACCTTGATTGCCGATATTGGTCAGCAGTTTCTGGCCCTGTTGGCGCTTAACGTGAACGAAGTGAGAACCGTCAGCGGCGCGGTCACCAGTTTCTTTATGGCCAGTGAGTTTGTGTCTATGGGTGAGTTTAATACCTTTTGCCGCCCGTTGATCGCACAAAGCCCCTCCATTCGTGTTATCCAATATCTGCCTCAGGTGGCCCATGCGGAGCGGGCGGAGTTTGTGGCATCCATGCGCCAGCAGGGCATGGCGGATTTTCATATTCGGGAGCTCGATCTGGATGAGCGAATGGTGGTGAGCCGTGACCGGGACCGTTATCTCCCCATCACCTATCTTTACCCTTTGGAAGGCAACCGCACGGTCCAGGGATTGGATGTGCTGGCGCTGGATTACCGCGGTGATATTCGCGCGGCGCTGGCTTCCGGTGAGCCTAAAACCAGCACGCCACTCAAGTTGATGCAAGCGCCGGAATCCGGTCTGGCGTATATATACGCCAGACCCTTCGAAACCAACCAGGGGCAACAGGCAGTGACTCAGGTGCTGTTCCAGATCGACGTACTGTTGCGGCGTTCGGTGACTGTTCCCGGGCTGCTGGCGGCGCTGCAACTGGTGGATATCACCGATCCAGACACTCCCATCCCCCTGCATCGCGGAGCATCGGTGATCAGCGATGCCCAGTGGCAGACTGAGTTCAAGTTGCTGGACCGGACCCTGAGGGCCAGCTTGAGCCCCACCTATGAAATGGTGATGCGGGTTTCCTCCTGGCAGAGCTACGCCCTGTTGATTGGCGGCCTGTTGTATGTGGCGATTCTGGAGGCGGTATTGCTCGCCATGCTCAGCCGGCAGCGAAGGGTGGAGCAGGAAGTGGCGCTGAAGACACGGGAGCTGGCTCAAGCCAAAGAGGTGGCGGAGCGGGCCAGCATGGCCAAGACTGAGTTTCTGGCCAGCATGTCCCACGAGTTGCGCACGCCTTTGAACTCGGTAATCGGATTCACTCACCGGGTGCTGCGCCGGGCTGGTGATCGCCTGGATCAGCGCAGCTACGAGGCGCTGACCATTGTGGAGCGCAACGGTAATCATCTGCTGGGCTTGATTAACAACCTGCTGGATATCAGCAAGCTGGATCTCGGGCAGTTACAGTTGCGGATGGCCGAGGTGGCGCCGGACCAGATACTGGTGGAAACCAAGGAGCAGTTTCTGCCGTTGGCCAGTGCCAAAAATACCCGGCTGCGATTGGACTGCCGCTTCCATGGCAGTATTGAGGCCGACCCGGTGCGCCTGCGCCAGGTGATCATCAATCTGCTGTCCAATGCCATCAAATTCACCAGCGATGGCGACATCACAATACGCTTGGAAGAGCAGCAACGGGATGGCATGGCCGGGATCAATCTCACGGTGGAGGATACCGGGGTGGGCATCGCCTCGGCGGATCTGGAAAAGCTGTTTGTGAAGTTCCAGAAGGTGGGTCAGGTGGAAAAATTAAATCCCGAGGGAACCGGTCTGGGCCTGGCATTGGTGAAAGAACTGGTGGCCGCTCATGGCGGGGTGGTGTCCGTAAACAGCCATCCGGGTAAACTCACGGTATTTTCAGTTTGGTTGCCCCTGCGCCAGCCGGTCCACCCGGCGCAGTAGATAGTCAACAATTTCCCCACTGCCAGTGGCCCGGGTCTCTTGTCTGGGCCGTTGACCACAGGCAGCGTTAACGGCATCCAGCAGTGAGCCCTGCGCCAATTGCTGTCGGGTGATGGGCGCGCAATAACTGCGTTGTTTTTGCCATTCCAACAGGTAAGGTTCCTCCGGCCAGTTCCCCCGCGGCAAATAAAGCACCGGGGTGCCGGCACAGGCCGCCTCCACAAAGGTGCCGTAACCCGGTTTGGTGATCACTACATCAGAACTGGCCACCAGATCCCGGTGGGCGAAGTGTAAGTCTGAGGCATTGATAAAATGTTCATGGGGCGGTTCCACCCCGGCCCCCCCATTAATCCAGGTCAGGTCTTCATGGCGTGGCCAGCCGGCGAAAGGAATGGGGTAGGGCATGCCGCCCATGGTCACCAGTACGTAACGCATGTGTGGTGAGTGATCAAACCATTGGCGGAGGTCCCGCTGCTTTCCCGGTGTGCAGACCGGCCCCACGTCCACCAGGTTTTTCATCCCGGGCATAGGCATATGAGGTGGCAAGCGGAAAAAAGCGTCTGCGGTATTGTAGTCGGCGCACAGTGACTCGTAGATGGCATCGGCCTGTGGCCGGTCACCGCAATAATCCTTAAAAAGGTCCGCCCAGTTTAGCGAACACAGATGGAAGCAGGGAATGCCAAGTCTGGCGGCGGCCCTGGACAGCAGATGGCTGTTGTTGGAGAGCACCAGGTTCGGCTTCTGCTGTCGCAGGTGATGCTCCACTTCCTGCAACAGTAAGTCCCGGTTATGCCATTGCACCTCATACTGGGCAAAGGTTTCCTCCGGGTCCACCTGCACGACATTGAGCATGGGGATTCCCTGGTCGGTGGCCAGATTAACGTGAGTAAAAGGCGGGGGAAACCATTGTTCCAGTACCGCGGTGGGGGCAGCGCATTGCAGAACCAGAGATTGCAGAGTCACCTGTTGCTGGATAGCAGCCACCACCGGTGCCATTTGCGCCAGATGTCCGAAACCGTGAAAGGAAATCCCGCAATACAACCGCACCGCAGCCCGGCCTTTTGCGGTCAGGCCCGGCTGGAAGCCCGGTCGGAAGCCTGACCCACTTGATCCATCATGGGAGTGGGGATCACCTCCACCACCAGGTGGCAGTGTTTGTTATCCTGATTGCGGGGTGATCTGCGACGGTCGGACAGGGAAGAGTAGTCTGGTTGTGAACCGGCTTGCTTGCCGTAGCGTCCGGCTTTGCCGCGGAAACTGCCGAAGGGAAACTGATAGCAGTGCCGGCACAGAAAATGGCGCCCATAACCGGACAGCGTGGAAACCGCCTCGCCGCAGTTGGGGCACTTGAATCTGGCGGACCGAAAGTGTTCCCCTGAAGCCGGCTGCAGGATTTCGACAGTCTGGGTTACCGGCTCCCAGCTACCGTCATAGCCTTTGTAGCGGTAACTGAGGGTGACACTGGTTTCACCGCCCTGCACCCCGATGGCCCCATCGGAGTTGCCGTCCACCAGCCAGGAAAGCTGCCCTCTGGCGCCCTCCCGCAACAAACCACTGTTTAATAGTGAGTTAATGCTCACTTTCTTGGTGTCTTCCAGGTTAATGTCGTAGGTGTAGGTTCTGCGCGCAGACTGTCCCATGATTTACCCCCGCTGCATGCTGTGAAATCAACGCCCCGTGGCGGACCACTATGAACCTCATGGATTTTAAGGGCAAGGCGTATTTTGTGTTTTTCCGCCCTGGAATAGATGTTGATCAATTGGGGATGTATTTCGTTTTTGTAAGATAGGTTGACTTTATGCTTTGTAAACTTCCAATCTCTGATTGCATGTCTTTGGTGGGGTTCAGCGTTGAGGTGATGCGGTCTTTCCCTGTTCGCAATAGGCTGTATAGGCTGGCTTATTGCTTCGATTGGTTTTATGAAGTTGCCGGAAGCGAAGATAAGCGGAATATTCGAACCCCTCACTTTCCAGTTGCCGGATCTGCTCCAGAGTGCAGCCTTTTATGGATGGCAGAGTGCCGGCCTTGCGCAGGCGCCAGTCATTCAATCGGCGAAAACTAAGCATTGCAAAACCGAAAATTGTCACTGCAGCTAGAACTGTTGATACATAAGTCCACATGATCAATCTAGTGCTGTGAGTCAGTACTGCCGCCGCCTGGATGTAAAGTCCTGGAGTCTGGGAATTTTGCCCAGCCGTTAGTATTGTACTCAACCAGTCTTGTTATTTTGTCGTCGGCCGCTGATCACTCCGAACAGCCACCATCCGGCCGAAAATAAAGCCAAAAGAATCAGAGCCAAGATGAAATAATCCCAAGGCTTCATGCTCGCAAACATGCTGTTTCTCCCGTAATCAACTCAACGCCACTATACGTGGCATCCGCATCACCTCAGCTTCGATCAGAACGGTATCATAAATACCGTGTTGTTTCAGAAAAGCGGCAACACTCTGGGTGGTCACGTTTTTTTGACTTGCGCTACAGATTGAGTTGTCTATTGCCGCCATCATCATGCATCCAGCCACTATGCCAGCGTATGCTGCAGCTCCCAGAGCAGCCAGAGTGACAATCACCCCGCCTCCACCCACTTTGGCCACTGACAACGTCGCCGCAGCACTGATCCCTGGATTAAGATTTGCGGCCGCAACCAGAGCGCCCAGGGTGGCTACTGATTTCTCATAGGTTTCGAACAGCCCCGAAGGCACTTCCGCACCCATTATGTCCATCCGAAGCTTAAAAGAATCGTACCAGCGACAGTTGCTCATTTGCCGTTCTCCTCGAGTTTCCAGAACCTTCTAAGAAAGACAGTGGTCGCTTAAAAGATCGGAGAACTGGAGAGTGCGTACGATCAGCTTACGAAATAGTCCATCGCCAAAGATGGGGAACAGGCAAAACCTGGGCGCTGAAGGTGCGCACCATTCATGTTGCGAAAGTACGTGGCGGGAATTCCATGGGCTGCTTGCGCTCCGGGATAGCCTTAACGTTTCGCAATGATCCAAACTGCATGGATTATCCCGGGAATATACCCAAGGATGGTAAGAATGATATTTATCCAGAATTGCGCGCCGATCCCCACCTGCAGAAATACACCCAGGGGCGGCAACAGAATTGACAGTAATACCCGAATAAGATCCATTGGCTGATCCCTTTTATCCGTTGCTGTGTAAGCTGGCGCCGAGGATGTTGAAGGAAGTGCTCCGTAGGCCCGGTGCCAGCATCGTGTTGCATATCTATCTGGGTATCAATCAGGAACTGTGCCAATTCGCACTTTGCTTGATGAAGTGCGAATTGGCCGGGCGGAGATGCCATGTGCTTTCATGTCCCGGCATCAGACGTTTGCAAAAAAGATAGTTTCCTTCTTGGTCCAATGTAATTGTTGCAACGACGGCGCCTGGGAGTGGCGAGTATCTGTGCGACTGCCGTAGCTGTCAAAATGGCTGGCTGGGAGATGGGATGCGGTGTGGGAAGTCTTGCGGTTTGGAAATGGTCGGAGTGAAAGGATTCGAACCTTCGACCCCTGCCTCCCGAAGGCAGTGCTCTACCAAGCTGAGCTACACTCCGACTGGGTCCATCATTGGCTGATGTGTCAGTGATTTCTGGCCACCGCCAGATCACATAATGCTAACAGGGCGTCTTTATACATGGAATCGTCGATTTCGCCAAGTGCTTCTTTGGCCAGGCGGGCCTGGTGGCGGGCTTGTTCCAGGGTGTATTCGATGGCGCCGCAGGTCTGAACCGCTTCGGTGATGGCGGTTATATGGTCCAGTCCGCCGTGGCGGATGGCGTCGCGGATCATGGTTTGCTGACTTGCTTCGGCATGCTGCATGGCGTAGATCAGGGGCAGGGTGGGTTTGCCTTCCGCCAGATCGTCCCCCACGTTTTTGCCCATTTCATCGGCGCTGCCGGTGTAGTCCAGCACGTCGTCCACCAGCTGAAAGGCGGAGCCCAGGTGGTCGGCGTAGCGGGCGAACGCCAGTTCGACATCCTGACTGGGGCCGGCCAGCACCGCGCCGGACTGGGCGGAAGCCTCAAACATCTTGGCGGTCTTGTAGCGGATTACTTCCATATACTGGGCTTCAGTAGTGTCCGGGTTCTTGCAGTTGATAAGCTGCAGCACCTCGCCTTCGGCGATCAGATTGGTGGCATCAGAGAGGATCTTGAGCACCTGCATATTGCCCACGTTCACCACCATTTGGAACGAGCGGGAAATCAGGAAGTCCCCTACCAGCACGCTGGAGGCGTTGCCCCAGACGGCGTTGGCGCTGGCCCGGCCCCGCCGCAGCACGGATTCATCGACGACATCGTCGTGCAGCAGGGTGGCGGTGTGCAGGAATTCCACCACCGCGGCGATTTCCACATGGCGGTGGCCTTCATAGCCCAGGGCGCGGGCGCTCAGCAGGCAAACTAAGGGCCGCAGCCGCTTGCCGCCGCTGTCTATAATGTAGTTGCCGATCTCCCGGATCAGCGGCACATGGGTGTGCAACTGCTTGAAGATAAACTCGTTTACCTGTTGGAAGTCGGGCCCGACGACAGCGGAAATCGCTTTAAAATCCATACTGAACGCAACCTGGAATGGGTGGCTCCGGGCCACTCCCTGGATTGTGACAAATTGATCGGAATCCTATGGCGGGGGGCCGGGGGG
>MDSW01061442.1_pt1 | contig 11026 bp, 13 predicted proteins | sample 811171 | NCBI WGS metagenome assembly MDSW01 (sample SAMN05326641, study PRJNA326480) | marine metagenome | isolation source: seawater | place: Atlantic Ocean: North West | collected 2012 | reverse complement strand
TATTTTGACACATGCTTCAATACATCATGTGATTGAATATCTTTCAAGAAAGTATCCTCTACATGCTGTAGAAGTTCTGAAAATATGCAATTGATTTGAGAATTGTAATTTTTATGAAGCAAATAGATGTTATAAAGGGCAATACCATATTTCTTCTCCTTTTTGTATTCGGGGTATTTTTGGATACATTTTGCAACAATTTTTAATTCTTGTAATAAGACAAATTCAATAATGATTGAATCATACTCGCTTGTTTCAAATAATTCAAGTGAATTCTTCATTCGGATTTGATCGGCTTTGCTCAATGTATTTTTTTTTGATTCTTTTGGTATTTTTTCTTCCAATAAAAGACAATTTTTTTTATTTAATTTCAAAAGCTTTGGTTTCAACACCTTCTCAAAAACAAAAGAGTCGAATGTTGATTGGATATTCAAAAATGACCGCAAATAAGGATAAGGTACATATTTTGAATCTTCATCATTATATCCATTTTCAATCATTTTCAAAACCTCTTTTTCTCTTTCATTATTGATAGGCTTTTCAATCTTTTCCCATTCTTCTTTCGTTAATTTGGTTTGCTTCAAAAAATTCATGTTTTAATGAAATCGTATTTATGTATATGAGTTCATTCAATTTTATTTATATTTAAGCAATTCCCTTTCATTACCATCCGTTGGAAAAAGCCCCGAACCATATATTTCTTGTAAAGTAATCCACTCAAATAATCCACCTACATAAATAAAACATTCAAAAATTGGAAACTTTGAAAGTTGAAGATACTTTTCAAATATACTTTTATCATTACAGTTTTTTCCGTATATTACCACTTTTGTCTTTTTTCTTTCTCGAATACGCTGATTGATTTCCTTTTCTTCCTCTGCAATGCTAAGGGTATTTAATATAAGACACTGTTGTTCCGTTTTTGATAAAGTATTGATTAATAGAAGATTGCTATCATTCTTTTGTATGGATTTTTGTATAGATTCAAAATGAAAGGTTGGAATACTTTGTGTATTTCCCATTATGTATATGTAAAGTTTTTCATTTCATTAATTAAAACGAACAATTATTTCTACATTTTCTTGGCGGAATGTTTTGACAGCACTCATGGACAATTCTTCTCTCTTTTTTCGTGAATTATCGTTGTTTTTAATGGCTCTTCTTGACTTGGATAAACTGTTATTTTCGTTCATATCCAACTCAATTTCTTCATAGTATTTTTCAATGTAATCAATGATTTGATTTTCCAAGGCCCATTTGAAAAAATTCATTTGACCAATGGTGGTTTCGAATGAATAAGGACTCTCTTTTTCAATCGGCACTTGAATTCTATCCCAACGACAAAATGGGTCAAACCTTTTCTTACTGTAAGCTTTCAATTTCAACTTGTAGTCCTCATATACTTTAAAACGAGAGTTTGTACCGGTGGCATACATCGTAAAATTCTTCTTTGAATAATTGGTGGAAAACCAATCCACAATGCGTAATGAAATTTTGGATGTTCCGTTAATAATCGATAGCATGCGCTGTATATTGTCCTTTTTATAATAAAATTGTAAAAGTTTATGTAATAATATTTCATTTTGACTACATATTAATGAACTCATTATTTCAACCATAAAAAAAAAGGTTTAAGTAATTTCAATATTAATTTAATTATATGATTGTTTCCTTACATGAAATTCTCTCACAAAATCCATCCATTTCTTTTGTAAATAGCATTAAAGAACAAATGACTGCGCTGTATTCACAGTTATCAACATGCGATGAGATTGCCACGAATCTTTTTCTTCAATGGGTTCAGCACCATACTATATTTGTAGATATTGATGAACGATACAATATTAAAGGGGCAATTACTGTCATTTTAGAACAAAAAATGATTCACAGTGGAAAAAAAGTTGCTCACATTGAAGATTTAGTGGTAAATTCGCAGTGGCGATGTAAAAAGATTGGAAGCGAACTTTTAAAATATGCCGTTACATATGCCAAAGAAAAGGGTTGTTATAAAACGATTCTCAATTGCTCAGAAGAATTGATTCCTTTTTACGCCAAACATGGATTTACTACAAAAAATGTAGAAATGAGTTATTATTTTACGAATCGTTCTTGATAATTCTCCATTGCTTTGCCTTTTGAAAATATTCATAGTTTTCGTTTCTTCTCTGTAGATTACATTGTAAGCAAGCAATACAAGTGTTGGTATCATAATGTCCCAGATTATTATCCAATCGTTCCAAAGACCACTGTTTTTTTTCATTCTTATTACGATATAATAGTAACAAATTATCCTCACAGTAAAAACATTTTAATTGAGATGATTGAAGTTTATTCAACAGTTGTGAATAGGATATATGCTGTTCTTGATCAAATTTTTTATTTTTCTTATCTTGACTTTTATAGGATGCATGTTTTTGCTTTAACTCTTTTGTAACAATACTATTGTATGAAAAATCAATATTATGAATCAAATTGTCTAAAAACATACTATGATTCTTTGTATTATATATTTCATCATTTTCGACGGCACATTTTCTTCTCCATGGGTCATCAAATTGAATAGACTTCATTAATATTGATTATAATATATATTAAACACTTTAACATAATATATATTATATGAGTGTATCAGATGAAAAGAAACAGGTATGTAAAGAATACAATGCTTTAAAATACAAAACAATGATCATGACTGGAGAAAATATGGACAAGAACATTGTGAACGAAACAAATGAAGCTACACTCCACTCGTTTCTCATGCAAGAACGAATCAATAATAAGAAACAATCATGGAATAAATTATCCAAGACTTATAAAATACAAAAATTGCAATCCTATGTCAATTCAACATTAAAAGATGAACACGAATTGAACGAAGAGGAATGTGTACAAACCATGAGTTATTTCAAAACATTATTGGAACGGAAAAAGTTACACAAAAATTCTGATCTTGATTATGATGAAGAAAATGGAGAAATTCGAGGGATTCAAATCATTTTATTCAATACAAATAATCGAAAATTTACACTGAACAAAGAGATCAAGACAGTATCAAAAAAAACAAAAACCGTTAAAAAAAAGTCTTCCCCAAATAAAATTGAAAAGTAAGTTAAATATAATTCATCTATACAAACAATGGACAAAACAGAACATCATGATTTCATCGAATCCCTAACAGATACGGTCGAAGATATTCTATCAAATAGCGAACCCTTATTTTATCATCATTATCATTTTGATGATTATGTAAGACAAGAAAGTTACATTCATTTTCAATCGATCATGGACGAAGATGAATTTGAAAAAAAATACAACGCAAGTATTGAAGATATCTTTTTGAATAAAAATATAACTAAACGATCTTTTTTGGAATCGGATCATCGTTTTGATCATTATGAGGATTATTCCGAGAAAATTCAATATTTAAAAGACATTCCACAACCCACTCAAAGAACCCCGGAGTGGTACGCCTTTCGGAAAAATCATTTAACGGGAAGTAATGCATGGAAAGCATTTGGGACGCAAAGTTCTAAGAATCAACTTATTTGCGAAAAACTGGAGCCGCCGGACCCAACAAAGTCGTATAATAATCTTAGCGAAAGCCCTTTGAATTGGGGTCACAAATATGAACCCCTTTCCATTCTATTTTACGAGCACTTCAATGATGTGGTCGTAGAAGAGTTCGGATGTATTCCTCATGCAAGTATTCCGTTTTTGGCCGCATCCCCAGATGGAATCGTTACATCCGAGAAAAATAATGGACGCATGGTGGAAATAAAAAATGTAGTTTCAAGAGAAATCACGAAGATTCCCAAGATGGAATATTACATTCAAATGCAAGTTCAAATGGAAGTGTGTAATTTACCCGACTGTGATTTTGTAGAAACAAAGTTCATAGAATATGAAAATGAAAAAAACTTTTACGAAGATAAATATGAACTAAAAAAAGGAATGATTATGGTCCTTATCAAAAACAATTCTTCTTATATCTACGAATATTCTCCTTTGTTCAAAAATCACGAAAAAGAACTCGACTCTTTTTGCGACTCCATATTCCAAAAGTACAATTTGGATAATCCACAAGAAGAAAAAAATGGCGTTCGCTGGTTTCGTAATGTATATTGGAAACTACATACCTTTTCGTGCGTATATGTTCCAAGAAATGAGAAATGGTTCACAGGTGCATTGGTTGAAATGGAAGCATTATGGAATATAATTGAATCAGAGAAAGCGAATACAGATGCTTATTTGAAATACAAACCCAAAAAACAAAATAAAAATACGGAAAAATCATGTAAAATGATGGAAGTTCATCTTTGATAAATACATACAAAATCCATTTAAATATTTGAGTTGCGTATATATACGTATGGATAGTAAGGATTCTATTTCTTCAATTGACATGTATGTAACCAAAAGAAATGGAAAAAATGAAGTATTGGATTTTAATAAGATACTTGAAAGAACAAAAATTCTCGGTTCTCGTTTCAATATAGACATTGACTACAAAACACTTATTCAAAAAATTATGAATCAAATGTACAATAATATTAAGACATGTGAAATAGATGAGCTTATGTGCGAACAGTGTGCATCTCTTGGTACAAGCGATTACTCCTACTATACGCTGGCAAGTAAATTGTGTATATCCAATCATCAAAAAGAAGTCTCCGAAGATTTTGTGAAAAATTACACAGCAATTTACAACAATAATGAGGGATATTTGAGTGAATCTTTTTTTAATCTTATTGTTAAACATGCTGATTCTTTCAAATCAATGATCAATTACGACAAGGATTATGAAATAGACTTTTTTGGTTTCAAAACTCTTGAACGAGCTTATTTGATGAAAAAAGGGGACAAAATTCATGAACGAATTCAGCATTTGTGGCTGCGGGTTGCGATACAAATTCATGGTGATCAATTAGAAAAGGTTGAAGAAACCTACCACGCTCTTTCCAACAAATATTTTATTCATGCCACCCCTACTTTGTTTAATTCTGGAACAAAGAGACCTCAATTAAGTTCTTGTTATTTGATTGCGATGGAGGACGACTCGATTGATGGTATTTTCAATACTCTACACGATTGCGCATCAATTAGTAAATGGGCAGGTGGCATTGGTCTTCATATTCACAACATTCGTGCAAAAAATACAAAAATTATTGGAACCAATGGAAAGTCAAATGGCATTGTACCCATGCTGAAGGTATTTAATCATACGGCTCGCTATGTGGATCAAGGAGGAGGAAAACGAAGCGGAAGTTTTGCGATTTATTTGGAACCATGGCATGCGGATATTGAAGATTTTTTGGAACTACGAAAAAATCATGGAGACGAGGAAATGCGTGCGCGTGATTTATTCTATGCACTATGGATTCCTGATTTATTCATGAAAAAAGTGGAAGAAGATTCTTACTGGTATCTTATGTGTCCTAATTTATGCCCCGGATTATCAGATTGTTATGGAGAAGCATTTGAGTCATTATACAATAAATATGTAAATGAACATAAATATTCGAAACGCATCAAAGCCCGAGAGCTGTGGTTTCAAGTGTTGGACAGTCAAATGGAAACAGGAACTCCTTACATGCTGTATAAGGATTCGATTAACAAGAAATCAAATCAGAAGAATATTGGTATTATTAAATCTTCAAATCTATGCTGCGAAATTACGGAATATAGTGATGATAATGAGACCGCTGTGTGTAATCTAGCGAGCATTGCATTGCCTCAGTGTGTCAAACAAAAAAATAATTTAGAGAAAAATAAACTTCTGACGATTTATTCGAAGACCAATTGTAAATATTGTAAAATGGCCAAAGCATTATTGAAAGAATTTAATCAATCTTACACTGAAATCAATTTAGATGATGATGAGAAACGAAATAATTTTTACAAAGAAAAGAGTCAGCAAGAAGGTAAAGGAATAAATAGCGTGCCACAATTGTGGAATGGGGATCGATACATTGGTGGATACGACGCATTGAAGAAATATGTCTATTATCATTTTGATTTTGAGCATTTACAACAAGTTACGGAAATCATAACCGAAAATCTAAATAATATTATTGATCGTAATTTCTATCCCACACAAAAGACATTTGTAAGCAATATAACGCATCGTCCGATTGGCATTGGAGTACAAGGATTAGCAAATACATTTGCAAAGTTGGATATTCCTTTTGATAGTGACGAAGCACAAATTCTAAACAAATCTATATTTGAAACTATTTACTTTGGAGCCATGACCCGAAGTAATCATTTAGCAAAGATTCGAAAAGACGCCGTGAAACAATTGAGCACAATGTGCATTAAAAAATTATATGCCCAGGATATTTCTTTCTTGACCTGGTTTATCCCTCTATACAAGAAACAATATTACGACTCTACCCTAGAAGTAGATGATCCGATGATTCATTTATATCACAGCACGAAACCTACAATGTTTGAGTTGTTTGGAAAATCATTTTGCGATTCCTTTGATGTATTTTTGAAGGATCAAAATGAAATGCATAATCTTTCTTATCAGCTCTATGAACCTTGTGATGAGTTATTGAAGATGTTTCTGCGCGAGAAAGATCACTACGGAGCGTACTCAACCTTTGAGGGGTCTCCATTGAGTGAAGGATTTTTTCAGTTTGATTTATGGAATGTTTCTGCAGATATGTACGATTGGGAAAGCCTTAGAGAATCCATAAAAACATATGGTGTTCGAAATTCACTATGTGTTGCTCCAATGCCTACTGCATCAACAAGCCAGATTCTTGCAAACAACGAGTGTTTTGAACCATTTACAAGCAATATCTATTCCCGGCGTACTTTGGCAGGTGAGTTTGTAGTAATAAATCATCATCTGATGAAAGAATTAAGCTTACACGGATTGTGGAGTGTGGATCTAAAGAATCAAATCATTGAACATAAAGGGTCGATACAGAAAATCCCAGAAATCCCGAAATCAATCAAAGAAAAATATAAAATTGTATGGGATATGTCTATGAAACGACTGATTGACATGGCAAGTGATCGGGGTGCCTTTATTTGTCAAAGTCAGTCCATGAACCTTTGGGTGGAAGATCCAAATTACAAGAACTTAACATCCATGCATTTTTACGCATGGCGTGCGGGTCTTAAAACTGGTATTTACTATTTGCGACGCAAGGCAAAACACCAAGCGCAACAATTTACGATTGAACCAAATCAAAATATTGTAGAACAACATGAAGAACCATGTGAAATGTGTTCCGGTTAAATAGATTTTACCTTGAATGATTTACGGTGATAAGGACTATATCCATGTTGCCGAATTCCGTTCAAATGTTCTTTGGTACCATACCCTTTATTTGTAGATAATTTATATTTTTCATCATAGTCCGGGTGTGATTTCAAAAAAGTTTCAATGTATTGATCCCGTGACACTTTGGCGAGAATGGATGCGGCACTAATGGCTTTACATAAAGAATCGCCCTTTACGAGGGTTTTGTGACGAATAGGATAAATACGATCTATGTGAAAATAGTTAAAATCATTAAAATAATTTCCATCCACATGAATAAAAAGTGTCTCGAAGAATCGTGGTTCAAAAGAGTCTCCAAAAGATTCGACCCATTGTTTAATTACATTGTGTACGCTTTTGTGCATACTTTTTTGAGTTGCTTGCAGAATGTTAAATGTGTCAATCTCTTCATGCGTGCTGTAATCAATGCTGAAAAAGGTACATTGCTCACGAATATACTCATATACCTCTGTAATTTTTTTTTTAGAAGTAAATTTTTTACTATCTTTAAGTAGAGTTGTGTCAAAATTATTCGGAGGTAATATGACCGCACCTGTATACACATCACCAAACAGAGGTCCTCGCCCCGCCTCATCTACGCCAATCACAATAGATTCCATATTATCCTATAATATAGAATTAATTTTATATTCTATATTATATATACATGTTCTTCGGAAAATATACCTTTTGGGCAATCATATTGTTTATGATTATTATTGTGTTTTCGTTCTATTCAGAATACTATGCTTCAAAATTCCATAATCTTAGAACAAAAATGTTATCCAACTCCATTCAAGAAACATTTGTTGATGGCGACGATGTCGTTCCAACATGCAGCGGTTCTTCCGCACCGACTTGCTCTTCGATTGTGAATGAGAACGATGATTTGCTTTATTCTTACAATCTTGCTGACGACGACAAATACATGCTTAAAACAGAAATGGTTCCGCCCGTGTGCCCCGCATGTCCGAGTGTAATCAATAATCATATGCATGATGGCGAAATAAGTGGCAATGAATATACGCCTGAAACCATTGCTACAAACATAGAAGAAACAAATATTACAAATGTTACAAACAATGAAACCAATATTGAACAAAGTCAAACACAAACATCTTCAAATGTTACTCAGCAAGTGATGCCAACCCAAGAAAACGCACCTGCTGCCCCCACAAACTTCCCAACACAAGCAAACGAACAAATGACAACACAAAATGATGCTGAAATTGAGGCACTGAAACAAGAAATAATTCGATTAAAACAACTAGGTTCTACATCAGGAAAAGACGAGTGCCCTCCGTGTCCTCCGTGCGATCGATGCCCGGAACCCATCTTCACATGTGAAAAAACCATTAACTATCGCTCTCCAAATGTAGGTGAGTATTTACCCATACCTGTTTTAAATGATTTCAGTACATTTGATAATGCAAAATAATCATTCTATACGCTTTGTTTCACATTTAGAATTCATTTGAAATGTATCACATTTTGTATCTTGTGGCACAATCTTTATGATACATTTTGATTTTTTCCCATACAGTGGTTCAACGCATCCTTTTTCTCGTTTTTTTTTCGTCTTTCGCGGCATGATCTTTCCTTTGTTACAACGAGCTCGAAAATGTTCGTATCGTTCCCGAACTTGTTCATATGATAAGTGACTCTTTTTACCCAACATTTTGTTAATATGTTCATGTAAATCATAAATATATTTAGAAAATGTTTCACGCGATTTCATTTCTTTCATACGAAGTGGCAAGCATTTTAAGTTTTCTTTGAAATTGATACGGCAATATTTACAAGGCAAAACATACCTTAAATTAAAAATAAAATTACGATACTGTTTCTTTTGCATTTGTGTTGGATTGTTTGGATAATTAAAACTGATCGCATGTAAAGAATGCCATAAGCTTGGTCCCCATACACTCGTAAGCATTCCATCACCGCTTTTAAAATCATTGTATTGAAAAACTGATTTTCTTTTTTGTGTTTTGTTCTTTCGAGTATTTTTATTTCCTTTACGAGTCATCATTATACTAAGAAAAGAAACTTTTTAAAACAAAAAGAATAATGTTATTTTTTAGATTTATTGTCGTAAAAATGAATTATGTTATTTTGTATTAAATTTACTTGATCCTGTTTTGGAATGCCTAGACTAATACCATATTGATAGAACACAATCTTTTCAAAGTATTCTTTTGTTCCAGTCTTAGGTATAGACATATACTTTTTTGTCAGATTATTTTTTACAATCATATAAGTTTAGATAATGTCATAATTTTATATACTTTATATATATGAATATTTTCAATATTGGCATTGCTTTTCTATTTGTCGTTGGTTTTTGCTTTATGGCATACCGCTATTTTTCAAAATTTCAAATCGCTAGCACAAAAAAAAAGTATCTCGAAAATAAGGAATTTCTCAAGAAAGCAAACACAATAAAATCGCAGCTCTACTTTTTTTATGTAGATTGGTGTCCCCACTGTAAAACAGCAATGGATACCTGGGAAAAAATTCAAAAGGACCCCACATTTAGTAAATTCAATGTGAACTTTATGACAATTGATTGTGAAAATAAGAAGCACAAGCATCTTGTTTCCAAATTTGAAATCAAAGAATATCCATCCTATGTATTATTCGCGAATAATAAAAAATACATTTATGATGCGAATTTAAATCCAGATTCATTGAATCGATTTATGACGGCTGTATATGAAAAAATGTAGTTGAGATAAAATAAGTATAATTATTTCTATATTTATTTTAAAGATGAGCGACATACCTCGTTTGAATATTGATGAATTATATGAAAAAAAGAAAGAAGTAGACACCAATCGCGTCAATTTATATAATAAATTACTCATCAAGGTACATAGTCGCATTAAAACTTCGTCAAGACAGCGGTTTGATAATGAATTTTGTCATTTTGTTATGCCCGAAATATTGATTGGCTATCCAAACTATAACTTTCAAGAATGTCTCATGTATATCATGAGTTGCTTACAAGACGATGGATTTTTAACAAAATATGTACATCCAAATCTAATATTGATTTCATGGAGACATTGGGTACCGCAACATGTTAGGGAAGAAATTAAAAAAAAAACCGGAAAAACTATTGATAAATTTGGTAATGAAATGGTAACTGAATCCTCTCATCGCGTGGAGAAAAAAGTTCATTTTAAATCGGAAACCAAGGAAAAGGACAAATATAATCAAAGTTTTAAGCCCAGTGGGAAATTTATTTATGGAAATGATGTGTTAAACACTATAAAAGATACTTTATGATACTCCTAGCATGCGAGAGATTCCATCCAATATCGAACTTTTCTCTTCCTTTGGAGGTTCTGCCTTTAGTTTATTTTCAGTCATCAATTGATTGGGTATGTTTTCGGTCTTTGGTTCTTCGGCTTGTGTATTATTTATGGGTAAAATAGATAAGGAGTTCCCTTTTTGAAATTGTTGTATATTGTTTAAAGAGGCTTGCTCTACAGGGGGAACTACCGTATTCGTCTGTTGTTGTTGCGCTACTGTATTTTGTGGAACTGGTTGAGCACCGGCGTCGTTGATTGGTTGTTGAGCTGCCCCGGCGTCGTTGATTGGTTGTTGAGCTGCCCCGGCGTCGTTGATTGGTGGTTGAGCTGCACCGGCATCGTTCATTGGTGGTTGAGCACCGGCGTCGTTGATTGGTGGTTGAGCTGCCCCGGCGTCGTTGATTGGTGGTTGAGCTGCACCGGCGTCGTTGAT
>MDSW01104560.1_pt1 | contig 11028 bp, 11 predicted proteins | sample 811171 | NCBI WGS metagenome assembly MDSW01 (sample SAMN05326641, study PRJNA326480) | marine metagenome | isolation source: seawater | place: Atlantic Ocean: North West | collected 2012 | reverse complement strand
TAACCCCATCCGGGAGGCCAGGAATGGCGGGGGCTACAGAGGCTTTTGTCCGTTTACGAGGGAAAATCCCTAGTACCCCGTAATGGATCCGGTAAGAAATTCAGGCAGGTTTCATAGCCGATGTTGGGGCCCCCGCTATGGGTGCCCCGAAAATGCGAGATGGCCAGAAACCAACGGGCGGGATTCAGCATAAACTGGCTGGTGGGCAGCAACACCAGGCTGGCACCCGTCGCCAGCGGGAGTAAACCGAAACTGAGAAATCCCATGTTATGAAATATCGGCAGCCAGGACACCACCACTGACGCCGGATCGATATCGGCAATGTTGAGCATCAATTCAATACTGGCGGCAATATTCCCGTGGGTCACCACCGCGCCTTTGGGCACACCGGTGGAACCCGAGGTGTATTGCAACAGGGCGGGACGCTGAGGATCATCCGCGGGCCAGGTGGGGGCAGGCTCCGCCTGCAGTGCCTGATCAAGAGTGAGCAGGTGACACCCGGGCGCGGCCTGTTCAATCAACTGTTTCCACTCCGTGGGAGCCGATGCCTCCAACAAACAGATGGCCGGCGCGCAGTCTTTGACTACGTTGCTCACCAGCTGGATTAGACCGGGTTGGGCCGGTACTGGCAACGGCACCACCTGCACCCCACTTAACAGGCAGCCCCACACCGCTGCAAAATAGTCCGGGCCGGGTGACAACAACAGAATCACCCGGTCCCCTGCCTCGGCCTGGGCCCGCAGCGCACCCCCGACGGCCAGGGCACCTGCCCTTAGCTGCCCATAGCTACGGGATTCCACCGGCTGAATATCCCCGGTGGGCAAAAACCTGATGGCAGTATCAGTGGGGTGATTGGTGGCGGCCAGTTCCAGGCGCCGCAGCAGGCTGCGGCCGTGGGGGTGGTTGATCGAATCCATGGTTGCTTCCCAGCACGGTGTAATTATTGTTTGGGAAACTATATCGGTTTTCACCGGGCAATGAACATGACAAATGCCACAAATGCGAAGTGGCATTGATCAACGGTGGCTTTTTTGGGTGGTATGCCAGGTTTGGGCAATATTCCAAAGATTGCTTGTGGTGGAGGGGACGGGTGGCGTGGCGCCGACGCCCTCGCCCATTCCGTTGTTGGACTGGACAAAGGCGCGGCCGGCATAGGCGCGGCCGGCTAATCAGCCTTTGCTATTGATCAGCCAGTTTGGAGAACGCATCCACCACCTCTGGGGGCGCCTGCACCAGCTCTATCAACACGCCTTCACCGCCGATGGGAAATTCCTCGTTACCTTTGGGGTGCAGAAATGTAATATCGTAGCCCGCGGCACCCTTGCGAATGCCGCCGGGCGCAAAACGGACCCCCTGGCCACTGAGCCATTCCACCGCCGCCGGTAAGTCATCGATCCAAATGCCTACATGATTCAGAGGTGTGGTGTGTACAGCGGGCTTTTTATCCGGGTCCACCGGCTGCATCAGGTCCACTTCCACTTTGAAAGCCCCGGCCCCCATGGCGCAGATATCCTCATCCACGTTTTCCCGTTCCGAGACGAAATTGCCGGTCACGTCCAGCCCCAGCATGTCCACCCACAACGTTTTCAGTTTTTCTTTGGATGGCCCACCGATGGCGATTTGCTGTACCCCTAATACTTTGAATGGTCGTTGCATAGACTTGATTCTCACTGTGTTTAACGTCATTTCGAAACCGTCGTGAGCCTCCATTGTAAAAAATAACGGGGGGGATAGACAGGTCCTTGACGCTGAGGCGTTAAGCCCACAGGGCTCTGTAAATATTGCAAACTGGTGGGAGCTGACGGCCGGATTTTACAAGACCAGTATCCGGTCGCTTTGCATAAATCCTTGTAATACAACAGGATATTGTTAGTGGCAAAATTTATGCAACCTGTTTTGCAGACTCTTGGAAAAGTCTGCTGAGCTTGGAATCATTCACTTCCATACGCTTTAGAAAGGACAGAATCATGCGACGACGACGATATTTTTATTTGAGTGACTCACTGGCAGAATCTGTGAAGATTGCCAGGACTTTACGCAAAAACGGTGTGCCCCAAGGGCAGATCCAGGCATTCGGCAAGAACGATGACGGCCTGGTGCGACATAAGGTCAAGTCCGATACCACGCTGGATGTGGACGCCTACGACGTGGTGCACATGGGCAAAGAAGGCGCAATCGCCGGCTTCATTATCGGCTTCTTGGCGGCCCTGGCCTTCATCTGGTGGAGCCCGTTCGATGGTCGCTTCGGTTATTGGGTGGGTATTCCGGTGTGGATCCTGTTCACACTCCACGGCGCCTGGTCTGGCGGCCTGGTGGGAACCCACGCCCGCAACTACCGCCTGAAACCCTTTATGAAAGATCTGGAACTGGGCAAGTACCTGTTGATCGTGGACGTCAACGAATTTCAGGCTTCCGCCATCCGCGCGGTGAAGCGCGAGCTGGACGTGCGACCGGACCAGGCCAGTGATACCGGGGTCGGCGCCCTGGAACGCTGGTTACCTTTCAGTGGCAGCCAGACTGAGTGGCCGGATATCCGCCGCTAAGGTTGTTGCCGGCAATGGAACACAAGCCTGATATTCAGACCCTGCTCAGCGTGTTCGCCATCATTCGTGAGCACGGTGAGCAGCAGTCTGACCAAAGTTACCAATTGAACGGGGTCACCGCGCTTTCCGATCTCGACGGCTACCATGTGGTGCTTAAAGACGATGCCGTGCGCCTGGATATTAATTTTCACAATACCCACCAGTACCAGTATGAGCACCGCCAACAGTTGGAGCGCTTTGTAAGTCGGTTGGAAACCATTGCCGAGCAGTACGGCTAACCGGTTCAGGCATTCCCGCTAATACCAGCATTCAACCGGTAATTGACGGTGGTCAAACCAGTCCTTGCAGTTTAGGCTACACTGACCTTGCGTCAGTGGAGATTTATGTATGTCAGCGGAACTCGAACAGAAAAAACAGGAACTCTGTGCCAAGCGGGATGAATTACTGGATCGGCTTGATGCCATAAAACGTGATTACCGATCCGGCCTGGCAGCGGATTCGGAAGAGCAGGCGGTACAGCTGGAAAATGCTGAGGTGCTTGAGGAAATCAGCCGTGTTACCAGTGAGGAGCTGCAAAAAGTGACCCAGGCACTGGAGCGGATAGAGCGGGAATTGCGGGCGTAATCAGTGTTGTTCCAGCCGGTAGCCCAGTAAACTGACGGCCTCTGCCTCACTGATCTGAATCCCGATACCTATTTTACCGGTACCTTGCAGTGCCATCTCCCGGCGATGCAGACGTACCGCCACGCCGTCTCCTTCCCGTTTGCCCTTCTGGCCTTCCACAAAGGTACCGTTGGTACTGTGATCCGTAAGAATAACCTCCCCCCAGCGAAATTCGATTCGGGCGTGGTTGCGGGATGCCAGGGCGCTGTCGATCACCAGATCGCAGTGTGGGTCCCGCCCGATCATAAACGGGCCGGCGTCGACATCCAGTTGCAATTCCCTGCCCAGGTAATACAGCTGCAGTTGTAACGGGGGGTGCTCCAACTGTGTGAGTTGCGTTAACTGTGTGGGATTGAGCATGGAGGTGCAGTCTTCGTTATCCCAGACGATTTCCTGAACCCGAATCGGCTGTGACTTGCCTTTCACCCGAGCGGTCTGGTACGGCCGCAACTGGAATTCGGCGGGATTGGCCAGACTGTTAATGGTGGTGTCGGTGGCGATAATGCGCCCCGCCTCGCATAGGGATGCCACCCGGGCCGCAACATTCACCGTGTCCCCAAAGGGGTGGCCGGCGTCGTACTCTATGGGCCCGAAATGAAAGCCGATGCGGATCTTGATGAAGTGTTGCTTGGTCACGGGCTCGGCGAAGAAATGCTGCTGCATGCAGATGGCGGCCATGGCGGCCTGGTCAATACGTGAGAAACTGAGCATCGCCTCATCGCCGATGGTCTCCACCAGGCGGCCGTCGTGATTGCGGGCATGGCTGACGATACGTGCCAGGCTCTCACTGACACACCGATGGGCTGCCGCGTCACCCAGCCGCTCGTACAGCTGAGTGCTGCCGGAGACATCGGCGAACATGATTACGGTATGGTCGGGCTGATGCTGTGACAAGTCCGGGCCCTGCGCGTTAGAATAAGCGGAATTTCATCGAACTGACCATGCAAAGTATACAAGGGAAACTCTGACCAAGTCTAAGCGGTTTCCCAACCAACCCGGCGTAGCAGGCAAAGTGACGAATCCATTCAAGACACTGGAACAACAGCACAAGGGGTATCGGGTGGCATTGGCTGACATGCTACCCCATATCCGCTTCAATGAGCAGGGTCTGGTGCCAGCCATCGCCCAACAATATGACAGTAAAGAGGTTTTGATGCTGGCCTGGATGAATCAGCAGGCCCTGGAGGAAACTCTGGCCACGGGCCGGGTGTGTTACTGGTCCCGCTCCCGCCAGACCCTGTGGCGCAAGGGTGAAAGCAGTGGTCAGATCCAGCGGCTGCAAGGTCTGCGTATTGACTGCGACGGGGATACCCTGTTGTTGCAGGTGGATCAAACCGGGCCAGCCTGTCACACCGGGCGTCGAGCCTGCTTCTTTTATGAGGTGGACGGCGATGCACTCATCATCAACAGCGACGTATTGATTGATCCTGAGGCTCTATATCGCGAAAAATCAACGGATTAAAGCTTACTCTTAAGCCACGGGTGATAGCCGTGATGCTCCCCGTAGGGCCGGGTAGCGAGCACCGGATCGAATAACAAAGAGTAGAAAAAGGGGAGTAAGACTCCCCTTTTTGGTTACCTACCACGGTATTCCAAGGTGTTCATAGCCATGGTGTTCAGGCGTGGTTCTCCGCCAGATAGAACCAGGTTTCCAGGACGGAATCCGGGTTCAGCGAGACGCTGTCGATGCCGATGTCCATGAGCCAACGGGCCAGATCCGGGTGATCGGAGGGGCCCTGACCGCAGATTCCCACGTATTTACCGGCTTTCTTGCAGGCTTCGATGGCTTGCTGCAACAGGGCTTTAACCGCCGGATCGCGCTCATCGAACAGGTGGGAAACGATGCCCGAATCCCGGTCCAGCCCCAGGGTGAGTTGAGTGAGGTCGTTGGAACCGATGGAAAAGCCGTCAAAGTGCTCCAGGAACTGCTCCGCCAACAGTGCGTTGGTGGGCAGCTCGCACATCATGATCACTTCCAGGCCGTTTTCGCCCCGCTTCAGGCCGTTGGCTTCCAACAGCTTGATCACCTGTTCTGCCTCACCCACGGTCCGCACAAATGGCACCATCAGGCTGACGTTATCCAGTCCCATTTCCTCGCGCACTTTCTTCATGGCGCGGCATTCCAGCTCAAAACAGTCCCGGAAACTTTCCGAAATGTAACGGGAGGCGCCGCGGAAGCCCAGCATGGGGTTTTCCTCTTCCGGCTCATACAGCTTGCCGCCAATCAGGTTGGCGTATTCATTGGATTTAAAATCCGACAACCGCACAATGACCTTCTTGGGATAGAAAGAGGCGGCCAGGGTTGAGACCCCTTCCACCAGCTTCTCTATGTAGAATTCCACCGGCCCCGGGTACCCGGCAACCCGTCGCTGCACCGACTGTTTGACGTCCTTGGGCAGGGAATCAAAGTTCAACAGCGCCTTGGGATGCACCCCGATCATGCGGTTAATGATGAATTCCAGTCGTGCCAGCCCGATGCCCGCATTGGGCAGAGACTGGAAGTCGAAAGCCCGGTCGGGGTTGCCCACGTTCATCATGATTTTGAACGGCAGTTCCGGCATGGACTCGATGGAATTCTTCTGGACGTCAAACACCAGCTGACCGTCGTACACCAGTCCGGTGTCGCCCTCGGCACAGGATACCGTGACTTCGGCGCCGTCCTGCAGGATATCGGTGGCATCACCACAACCCACCACAGCGGGGATACCCAGCTCCCGGGCGATGATGGCGGCATGACAGGTACGGCCACCGCGATTGGTTACAATGGCGGAAGCCCGCTTCATGACCGGCTCCCAGTCGGGATCGGTCATATCGGTCACCAGGATATCGCCGGTCTGCACCTTGTCCATTTCCTTCAGGCTGGTTACCAGCCGCACCGCCCCGCTGCCGATGCGATGGCCGATGGAGCGCCCTTCCACCAGCACCTTGCCCTTCTCTTTCAGCAGATACCGCTCCATCACATTGGTCTGGCGGCTCTTTACCGTTTCCGGCCGGGCCTGCACCACGTACAGCTTGCCATCATTGCCGTCCCGGGCCCATTCCACATCCACCGGGTGGCCGTAATGCTGCTCGATGGTGACGCACTGCCGTGCCAGCTCCTGCACTTCGTCATCGCTGATACAGAATTGCTGCCGGTCTTCCTTGTCCACGTCCACGGTTTCAACGGATTTCCCGGCGGTGGCCTTGCTGCCGTAGATCATCTTGACCGCTTTGCTGCCCAGGTTGCGGCGCAATACCGCTGGGCGGCCAGCGGCCAGGGTGGGTTTGTGCACGTAAAACTCATCCGGGTTCACCTGGCCCTGGACCACGGTTTCACCCAGGCCGTAGGCGGCGGTGACAAACACCACGTCCCGAAATCCGGATTCAGTGTCCAGCGAAAACATCACACCACTGGCCCCGGTGTCACTGCGCACCATCCGTTGAATACCTGCGGACAGCGCCACATGACGGTGCTCAAAGCCCTGATGCACCCGATAGGAAATGGCGCGGTCGTTGAATAACGAGGCGAACACCTCTTTCACCGCGTGCAGCACATTGTCCACGCCTTCGATATTGAGAAAGGTTTCCTGCTGGCCGGCGAAGGAGGCATCGGGCAGGTCTTCGGCAGTGGCGGAGGATCGCACCGCCACCGAGATATTATTCCCCGCCTCCTGTTCCAGGCTTGCATAGGCTTCACGGATCGCGCTTTCCAGACCTTGCGGCAGCGGCGTATTGATAATGGATTCCCGAATCTCGCGGCCGGTCTCAGCCAATTGGTTGACATCATTGATATCAAGTTTGTCCAGAGCATCGTGGATCTTTTTGTCCAGTCCGCTTTGCTCCAAAAACTCGCGGTAGGCGTCGGCGGTGGTGGCGAAACCACCCGGCACGGATACGCCGGCGTCCGCCAGGTTGCTGATCATTTCACCCAGAGAGGCATTTTTGCCGCCCACTTTATCAATATCGGATTTCGATAGTTCCTGGAACCAGATGACATAGTTACTCAAGGTCGTTCTCCCTACCTTGTAATATATGGAAACTGGGCACTTGTGGTGCCCGGCCTTAAAACAGGCACTGAGTTGTACCTGTTGCACTGCGTGACCGAATGTTCACTGCCGGTATTTGCAGCAATAACGCGCTGATTTGGGCCCTCTCCTGCGTTAACTGGCACGCGACTTTTCTTTTTTAAGACGCAAGATTCTACTAAAAAAGTCAATAAATTACTCGTTCAAAATAGGGTTTCACGTTAAATTATTGCGACAGTTTTGCCAAGTTGGGAAGTGCATATGAAGCGTACGGTTTTTTTTATCTCTGACGGTACCGGCATCACCGCCGAGACCCTGGGTCACTCCCTGCTGGCACAATTCGATACCATTGATTTCGATCAGGTCACCATTCCGTACGTCAAGGATGAGAACAAAGTGCGGGAAGCGGTTTCCCGTATCAACAAGGCCGCCATGGAGGATGAGATGCTGCCGGTGGTATTCAGTACCATCATCAATGATGGTATCCGCTCCGAGCTGAGCCAGAGCAAAGCCTTTATGCTGGACATCTTTTCCAGTTTTCTCAAACCCCTGGAAGGGGCCCTGGGAGCGGAATCCTCATATTCCGTGGGCAAATCCCACTCCATCGTGGATAACAAGAGCTATCAGGTGCGCATCGATTCCGTGCATTACGCGCTGGATAACGATGATGGTGCCCGGACCCGGCACTACGACAGCGCAGACGTGATACTGATTGGTGTTTCCCGCTGCGGTAAAACCCCAACCTGCCTGTATCTTGCCCTGCAATTTGGCATTCGCGCCGCCAATTACCCGCTGACGGATGATGATCTGGACGATCTGAATCTGCCCAAGCCGTTGCGGGATCACCGGCAGAAACTGTTTGGCCTGAGCATTGATCCGGAACGGCTGGCGGCCATCCGCACTGAGCGCAAACCCAACAGCCGTTACGCCTCCATCAATCAGTGCGAAAGCGAAGTGCGGGGGGCGGAGGCTATTTTTAACCGCTTTGGCATTCCCTTCATTAACAGTACCCATTATTCCATTGAAGAAATTTCAACCAAGATCATTGAGGCTTCGGGAATCAAGCGGCGACTGGCATGATAATCAATGGTATACGATGACTATTTAAATCAGATTCTATACTCTGGCCCCATGCTGCTGCCATCCATCGAACTCCCCTACCAAGCCGATTCCCTGACACTGTTTGAGCGATTCCGGCAGCTGGACAGTCCCCTGCTGCTGGATAGCGGCGAGGGTTACCGCGATCGCTTTGATGTGATTGCCGCAGCGCCGGTTTCCAGCGTCCGGGTCATGACCGGGGCAGCGGACACGGAGCGGGCTTTCTCCCAAATGCGCGAGTTGCTGGGGCCCCGGCCCATGGTCTGCACGGATCCCGGGCCCGCACCAGGCTGGTATGGGGTCTGGAGTTACGACCTGGGTTCCCTGAGTGAACGGGTCCCCCTGCCGCGACCGGACAATCCCCTGCCCCTGTTGTGGATGGGGTTTTACCCGGCCCTCATTGTGCTGGATCACCGTGCCCGTCGGGCCTGGCTGCGGTATCTGCCGGCGCATCAGTCCCTGGCCCGCCGCCTGCAGAAAATCTATGAAGGGCCGGCCAGCGCCGGTCACCCCGCTGGCCGGTTTCGTCTGCAGTCCCCCTTCCGGGGCAACCTGATGGCAACCGAGTACCAACAGCGGTTTGCCCGGGTGCAGGATTACATTCGAGCCGGCGACTGTTACCAGGTAAATCTGGCGCGCCGGTTTCAGGCGCAATACGCGGGGGATCCCTGGGATGCCTATCGGCGTCTGCGCCGGGCTCATTCGGCCCCCATGGGGGCCTTTCTCCAGGTGGAGGACTGGGCCCTCATGAGCCTGTCACCGGAACGCTTTATACGCTGTTGGCAGAGCCAGGTAGAGACCCGCCCCATCAAAGGTACCCGCCCCCGCAGTGGTGATCCACTGGAAGACCGGGGCCGGCGGCAGGAACTGCTGTCCAGTCTCAAGGACCGGGCGGAAAACCTGATGATAGTGGATCTGCTGCGCAACGATCTGGGGCGAAGTTGTGAGCCGGGATCGGTACAGGTGCCTGAACTGTTCGCGTTGGAAAGTTTCAGCAACGTGCATCATCTGGTCAGCACGGTACAGGGCCGGTTGCGCCCGGAACTGGATCCCCTGGATCTGATCTGGCGGGCGTTTCCCGGTGGCTCCATTACCGGCGCACCCAAGCATCGGGCCATGGAGATCATCGCTGAACTGGAACCGGCACCCCGGGAGTTTTATTGCGGCAGCCTAGTGTACCTGGATGTTACCGGTACGCTCGATTCCAGTATCCTGATTCGTTCACTGGTGGCCAGAAACGCGACCATCCGCTGCTGGGGCGGCGGCGGCATTGTGGCGGATTCGGTGGCGGAGCAGGAATTCCAGGAAATCCGGCATAAAGTTGGAAGTTTTCTTAAAAGCCTCACGCAAACTTCTGATTTATAAAGAAAGGTCCCTATTGGACGCCTTCACGAACTCGGCCTTCAGCTGGTCGAAAGTGGTCACTGCCGGAAATTGGGGAAACTCGTCGATCACCCGTTGTGGCGCCCGGAACAGGATGCCCGCTTCCGCTTCGCTGAGCATGGTGGTGTCGTTATAAGAGTCGCCGGCGGCGATGCAGCGGTAGTTAAGGCTATGGAAGGCCTTGACCGAACTGCGTTTGGGATCCGTTTGCCGCAGTTTGTAATTCACAATCCGGCCGTCCTCCGCCACTTCCAGGCGGTGGCAGAGCAACGTGGGCCAGCGCAGTTGCCGCATCAGGGGCTGGGCGAACTCGTAAAACGTATCCGATAGTATCACCACCTGGAACCGTTCCCGCAGCCAGTCGACAAACTCCAGCGCGCCTTCCATGGGGCTCAGGGTGGCAATCACCTCCTGGATTTCCTGCAAACCGAGGTTGTGCTCATTGAGCAGACCCAGCCGTTGTTGCATCAGTACATCGTAATCGGGAATGTCGCGGGTGGTGGCCTTCAGCCCCTCAATACCGGTTTTCTCGGCAAAGCTGATCCAGATTTCCGGCACCAGCACTCCTTCCAGGTCAAGACAGGCAATCTCCACAACATTCTCCAGCGAATTTGGCTTTGGCTTTATAAGGTGATTTGCTGGGCAACTCTAGCGGCAAACCGGCGCTGATGCAATCAGGCGAGGTGATTCCATCGAACACTATCCTGGCGCTGTTTTATTCCTTTGAGCTATATTTCACTGCCATTCTTGTATTTCGATGTGGCAAAGGAGTTTGTTAGAATACGCGGCCCTTAGAGAGACGACGTTTTCACCGCAGTGAGTAGAGAGGCAAGCATGAGTCTAACCCAGGCAGACGCCCAAGCGTGGAACCAAGAACTGGCAGTCCAGAGCCCCCAGGACATTCTGGCGGCAGCCCTGGACAAATACGACAATCTGGCCATCTCTTTCAGTGGTGCCGAGGATGTGGTGCTGGTGGATATGGCGGCGAAACTGAACCGGCCGTTTCGGGTGTTCACCCTGGATACCGGGCGCCTGCACCCGGAAACCTACCGGTTTCTGGAAAAAGTCCGGGAGCATTATGGCATTATGCTGGAAGCGACTTTTCCGGACATGGCCCAGGTGGAGGCCATGGTCAATCAGAAAGGTCTGTTCAGCTTCTATCAGGAAGACCATAAAGAGTGTTGCGCTATTCGCAAGGTGGGGCCGCTGCGACGCAAGCTGTCCACCCTCAACGCCTGGGTCACCGGTCAGCGCAAGGATCAGAGTCCCGGCACCCGGGTGGATATCCCCGTGGTGCAGATTGATGCCGCCTTCTCCACCGACAGCAATCAGTTGAT
>MDSW01157910.1_pt1 | contig 11029 bp, 6 predicted proteins | sample 811171 | NCBI WGS metagenome assembly MDSW01 (sample SAMN05326641, study PRJNA326480) | marine metagenome | isolation source: seawater | place: Atlantic Ocean: North West | collected 2012 | reverse complement strand
GTTTTTCGATGTTGACTTTTATGGTGCCTCTAAATTAATCGCCGTCAACAAGGGCTATTATGAGACATCCAGCTTTCCGACCTAGTCAGAACTTGGCATTAACTTACTATAATTCAGTTATTATGCAGCTAGAGCGTAATTGTTTTCGCCATTTAAAATTTGAAACATGAGATTTACGAGCTAATGTGTCAACGCTCGACTTGCTTACTAATTTATTAAACATGCTGTCAAAACCAGTCGACCCCAGAATTTCAAAGAGCCTTTTGAATAATCAAAAGCCTACAAAGATAAATAATATTGGATTTTTAAGCTATTATTGATTGATTACTTTACGAATTTGAGCTAGTTTATGTAATAGTGGTTCTAGTTTTTCTAGATCTAACATATTAGCTCCATCGCTTTTTGCGTTTTTTGGATCAAAATGAGTTTCGACAAATAGACCGTCAACACCAGCAGCAATTCCTGCTCTTGCGATTGTTGATATCGCCTCTGGTTTTCCACCAGTTATTCCGTCATTTTGATTGGGTTTTTGAAGAGAGTGAGTTACATCTAAAATTGTTGGAGCTATTTTTTTCATAGTAGGAATTCCTCTAAAATCAACAACTAGATCATGATATCCAAATTGAGTTCCTCTATCAGTTATCCATGCATTTGAGTTTCCAGAATCTTTAACTTTTTGAACGGCATATTTCATACTTTCTGGACTCATGAATTGCCCTTTTTTTAGATTAACAATTTTTCCTGTTTTGGCAGCTGCAACAATTAAATCAGTTTGTCTTACAAGAAAAGCAGGGATTTGAAGAATATCAACATAATTGGAAGCTATCTTTGCATCATTAACTTCGTGAATATCAGTGAGAACAGGTATATTAAATGTTTCTCCTACATTTGCCAAAATTTCTAAAGCTTTTTCATCTCCTATGCCAGTAAAGCTATCAATTCTACTTCTGTTGGCTTTTTTAAAACTTCCCTTGAAAATAAATGGAATTTCAAATTTAGAACTAATAGTTTTTATTTTTTCACCGATTTTCAGAGCCATGTTTTCATCCTCAATTGCACATGGACCAGCGATTAAAAAAAATTGACCACTTTTAGTGTGTTTTATTTTTGGAACATTACTTATCATTACTAAAGTTTGGACAAATGTACAATAAATATAGTGTCTCTATCCTATTTTGAAGAAACTCAAGTTTTAAAATTGTTTAGATTTTGAATATGTTATATTTGCCAAAATTTGAAGTTTAAATGCAAGAACTAAGGAACATTGCGATAATTGCCCATGTTGATCATGGCAAAACAACATTAGTTGATAAAATTATGCATCACTGTTCTTTATTTAGAGAAAATCAAGAACTAGGAGATTTAATTTTAGATAATAATGATTTAGAAAGAGAAAGAGGAATTACGATTTTATCAAAAAATGTATCGGTTAATTATAAAGGGGTTAAAATAAATATTATTGACACTCCAGGCCATGCTGATTTTGGAGGAGAAGTAGAAAGAGTTTTAAATATGGCTGATGGGGTGCTTTTGCTTGTGGATGCTTTTGAAGGTCCCATGCCTCAAACCAGGTTTGTTCTCCAAAAAGCAATTGATTTAAAGTTAAAACCTGTAGTTGTAATAAATAAAGTTGATAAAGAGAATTGTAAGCCTGAAGAGGTTCAAGAAGCAATTTTTGAATTAATGTTTGAATTGGGAGCAGAGGAGTGGCAATTAGATTTTCCAACAGTATATGGCTCTGCTAAAAACAACTGGATGAGTTTAGATTGGTCTAAACCTTCTAATTCTATTGAGATTTTAATGGATATGATTTTAGAACATGTTCCTGCACCAAAAATAGCAAAGGGAACAACACAAATGTTAATCACATCATTAGATTTCTCTTCTTTCACTGGAAGGATAGCAATTGGAAGACTAGAAAGAGGTTCTTTAAATTCAAATATGTCAGTAAGTCTTTGCAAGCGTAATGGTAATATTCAAAAATCAAAGATTAAAGAACTTCATGTTTTCGATGGTTTGGGAAGAAAAAAAATAGATGAAGTAATAGCGGGAGATTTATGTGCTATTGTAGGGCTTGAAGACTTTGAAATTGGAGATACTATTGCTGATGCTGATAATCCTGAAGCTTTGCCGGCTATTAAAATTGATGAACCAACAATGAGTATGTTGTTTACAATTAACGACTCCCCCTTTTTTGGCAGAGATGGAAAATATGTAACTTCAAGACATATCAGAGATCGACTTAAAAAAGAATTAGAGAAAAATCTTGCTATGAGATTAAAGCTTGCAGATTCTCCTGATAAATTTATTGTTTTCGGTAGAGGAGTTTTACATCTTTCAATTTTAATTGAAACAATGAGAAGGGAAGGTTATGAGATACAAATTGGCCAACCTCAGGTTATAATAAAAGAAATAAATGGAATTAAAAACGAGCCTATTGAAGAGCTTACAATCGATCTACCTGAAAATATTTCTGGAAAGGCAATAGAAATAGTCACCTCTAGAAAAGGTGAAATAAAAAGTATGACTCCTAAAGGAAGTAGAATGATATGTGAATTTATTATTCCATCACGAGGAATTATAGGTTTAAGAAATCAGTTGCTAACTTCAACAGCTGGTGAGGCAATAATGAATCATAGATTTAAAGAATTTCAGCCATACAAAGGCAGCATTCCTTCTCGTATTAACGGTTCTCTTATTTCAATGGAAAAAGGAATTGCTATTCCATATTCTTTAGATAAGCTCCAAGAGAGAGGAAAATTTTTTATTGGTCCTAATGAAGAGGTTTATACTGGACAAGTAATAGGTGAGAATTCTAGGGGAGATGACATGGTGGTTAATGTAACAAAAACAAAAAAGTTATCAAATGTAAGGGCTGCCGGAGCTGATGATAAAGTAAAGCTTGCCCCGCCAATTAGATTTTCATTAGAAGAGGCATTAGAATATATTCAAAATGATGAGTATGTAGAAGTTACTCCAGAATCTATTAGATTAAGAAAAGTTTATTTGGATGAAAATGATAGAAAAAGGATTGCTAATAAAACTTAATTTTTTTTTGGGACAACTTCAAAAATTTCACCATTCTCGCATTGAAATATTTTACCTGGAAACTTCATTATCATATTATAGTCATGAGTAGCCATTAAAATAGTTATTCCTCGGTCGTGAAGTTTTTTAAGTAATTGCATAATAGCTTGACTGGTTTCTGGATCTAGATTTCCAGTAGGTTCATCAGCTATTATTAATTCAGGTTCATTTAATAATGCACGAGCAATTGCAATTCTTTGTTGCTCTCCTCCAGAAAGCTCAAAAGGGTATTTTTCTTTAGGAATATCTATTGAAACCAGTTCTAGAACCTCATTAATTTTATTTTTAATTTTATCTTTATCTCTCCATCCAGTTGCTTTTAAAACAAAATTTAGATTTTCAAAAACTGTCATATCTTGAAGTAGTTTAAAGTCTTGAAAAACTATTCCAATTTTTCTTCTAAGCAAGTGAATTTGATTAGTTTTTAAAGTTTTTAAATCAAAACCTACAACATTCCCATTTCCAGCACTAAGTATGGATTCTCCATAAAGTGTTTTAATAAGACTACTCTTTCCGCTTCCTGTTTTTCCAATAAGAAAAACGAATTCTCCAGAATTTATTTTAAAAGTGAGATTCTCAAAAACAGTTTTATTATTTTGTTTAATTGTTACTGAATCTAATGAAACCATTTTTACTTTTTTACTGTCTTTATGTAAATGTACCGTTTAAGAGTAATTTTTCTAATAATTGTTGATAAAATATAACTTTTTGTCTTTTGTTTCGTTATTAATAAGCTGGTTAATAATGGTAATTTTGAATATGCGTTCAAATAATTTGTTTTTACTGATCATGTTTTTTTTGTTTCAAATAATATGGGGACAAAATTTTCAATTTGATAATCTTGACAGGTCAAAGAGTTTATTTGAAAGCGGTGCATATTCTAACTCAATATCTTCATTACGTTTATCGATAGATACTGAAGCTCAAAAGTTGTCAAATGATTATTTGATATTACTGTCATCTTTAAGAGATAATCAGAAAGGAGCTGATAAGCAGCTTCCTTATTTTATTGAAAAATATCCTCTAAGTAATTTAGGAAGTCTTCTCCCTTTTGATTTAGCTAATTTTTATTTTGAAAATCAAAAATATTCATATGCTTTAAAATGGTTCAGAAACTTAAAAGAAGAGCAGTTTTCTGAGTCTAAACGAAATATATTTAATTTTAATAAAGGCTATTCTTTATTTCATGTCAAAAGGTATCGTGCTGCAAAACCATATCTTGATAAAGTTAAAAATGTTCCTGAATATCAGTCTGATGCATATTATTATCTTGGACATATATCATATCAGTTAGAGGACTACGCAAATGCTCAAGTTGAATTTGATCAAGTAAATGAAATATCCAAAAAAAATGATTTAGCTTATTTTCAGGTTGATATGAATTTTAAACTGGGAAGGTTTAAAGAAGCTGTTGAATTAGGAATTAATTTAATAGCTAAATCCAATGATTTAATAAAATCAGAATTATCTAAAATAGTTGGAGAGAGCTATTTCAATTTAAAAAAATATAATGAGGCTTTAAATTATTTAAAGGAGTATAAAGGAAAAAATGGCAAATGGTCTAATAATGATTTTTATCAGTTAGGATATGCTTATTATAGCTCAGGAGATTTTTTAAATGCAATAAATCAGTTTAATAAGATTATAGACACTTCAAATGTATTAGCTCAAAATGCGTATTATCATTTAGGAGATAGTTATCTCAGAGTTAATAAAAAAATCGAAGCTTTAAATGCTTTTAAAATAGCATCAGAAATGGATCAAGATCCTAAAATTACAGAGGATGCATTATTACAATATGCTAAGCTTGGTTATGACATGGGAAACCCATATGAATCCTCTCAAAAGGTGATGATTCGGTTTTTAAAATTGTTTCCTAAAAATAAAAATATAAATGAAGTTGAATCTATTTTAGTATCCTCATATACTCAAGGTGGAGATTATGATTCAGCTATATCTATTCTTGAATCTGGTGGCAATTTCAAAGACAATACAACACTTCAAAAAGTATTATATTTAAAGGGAATTTCAATGTATGAGACAGGTGATTATTCATCAGCACAAGTTTCTTTTTCTAGAGCTACTAAGATTGATGTTAATCAGGAGATTACTTCCAAGAGTTTATATTGGATGGGCCAGTCTTTATTTCAATTAGGTTCATTTTCTGCATCTCAAAAATCATATGAAAATTATTACAACACAATTATTAAAAATAATCTTCAATTAAAAAAATCTTTTTGGTATGAAATAGCTTATACATATTTTAAGATGGAAAATTATCCATTAGCTATTGATTTTTTTAAGAAACAAGTTGAAAATTTAAATAAAATTAATGAGAGTTATAGAGTTGATACCTTTTTGCGTTTAGCAGACAGTTATTTTGCAAATTCTAATTATTGGGCAGCACTTGAAAACTATAATGCATCAATTGGATTATCTAAAAATGATAATAGTTATCCAAAATTTCAAAAGGCACTATCTTATGGTTTTTTACAAAAATTTGAAAGTAAAATAGATGTTTTACTTGAGCTTAGTTCTGTTGATCAAAATCATAGTTTGATTGATAAATCTTTATTTGAATTAGCAAAAACCTATTCTTCTTTAAAGAGGTATGAAGATGCTTTAAATACATATGATGAATTGATAAATCGATTTCCTGAAAGTACTTATTTAAGCAGGTCTTATCTAAATCGTGGCTTAATTTTATTTAATACTGATGATCTTGAAGCATCTAAAGAGGTTTTACAGTTGGTTGTAGAGCTTTTTAGAAATGACAGAATAACCTCTGAAGCATTAAATTCATTAAAGGAAATATCAATTGAATTAGGGGAAGTCGATGCTTTTTCTAAATGGTTAAAGATTCAAGAAATTGATTCATTTAGTGAAGGAGATCTGGCAGTTTCAGCTTTTGAGGCTGCAGAAAAATATTATTTTGATAAAAAAAATAGGCAAGCTGAAAGACAAATAAAAGATTTTATAATCAGATACCCGAACTATAGTGAAATAACTACTTTGAGATACTATTTAGCTGATATTTATTTTCAAAAAAATGATTGGGAAAATGCACTTTTAAATTATGACAATATTCTGGGCTTAAAAGATAATGAGTATACTGAAAGATCATTAGTTAATTCAATTCTAGCATTACAAAATTTAGATCAAAATAATAAATTAATTTCCCGATTGAACAGATTAAAAGAAACTGCTTCCTATGAGGAAAATAAAAAATTTGCTCTATACAATTTAATGAAAACTTATATGAGTAATAGTGATTATCAAAATTCAATTATTATTGCTCAAGAGGTTTTGAATGATGATAAAACAGACTCAAAAGTCCGATGGGATGCTTTGGAAATATATGCCCGTTCTGCATTAATTCAAAGGGACTCTTCTTTGGCATTTAAAAAGTTTAAAGAGCTGGAAGATTCGCCAAATAAAAAAATAGCAGTTGAGGCTCGATTTTACAAAGCATTTCAGCTTTCTGAGCTGAAAAAATATGATTTATCAAATCAAGTAATAGCAGAAATATCTAAAAAGTATGGGAATTCAGAAATTTGGAGTGCAAGAAGTATTTTATTGATGGCAGATAATTTTAGAAATTTAAATGATTATTTTCAGTCAAAATATTTGCTGGAGATACTTATAAAAAACTTTACTCAGTATCCAGAAATAGTCCAAGAATCAAAAAAGATGCTTGATAAAGTAAAGTTGTTAGCATCAGATCAAAATTTATCAGTACAATCAAACATTAAGGATAATGGATAGATGTTTGTTTTTTTTAGTATTATTTTTTGCTTTTTTGTCTGTTTATAGTCAAGATATTGATGAAAATATAAAAACACAGCAAATTACAGTATCAAAATCATATACTCCAGAGCTTTCAGATATTACAAAAATTAGATCTTTAATTTCAATTAATGACATGCTTGTAAGTAATAAGGTTACAGTTACTTATAGTTTAATTGAAGTGCCTGTTGTTTCTACATTTATTCCGAAAAAAGCTAGTCCATTGACTCTTAAAAGAAATAATACAGATCAGTCTAATTTCAACAGTCAATTTGATTTTGGCCTGGGTAATAAAGGTCAATTAAATATTGATTTAAGTAGTCATATCGATGTTGATCGTTCTCAAAAAATTGGAATAGACATCATTAATATTAATTATGGTAATATTAATTCTACTAAAATATCAAGTGATGAATCAAGATTCGTATTTGGTATAGATCATGTTTTTTCATCTCAAAAAGCTCAGTCTACCAATAAAATAGTAGTTAATCAGCATATTGTAAACTATTATGGGATTGATGAAAATTCTTCAGTTTTATCTGATCAATTATTACTGGAACGATTAAATACTAAGCAGTCAAGAAATAGAATTAATTTATTATCAGATTGGAAAATTTATAATAGTGTTTTTAAAGAAGCTAAATTAAATTTTGTTTTTCTGAATGACAGTTTTGGATCTAAAGAAGAAAAAATTGATTTTAGTTTAGATGTCATAATTCCATTTTTTAGAATGAAATTTTTAATTTCTCCTAATTTTTCTCATGTAAATACATTTTTTAAGGAAGAGTATTTTAATCAAAATAGTTTAAGGTCAACATATTCAAAATTTGAAACACTTTTTCAGTTTGGCAATATTGAGAATAAATTTAAATATCAGTTTGGTGCAAGATTTAACTACCTGTTTGAGCAATCTAATACATTAACACCTGATTTCTTAATAACTCCAAAACTTATGATGGCTTATGGTTTAAATAATTCTGATTTTCAGCCTTATGTTATAATAGATGGTGGATTAAAAATCAATAGTTATTCCTTTTTATCAAATATAAATCCATATGTTGCTCCTACTTTGAATATTATTCCAACTCAGAACCTATATAATGGTAAAATTGGTATAAAATCTTCCTTTGATTCAGGTTTAGAATTAAATTTTGGTTCTCACTTTCAAAAACAATTAAATTATCCGCTTTTTAATCGTTATGCATATGATTCAGGTTTAGATGATCAAGGGTATAGACTTGCTAATTCATTTGGATTAATTTATGATGATATTATTCAGCATGGAATTTTTGGAAATGCATCTATTGGTTTTGGAAAAGAAAACCTTTTTAGGTTTTCATTTTTTCAATATAATTACAAAAACAATAGAGTTCCTCATCCATGGAACCTTCCAGAATTTAGAGCAAAGGCTGATTTGAATATAAACGTTTCCAATAATTTAAATATAAACTTAAAATCAATAATGACAGGCAAAAGACCTGTGGCATATAAAAAAGTTTTTTTAAATCAAGATCCTGAAAACAGTCCAACAGAATTAAAAATACTATCCCAAATTACTCAATTAAAAATGCAAATAAATTACAGGTTATCAAGTCAATGGCAAACATACATAAGATCTCAATTCAATTTTGGAAAAGAAAATATGAATTGGGATTACTATTTTTTGAATCAAAATCTATTTTTAGCAGGTGTGCGATATGGTTTCAATTTGTCTTTTTAATTTGTACATAAAAAAATTTTCAAACCCAAGTATTTAAGTTATTTTTAGCAGCTGAAAAACTAATTATATAAAATGAAGAAGTTTATATTTTTTTCTCTCTTTATTCTTGTTTCATGTGGAGATAGAGTTGATTTATTAGTTCATAATGCTAAGATATATACTGCTAATGAAACCTTTGATATTTCAACTTCTTTTGTTGTTAAAGACGGTATCTTTATCGATGTCGGAGGTGAAGATTTGAAAGATAAATATAATCCAAGGAGTGTCGTTGATGCTCATGGTTTAACTGTTGTTCCTGGTTTAATAGATGCTCATTGTCACTTTTTACAATATGGTTTAGAAAGTCAGCAAATTAATCTTAGGGGAACTAAAAGTTTTGAGGAGGTTATTGAAATTGTAAAATCCTTTGTTTATGAAAATAATCCCAAAATAGTTTATGGAAGATATTGGGATCAGAATGATTGGAAAATAAAAGGCTTTCCTGATAAAACCGAATTAGACAAGCTTTTTCCTGACATTCCTGTGGTTCTGGAGCGAGTGGATGGACACGCTTATTTAGTTAATCAAAAGACATTGGATATCTCTGGTATTACTCCTGATACAAAAGTGAATGGTGGAACTGTTGTTTTAAAAAATGGAAAACTAACCGGACTGCTAATTGATAGCCCCATGACCCTTGTAAAACAATCTTTGCCAACTCCTTCTATTGAAGAAAGAGCAAAGGCTCTTCTGGTTTCTGAAAAAAAATGTTTTGAGTTTGGTTTAACTACAGTTGATGATGCTGGTTTGTCTAAAGAAAATATTTTATTGATTGATAGTTTGCAAAAAAATAATATTTTAAATATTAGGGTTTATGCGATGATTTCCAATGACTTTGATGACGTTAATTATTTTTTAAATAAAGGAATTTTAAAAACAGATAAATTAAATGTAAGATCTGTAAAAGTATATGCTGATGGTGCTTTAGGTTCAAGAGGGGCAGCTTTAAAAAAACCTTATAGTGACATGCATGACCATAAAGGAAAATTTATTACTTCAATTCAAGCAATGGACAGTTTGGCTGAAATATTAGCTGCTAATAATTTTCAAATGAACACCCATGCTATTGGTGATAGTGCAAATCATTCAATTTTAAATATCTATAATAGAGTTTTGGCAGACATAAAGGATCCGCGATGGAGAATTGAGCATTCTCAAATTATTTCCTCTGATGATTTTCAGAAGTTCAACTCAAAAATAATTCCTTCCATTCAGCCTACTCATGCAACAAGTGATATGTATTGGGCGGATGAGCGTTTAGGCGAGGACAGGTTAAAAGGCGGATATGCTTATAAAAAGCTGCTTGATTGGTCTGGAACAATTGCTTTAGGAACTGATTTTCCAGTTGAGGAAATTAGTCCTTTTCATACTTTTTATTCTGCAGTAGCAAGAAAAGATTTAAATCATCTTCCTTATGGTGGTTTTCAAAGTGAAAATTCATTATCGCGTTATGAGGCTCTAATGGGTATGACAGCTTGGGCTGCGCATTCTAATTTTGAAGATGATGAAAAAGGAAGTATTGAGGCTGGAAAGGTAGCAGATTTTGTAATTCTTGATAGAGATATTATGACTGTTGAGGAGAAAATGATTCCCGAAACAAAAGTTGTTGCAACTATTTTAGCTGGAAAAATAGTTTACAGCAATCGATTCTGAATTAATAAAATTAATTTTTCGTTTAATATTTAATATAATTATTTAAAAATTTTAATTAATACTGATTATTTAATTAAATAAATCAATCAATTAAAGCTATGTAATAAATTATTTTATAAATAAATGTATTTTTGACTAAAATTTTTTCATATGTGTGGAATAGTTTGTGCTTTTGATTTAAAAACTCCTTCGGAATCCTTAAGGCCAAAAGTTCTTGAAATGTCAAAAAAAATTAGACACAGAGGTCCTGATTGGAGTGGTATTTATTCTGATAATAAAGCAATACTAGCTCATGAGCGCTTAGCTATTGTTGATCCTACATCAGGTCAACAACCAATTTACAATAATGATAAGAGTATTGTTTTGGCAGCTAATGGAGAAATTTATAATCATTTAGAACTAAGAAAGAAATTTTCAAATGATTATGAATTTACTACTGGTTCAGATTGTGAAATTATTATTGCATTATATGAAATGATGGGAGAGAATTTACTTAATCATTTAAATGGAATTTTTTCATTTGCAATTTATGACTCTATTAAACAGAAATATCTTGTAGCTAGAGATCATATTGGTATAGTTCCATTATATATTGGATGGGATTCTAATGGAACATTATTTGTTGCCTCTGAACTTAAATCACTTGAAGGTGTCTGCAATAAAATAGAGTTATTTCCTCCTGGACATTATTTAATTGATGGAAATGATAAACCTGTTCAATGGTATGGAAATCAATGGAGAGAT
>MDSW01138326.1_pt1 | contig 11029 bp, 4 predicted proteins | sample 811171 | NCBI WGS metagenome assembly MDSW01 (sample SAMN05326641, study PRJNA326480) | marine metagenome | isolation source: seawater | place: Atlantic Ocean: North West | collected 2012 | reverse complement strand
GACCATGACTGTATCATCTCGAGATCCCTTTCCATCTCCCTTCTGCGATTGGATGCAATTACCATCCCTATCGAGATTAGCATACAAATGACCACGATGACCACTGGTAGTCCAGAACCCGCTATCCAGCCAACGATATCCAGACCCTCGTCCTCCACTATGGGTATGATTGACATCAGGGTCGGACTTACGGTATCTCCATCTAAGGCCCATATCCCAATTGATGCCGAGGAGCCCGCGGTGATCTCCCAATTAGTCTCAAAGGACCATATCCCATCATTCGCAACTAAGTCTCCCAGCTGTCCGTCGTCCCTCATCTGGAAAGCCTTGGAGAGGCCTCCAGCAACCATCTCCCCCCCTACTGAGCTCGTGGTTCCATCTGCATCTTCCAACACCGCTGTGACCCTTATCGAATTGACCTCCCCCCTCTGGAGCTCCTTCGGGGTTACTACCATGTCCCTGAGGGTTGGCGACGAGGAGCCTATAGTCAGATTAACTGAGGCGAGGGACTGTGCCCCTCGGGAGTCCTGTACCATCAGGTCGACCCTGACCAGTCCGGGAGCTAGCTGTACTGTCACAGTCTCACGATCCCCTACCTCAGAACCATCAGATAGGGTCCAGCGGTAAAGAGCGATGTCGCCGTCATAATCGAATGACTCAGAGCCATTCAATTCCAGGACGGTTCCTGGGGCGATGTACTGTCCCTCGGAAAGGCCCGATATGTAGGCCACTGGATCTGTCTCCAGAACTGTGATCTCATGAGAGTGGGAAGAGGCCATTCCGTTTTCATCAGTTAGCTCGAATGTGAGTGTGTGAACCCCATGAGGAAGATAGTCGTTATACCAGAAATCTATGGTTTTGGATTCGAGAATTGGCTCCTCCATTAGGTTGGAAGATACTGTCACTGTAAAGTCGTCACCGTCTGGGTCGAATGACCTCCTGAAGTCAAAAAGAACGGGTAGGTTGGAGTATACTACAGACCCAGGAACAGGAGAGTCGAGGACGAAAACGGGCGCAGCTTCATCGACCCTGAGCATTATTTCGGACACGTCCGGATTTCCGGAGCCATCGTCAATGGTAAGTGTGATTTGGTGGACTCCCTCTGGTAGCCTAGTCTCGACATACCAATCGCTTCCCAGCGGTTCGTCGACGATATCACTCTCCCACAGAACGCTGACTAGATCAGAGCTAGTTGAGATTGAGGGGTTGCATATCAGACCAGAGCCGTTGTCGGGGAGTTCGATGCATGCGATGTCCCAGTCCCCCGATCCGGTCGAGTCCAGTGTTACCAAGGTCCCTGAATCTGTTAGATGGCCGTCTGGAGGACCTGAAATAATGGATACGGGAGGAGAGTTGTTGACCTGTACCTCTACACTGGAAGTTGTCCACTGACCTGCGTGGACAGGCCTGGTATCACTGGCCTGCATAGTAATGGTATGCGTACCTTTGGACAATGTTCCAATCCATTCAATAGTACCATTGGAGGAGACTCCAGAGTAGATTGTACCATCTATGTCACTTAGGAACTGGAACTTTACAGGGTCTCCCTCTGGGTCTATCGTGTCGGAGCCATCGATGATTACTGTGTCTGATGATAGCTGACCTGTTCTCGAAATTGTCATTGATGCATCCGGGATCTCGTTGAATAGCTCTACGTCGAATGTCCATGTGGAGGGCGGATTGTTCCCATCTGATGCGTAGACCGTGACTGAGAACTGATTGGGTGCTCCCGGGAAAGACCTGTTCATCTCTAATGGGCAACCACTAGATATATCCGGAGGCGAGCTGGCGTTTTCCTCGTATGAAGCGCCGACCCAGCATTCCATGTCGTCTTGCTCTGGATCATAGGTCCCAGACATGAAGACCGTGACATTGGCGGTTTGGCCAAGGTACAGTGTGCCCCATGAAGAGATTGATGGAGAGGTCCCAACCGATAGTACGGGTGGAAGGTTGACCAGTTCAATGTCCCTCTCCTCACGGACGCAATGAGTTGGGTCGCAGACCTCCAGAGTAATCAGATGTGCCCCATCTGAGAGGCATCTAAGTCCCCCCAACCAGAAATTAGCATAGAAGAGTGAGCCATTGCTATTCGCAAAGCAGTTAGGGCCCCAATCTCCGGCAAGGGCCCCATCGATACTGCTTGTCCAAGTGTAAGTTAGATCGTCATCATCCAAGTCCCAAGACTCAGTGGCATTGAAATCAACCTGACTACCACTTGGGTAGACGGATTCTTCTTCTGGAGTTGTCCAGATGATGAATGGCGGCTGATTGGGGATCTCTACCATACAAATCACTACTGAGTCCGAGGATAGGTGGATTGGTGCAGAGTCATTGTGGACCCCATCGTAGTCACAGCCTAGGCTCATTGTTGTGTTCTGTGACCATCCTTGAACAGGAGTCCATCTCTGACCAATGAAAGGCCCCATGACCTCCCTGCCCGAGTAGGGCAGAGTATCATTGAATTCTGTCTCCAGCTGATCGAAAGAAATATTGACATCAGAGAAGGGGATGTTTCTGAGGTTCTGATTTACTACGTTGGCCTCGACGAACCACATCACATCAACGATATTGTCAGATCCTGTGAAAACAGGAGTTTCGATATGGGACGAGGATATCCACCTGACATGAGAGTTTCCAAGGACGGAGAATGTGTCGGACATACCAGTAGCAGATGAGAATGAGGAATCGGTGAAATTAACAAAAGACGACGAGACAGAGGGATTCGCCCCCTCGCACTCAAACAGGACCGAGGAGGAGACTAAGTCAGTGTGATCTATCATTTCCAGACATCCCTGAGAGCCTCTTATGTGACTTGAGTTTAGGTAGGAGGTCAGTCTTCCATTGGCAGTCCACATAGCACCCATATTGGACCCGATAATCTCTAGATTGTCGATTGATGAATCTGCAGAATTTAGCTCTACTGAATGTGAGGTTGAATTTTGGAATATGGTTATGTTTGACAGTGAGACCCTCCCTTCTCTCTCTCCGATTCCACTGTTGTCGATATCCAAAGCGGGGCCGGAAATTGGTTCCCTGGATATTATCCCATTGAGGAATAAGTCAATGCTATCTCTAATTACAACGCCATGCTGATCGTGACTGGAGGAGCAGTTGGTACAACTGACGTTTTTCCCAGCACTCATCACATCGTTTGATTCTTCGAAGTATATGCCCGATCCAGAGGTTGGGAGCATAGTCCCCAATCCATTGGAGGACGTGTGAACCTGCTCCAATTCAACATTGCTAGATCCGAACACAGATACTCCGTGTCCTGAGTTATTGTGACTGGACACTAGAAATAAATCAGGGTGGAATTCCCTGATATCCAAACCTGTGGCCCCATTGTTGCTGATATCCCAGTAGCTCCCCTGGATTCCTCCTTTCCAGAGCAGCACACCTGGTCCAGAAGAGTTTCGAACGACCAGATCGTTTACTGTGGGGGCCCAATTGGCACTTCTGAAGAACATCCCTGCCCTGTCATTGTAGGGGGAGATGGATGATGGATTACCATTATCCAATATGTCAAGCCTGTTGATTATGGTAGAGGAGTCTATCATATACCCCCTCAATCCAACCGCAGCATTCCCCTCTATCAGTCCGACATCAATGTGGACTCCGCTTGTGTTGATGTCGAATGCGGCAACGGCAAGCCCGGATGTTTTTGCCCCGGGCCCCCCCGTACCTCTTACCGTTATGTCATTGAAAATGGCATTCAGAGGCAGATTAGAATACTGACTGTGGTTGTACTGCTCTACCATCACGCCCCTGTACATAGAATTCTCGACCACTACGCCCTCAAAGGTAGGCCTTGTAGCCCACCCATCGGTGATATGCCTAACGTAGATGCCATTATCTGATCTACTAACTATGGAGTCCTCGATTAAGGGGATCGAGTCCTCGACCCAGATCCCTGCGGCGATTGCCAAAGTCGATCCGCTAATGTTAGACACAGAAAGATCCGATAGTAACCCACCGGAGTTGCCCCAGTGATTGATTCCTCTGGTGATTAATCCATCTATCTGTGCCCCTCTGACAATGGGTGTGGAGTAAGCCCCTATCGATAGGCCTATTCCGTATCTCCATGTTGTCGAAAAGCCATGGACATCCTGTCCCCCTCCTGATATTATCAGATCCGAAATTACGGGTGATGCTCCGCCATACAGGTCAACAGCGACATTGTCTGCATTAGTCACTGAAAGATTCGATATTATCGGATCGCTACCATAGATTGTGACTCCATATTTCGAGTCGTAAACAGATAAATTGTCTATTCTAGACCCGAGGCCGTCACTTGAATAGTTGAATACCAAGCCCTCATGATTTCCAGAAATAGAATTCATTACTATTGGAGAAGATACGGTTCCTGAGATGATTATCCTTCCATCCACGTCAATTGAGTGGCCAGAGCCGATACTGACTGTTGTACCTGGTGTGATTGAGAGTACCTCCCCAGAGTCTACTAGATATCCATCGGGCAGAATCACTGTTCCAGACCATACCGTAGTTGTTCTGGAATCGGATGATGAAACGATGTGGGAGAATGAGACTATCATGAGTAATATCACGATGGCAAATGACATTCTTGGCCTGTAGTCTGGGACACGCACATATGATGGGTTGACTCATCCCATGTTATCCCTTCGTACCATTGAGCTGGAGTTTGAGGAACAGGAGAGGTCATAAGCAGGAAGTAATCGGAAGAGTTGGGGTTGCAATGAGTACTGCATTCGTCCTGATAAAAACCGCCCCTCAGAAGGAATTAGACGTATATCTAACGCTTTTGAATCTTGAAGCGGTGACTGAGACCCATGTCTCGTATGGAGAGTACGACCTAGTAGCTCGTATCGATTTCGATGATGAACAGCAGATGGCTAAGACATTAATAGGGGAGATGAGATCCATAGATGGAGTGGTCAGAACAGAGACCCTGATAGCGGTTGAGGTGTGATAATGGCGGTTGGATTTGTCCTTATTACTACTGAGCCGGGGGCTGAGGTTTCGGTTAGAGAAGCTGTATCCAAAATAGAACATGTTTCAGGTCAGTGGATTGTCTTCGGCATGCACGACCTCTTCGTCAAAGTCGAGGCAGATGACGATGAGGAGTTGACTAAGTGCGTAGTTCAGGATATAAGGTCCATAGAAGGCATTGCAGAAACAAGAACATTGATTGGTGCTGAGATATGAGAAGTGTGTTCATTAACCCTGAGGCAAGGAGAAAGATGGCCTCCGTGGCCTTCTTCTTGATGATGCTCCTTCCAACAATAGCTACAGCCGACTCAACCATGGAGGTTGATGGTTCAACTGGCGATGAGGAATGGTGGATGGACACTAGCATGGACTCGGATGGTGATTTTATCCATGATGCGATTTGGATTGCTTCTCAAAACAATCATCACCAGTACTTGGATGAAGATGGTAGAATCTCGGTTATTGTTGACTTCGATCATACCCCGACAGAAGACGACGAAGAGATGTTGACAAACGAGGTCGGCTTCGAGGTGCAATTCAGATATTGGCTGATTGATTCCGTGGCAGGAACTGTTGAGTTGAGTCGGATTCACGAGATTGTCGATCTGCCCGGGGTTGTCTTCGTCGAACTGGACGGAATCCTTGGGATTCAGATGGAAGATGTCGTTCCAGCTCATGGTGTCGACTTGGTGTGGCAAGATACTGGCTACACCGGCGAAGGAGTGACCATGGCAATAATTGACACTGGAATCGATGGTAATCACACGGCACTGGACGATTTGGATGATGACAACACGACAAATGATCCTAAAATTGTCGCATTCTATGATGCCATTAACCACCCCGAATCAACCAATGGAACAGAGATATTCCCATATGACGACAATGGCCATGGAACTCACTGTGCGGGCATTACTGCTGGGACTGGTGCCCCAAATTATCAGCACATTGGTGTGGCACCACGTGCGAATTTGGTGGGAGTCAAGGTACTAGACGGAGGTGGTAGCGGATCTTTCGCCGCAGTTATGGCAGGAATGGAGTGGACAGTTGAGAAGAGGCACGAATTCAATATCAGAGCAGCCAGCATGAGTCTTGGCGCCCTCACTGGAGCAATCGAATGGACTTCATCGGAAGAGGAATCTGTCAACAGAATGGCGAATGAGATGATGAGGGCCGGGGTCACACTATTCATTGCAGCCGGGAACAGTGGGGGAACCGCAACAATAGGTACACCTGGGAGCGCTGAAGACGTCATTACTGTTGGTTCACTCGACAAAAATACAGCGATTGCAGTCTATTCGAGCCAGGGCCCGACGGAAGAAGGGAGGGTCAAACCAAATGTTGCATTTGTGGGAAGTAGCGTAAACGCTCCAGATGCAAATACGGGAGATGGTTATGTCGCGCTCTCGGGAACTAGCATGGCAACACCCGGAGCGGCAGGGGTAGCGGTTCTAATGTATCAGGCAAATCCGGATCTAAGTCCATTTGATATTCGGAATATAATGCAGGAGACTTCCACATATCGAGAATGCCATTACATGCTGGCCAACGAGCCTTGTGCCGAGGACGCGATTCCAAAAAATCGTCAGAATAACGTATACGGCCACGGGCATGTCAATGCTCAGCCAGCAGTTGAGGAAGCCGCGAATTACAACTACGAGCTAAGCCTAACTCTGAATGTGACTCTAGCGAGTGATTATGGAGTCGATAATAGGGTCTGGATTGGTCCGGGAGATTCCGTTACTTACAACCTAGAAGGTGGGATCCAGAGGGTCCAATGGAGAACATGGGACATGAGGGATAATTGGATGGATTTGCCTGAGTTCAATTCCGGAGACACAGATTTTGAGGTCTCACATAGCCTCCTTGTTGACAGGCTTCAGTACCTCCCCAATAATACCATAGAAGGAACACAGGTTATCTTAGTAAGGGCGATATCAGGCGTGGAATCTTCAACAAATCTAGCTACGGCAATCTACATCGTGGGTGAAGAGAAGGAGCAAGAATCCGATGGCGAAGGGGCGATGAATATGATAATTTTTGGCGCTCTATCATTCATTGTAGTTATTCTTTTGATCGCTTTGATTGTAGCGGGCTTCCAGTGGGCCAGATTGGAAGGTTTGATACATCGTGAAGACTACTCGGATGATGAGATCGAAGAAGTAGTAGGGGACATCGTTACTGAGGATGGCTTCGAGGAATAATGCTAGAGTCCCTTAGATAACCTGGTGACTAGTTCGTTGGCCGCGTTACTACACTCAGCCGACTTGAATCGACTTATGGCCTCGGTCCAATGTGAGATTCTATTTGATGGCTCCAAAACGCCCCTCCAGTACCACCTCTGTGCGGACAGCCTTCTGTAAGATGGGATATCCTCCCTAAGCTTGTATGTGCAAGACTCCCTATGGGCATCGACAAGCCAATTTGGGATTTCTTTTCCTGCGGCCTCAAGAGTAGCATGGATTACTCTGATTCTACTGGGATGATCATCAATCCTTGAGACTAAGGCTTCAGCTGATGAAAGCGCTCCTTCCGGTAACCTCCCGTCTACTGTTTGTGACATCGCCGCACTCAAGTCCAAGATATCCAAGATGGTATCTTCCTTTGAAACTCTTGATTCAATAGCCGCTCTAGATTTCGATGCTTCTGTCAAATCTGAGTCATTGATAGCTATTCCATATTTGACCAATTCCAGGGAGAGCGTTGCTGACTCCTTTTCATAGAGTGGAACCTCATCTAACCTCACCTTGGAAATCTGATCTAATATTTTGGAGGTCTCTGATTTACTCATCCTTCCGGGGAGCCTGTCGTCAAACCTCCTTATTATTGCTGATATCTCAATTCTCGCACGTTGGCTTGGGTTGGACATAGCATAAGCCTCATCCTCCAACCTCTTCGCATCGGATAGCTTGCCGTTCACCCTGGCAAGTCTTGACTCGAATATTTTCCTTGATACGCTATCATTCAGTTTTACGATGTGATTCTCGGCGATTTTTGTCTCTCCCCTGTCCAATGCGACTGAGATAGCGTCACTTCTCAAATTCTGGTTGTCTTGGAAAATTAATGCGTTCTCTAATACGACCGCCGCTGTGGAGCTATCATAAATCGAGACTGCCCTGATGTTCTCCTCTATCCACTCAATATCACTCTCATGGCCCGACATGGACCTGTGATAGGCCTCAATCTTCCTCGCCCTTATGCCTTCTTTTTTTGACCACTTATCTGCTTCTATACGGTGCATTTTCGACATTGTTTCATCGTCTAATGATGCCCTCCTGACATTTCTTACAAGGTGATGAGTTTCCATCAATCCGTCAGACCACTTCAATACGGCAGAATTGTCTAATTCTGCTATTCCTACTTCGGAATTCATCTCATCAGCCCCCAACGGAGATGGTGCGATAGATAATTCGTCCAGTGTCTCTCTGCCCTGCTCTGAAAGCCTACTGATTACAGTGTCCTTAACGTAATCCAATACTGCTTTGGATTTCTCTGGAACTCCCTCGTCTGGGGACCAAAGTCTGATTGCGAGAGGGTGTCCCCCTAATGCCTCGGACACTGCTTCTGCAGTAGCGAGGTCGGTTCCTTCAATCAGTAGTTTGACGGCATAAGGAGATTCTAGGCCCTCTAATCGGAACTCTGAGAGATCTTCCTCAATATCAAGAGGGTTTGGGGCCCTCACCACCAGTAGAACTGGGCACGATTCTGATGCTTCTGAGATAAGCTCACAAATTGGTTTGGAATGCCTTGGATGCAATTCTTGAGCCTCATCTATGACTAGGAGGGTCCTACTAGATGCCACAGACTCAACGATGGCCGCAACTGACGAAGGAGAGGGTTTCCCGAGCCACATATCTCCAATGGACTTGGTGTCAGTACTAACTGAGCACTTCGCCCATCTAATGGTCCAACCGTTATTTTCAAGATCAGTGGCTATTGCTCTCGCAAGTGTAGACTTCCCAATTCCCGGCAGTCCACTAATTACTATCGATTTCCCCTCCATCACTGAGTCTGAAATCGTTTGAATCTCGGAAGATCTTCCATGGACGTCGATAGATTCTGGTGCGGGCCCGATTATCCCTTCTCTCCTTCTTTTCGGAGAGGGTTCATGTTCAGCGACGAGATTCCTTCCTTCGGGGGTGATGTGCACCACTGTCCTTTTTCTCGATCCACCTCCAATCACGTGTGCGGTCCTTGTTGAAATTAGCCCCTTGGATTCCAACTCAGAAAGAGGCGGATGTAATGCTGATCTTACTACTCCGAGAGACTCGGCCAATCCCGGTAATGACAGTTCCCTTGGAACATCCCAAGCCTTGTCCAGATGGTCACCGAACTCTGCCAGCCGAATGAGAACCCTTGCCTGAGAGTCGGGGAGCATGGCCCTGAGGCGAGGCACGGGTTCATGGGCGTTGACCTACGGCGCATCAACGTAAATGGCAGTTGAGAAGGACTCACTAGACCTCCCGCGGAAGCCCGGGGTGTATCTCTTTAGGAATAATGATGGTAGAGTCATGTATGTCGGCAAGGCTACAGAAATTAGGACTAGAGTAGCATCTTACTTCTCTGGAAGCGACGGTAGAGAGATGGTCCCCCGATTGATTGAAGGGTCCGATGAGGTAGATTTCATAGTAACAAAAAGTCCTGCTGAAGCTCTGTCTCTGGAAAGAAATCTAATCAGGGAGCACAAGCCTAAATTCAACTCTAGACTGAAGGATGACAAGTCTTACCCGTTCATCTCGCTCACAAAGGAGGAATTTCCCAGAATACTATACTCTCGCCATCCTCCTGAAGGCTCTAGGTCATGGGGGCCATTCACAGATGCCGGGACAGCCAAGAGGATCATTCAGTTGCTAAGAGCCCAGTTCGGGATAAGAGACAAGGACTGCAGGGGGAAGGACGGTTGTCTTGCTATGCACATCAACCTCTGCAAGGGACCATGCTACGACCCAGAGGGTTATCCCAACATAGTTAGAGCGGTGACAGGGGTTTTGGACGGAAATGCAACGGTTCTGATAAAGAGTCTACAAAAGGAGATGGACAGGGCCTCTGACAATCTGAACTACGAGAAAGCCGCCTATGTGAGAGATATGATTTCATCTGTTCAAAGGAGCCTTTCTCAACAGATCATCCACAGCAGATTTTACCAAGACTGTGATGCTATTGGATTCTCTTCCCTGGGAGACTCTGGCATTGTGGTTATTCTGCACGCTAAGGACGGAGTGGTACAAGGCAAGACAGAATATCCCCTGATCCACAGAGGAGATGTTTCTGAGTCTGTTTCCCTTGTTCTTTCGGAACACTATGCACATCGTAAGCCACCCAAGATCCTACTGTTGCCAACACAAATCGGCGTCTCGACACAAAGATGGCTGAAGAGTAGGCGGGGCGGTGCGTTCGAGGCCAGGGTTCCGATGAGAGGAGACTTGTCAAAGCTCAGGATGATGGCTGACAGGAATGCTGAGATTCTAGTTGTACGGGCTCAGAAAAATAGCTCCGGAAGCCTAGAGCAGCGTGCTGCCGACGATTGTGCGGACCTGCTGGAATTGGGGTCTGTGAATCATATCGTATGTTTTGACATGGCACAGCTAATGGGTTCAGAGCGGGTTGGTGCTTCGATAGTTTTCAGGAACGGGAGGCCTTCAAAGAAGGAGTATAGAACATACAAAATTAAGGGAGATTCTGCGGATGATCTCAGAATGATGGAAGAAACGGTCCTTAGATGGGCGAGGAAGCAGGACGAATGGCCCGATATATTGCTTCTAGATGGAGGGGAGACCCATCTTTCTACTATACGAAGGGCCCTGGTCGATAATAATCTGAATGAGAAATTCGTATTGGCTGCTCTGGCAAAGAGGGAGGAGACTCTATTCATCGAAGGTAGAGATCCACTGATATTGGATAGAAGGGGTAGGGTCCTGATACATTCAAGGGATGAGGCGCATAGATTTGTCAATCAATACCATGGTAAAAGGAGGCGCAAGAGCTCAATTAGAGATCCCCTGGAAGAGATTGATGGGCTAGGGGCGAAGAAGATTCAGTCCTTACTCAGACATTTTGGAGG
>MDSW01183988.1_pt1 | contig 11030 bp, 8 predicted proteins | sample 811171 | NCBI WGS metagenome assembly MDSW01 (sample SAMN05326641, study PRJNA326480) | marine metagenome | isolation source: seawater | place: Atlantic Ocean: North West | collected 2012 | reverse complement strand
CCGCGTTAAGGGGTGTTTGCGTTGTACAGTGAGAGCTAGATAAACTGACTTACAGTCAGTCACTGTAAATACGATCAACCTTTCTCGAAAATATACTGTATGGAAGTACGAAAGTACGAAGGTACTTCCGAAGTACGAAAGTACTTTCGTACTTCCGTACATCCGTACGGAAGTACGAAAGTACTGTATCTATTTTCGTACGTGTAGTTGTAGTTGTACTTTCGTAAGTTGCCTTCGAAGATTTATTTTATTTTCGAAAATAAAGCAACTTACTTTCAAGTAGCCCTACGAAAGTACTTTCGAAAGTACTTTCGTACAAGATACTAAGCTGTAAAACTTACCTTGGTACACTACAGTACGTGTACACGTACAGTACGTGTAATATTCCCGTACTGAAATATTTCCGTACCTTCGTACTATGCACGTATGTAGCCCTAGCTAGGCATAGCATTAATTGTACCTTCGTAGGGCTGCGGAAGTATACTTCCGTACGAAGGTACATTAGTCTACAGAGGTACACTATAAATAAATCATTGGAAGTACGGAAGTACTTCCGTACGAACAAACGAAGGTACAACGTTGTAGTGTACCTTCGTTCTTCGAAGGCAACTTACGTGTACTTCCGGAAGTACTTCCGTAAAAAGAACTACATACACGTACCGTAGTATTCTACGGAAGTATCTATTTCCGGAAGTACGAAGGTACGAAAGTACTTTCGTACTTCCGTACAGTACAGTATCTACTATCAATCTATCTAGCTAGCTAACTAGTATCAATGATAAACATTTGATAAACCATTTACCATCGGATATCTGAGTTGTTACTTATGATACTGTAGCCCTAGATAAGTTGTTTATAGACTATGCTAGCTATGATAGATAAATAAGTTGTTATGACTGTTGTACATGTACGAAGGCAATATGAAGTTGTTTTAAAAGTCAACTTAGTGTACTTCCGTACGTGTACTGTAATATGATACGAAGCTACGTACAAAGTACTTCCGAAGTACGAAAGTACGAAAGTACGATAGTACCTTCGAAGGTACGAAAGTACTTTCGTACTTTCGAGAGACTTTCGTATTTCCATAAACATAAACGTGTACAGCTGTACGTGTACACGTACACGTACCTTCGTACTCGATATTGTACAACGTATTGAAGAAATAGTACGTGTACAGCCTTAAAGTGAGCTAGCGTACTGTTTACGAAGGCGTGTATTCATTAGAATATCGCGAAAACGTAATTATATGCGCGCCCCCGCTCTGTCGCTGCGTCGATCGATCAGAAGCTTAGTCACAATTTTGTCCATTATGCCGCCAATACTCTTCCTAAGTTTCGCGATTTTAGAAAGTCGGGAAAACGTACAACGTTGTACAGTAGTTGTACTTCCGTAAATTGCTGATATGAGTTCAAAACTACCTTCGTAAGAACTATGGCTTTCATGTGAGGATCAGCAAATAATTTTCTGGTACAGCACGTGCACAGTACAACGTACAGTACGTCGTGCCTTCGTAGGAGTGTTGTAGGGCTACTGACTGCATCATCTGAAATTATTTATCTTCGGCCCTATTTGCTCGCTCGTACACATACATGTACAGTAAGTTGCAACTTACGAAGGTATGTATCTGTACACATATTTTACAGTGAGTGTAGTGAGTGTGTAGCTGTGTACTGTGTAGTGTATGTACATTGTAGGTATGTACCTCCATAAAGTCCTCCGTACACGTACATAGCTACATACGTGCGGAGGTTCTACTGTACGTTGTACGTGTGCAGTACGAAGGTATGTGAGTAGGGCCTAGCTAGGTGTTCTTTTTACACTACGTGTACACGTACTGTACACGTACATGTCTACACTACACGTACGAGTACTAAAATCCAAAAAAAAAAAGTCACACGGGTACGTGTACAGTGTAGGCCCTACACGCAAACTTGGGCAAGTTGCACAGGTTCGTCTCGGTGGTTGACCGGTGCGAGGCCACTCTTCCCCTTTGAAATATTCGCTGAAACTCCGGAATCTTCCCGCGTGCACCATGCCGAATACCATCGTTGAAAGCGGAAAAAGTTGTCCTCGTCCTGCGCGCTTCGAGGCAGGCGCCAACTTCGAAGAATCGATCGGATGGATTGCCACAAAACGACGTCTGGGGCAAGTTGTACACTTCGAATCGCGCGGTTCGTACGCGCCGTGTGGTGCGTGAAGGAGCCTACCGCGCGCGCGAACTTCTTCCCTCGCGTCACCGGCACGGGATGGTGTGCGCGACGCGACGCGCGCGACGTTCCGAGGCGAAGGAAAACCACTGCTCGCCCCGGGGGGAAAGATTCGACGTCAGGGCGATCGAAACATCTGCCCGCGACGCGTAGATCGAGTCGTCGACGCGGCGGGTGCGCATCGAGACACTGTACAACTTGCCCCATCGTACAACTTGCCCCGAGATGCGTGGGTTTTTTCAGCTTTTTTTTTGCTGCGCTCTCTCAGCTTCTCAGAATTTTTGGCCAATCAGAGGCGAGATAGGGGCGAAGCCTCACTCCGATCAACTGATCGGCGTGAGATGAGTTTGGCAGTTTCTCCGGTGAAACTGATCGATTGAGTTTAGAGTGAGAGAGAGGCCACTGATGATAAAAGGATAAAAGTGTTTACGAGAGAAAGGGCTACGTGTACGTGTAGGCCCTACGTGTACACGTACACGTGTAATAGCTAGCCCTACGTGTTTTTTGTAGCCCTAACTTGCTAGACTTTCGACCATAAGTTCACTCTTCTACAAGTTTCTGACCGTCTCACTTTATAATATGATTCAAAGTGGGTCGCGCGCATCACCGGTGGTCTTGAGCGTGCGATTTGCGTCCTCCGTTCCCATGCGGCCTATGCTAGCGAAGACTGGGCTTCCTCTCCGAGTTCCTCGTAAGAAGCGTGTTCTTACCGTCCTCGCTAAGGGTAAAGGAGGCGGACGCCGGGCGAATAAATCATCGCGCCCTGGAGGACAATCATCCATGTAAGTGGTCCATCCTTTTCCCCCTATATCTTGCGGTATACTTGACGATTCTGAAAGCATAGTGGTGCTTTTTACCGTCGGTGCCGTCACTCCGCACTGCCATCGGATCCGAGCAGCCGCCCCCCGCCCCTCTTTTTCCGTCAGCAGGGAGCAATACATGCCACCAATTGATCCAGATAATGAACAATTTGTAATCTACGTTAGATCTAAAATGGGGTTCAAGGCCTGGTATCCCCTGAATGTAGTCACCGGCGGGTCCACTGCGAATACTCTCGTGAAAGGTCTCGAGAGTAACATTTCAAAGGATTTGGCTCAAAAGTCGCTTACAAATAATATTGGACAGGCCATCTACAAGGACATCGAGCAACTTGAAGAATTGTGCCGGCGTATGCCAATGCTAAAGGCCGCTAAGGAGCTCGAATACGGCTTCATGGTTTTAGATAAAGATAATCCTGCGAGCATGTTCAAACCACCTGATAATAAAGTGTATCTTATCCCCCCTGAAGAGGAGACACAGTTGCCCGCTCAAAAAGTTGCAAATGGTCTGCAAAGTGCAGCAGACAAGGTGAAGGGTATTCTCAGTGGATCATCCGGACTTGAATAGTCGATGGATTTTGTACTTTAAACGGCATTCATCTCACAGCCGAAACTTGTGGACGAAGTTGTGTTAGGTGTTGGATGAAGGATGGAACACTGTAGCTCCTATCTTTTCTCATACTTCCGTACTCGACTATTGATACTTGCTCTCTTTCGAAATACACGCTCCCTGCAGTACTTTAACAAGGCAGTATCGAAAGCAAGAGGAACTCCCTCTGCACCTTCCATTATTTTTTATAAAGCTATCCCTGTGCTCGAATGGCTTGTGCGCCTTGATATCCACAAATTTAAATTCCAGAATGGAAATCCAGCTACACTGTTTGGCCGCAAATCACGAAGGTTTGGTTAACGACTGGCAAGGGAGCGATCGGTGTTTAAACGCGCTACACTTAAGAATCACGGCGCAAGAAACAACAAGCACTCCTCAGTTGACGCAGACGTCGATTGGTCTCTGATCGTATACAGTAGGGCACTCAAGAATATTGACACCACACAAAAGATACTATTCCCGTTCAAGCACAAGAAACATCACAGATTTTCGAGAATTGAGATGCGCAGCACAGAAACGAAAAGATTAGCGTCAAATGAAAAGAATTCCAGTTACTAGACTGCTTCGAATGGTTCGATCCGACATACTCAGACACGCAGCACACCTTCAATAAAACTTTTTAACTGGTCCAGGACATAGTCTACCGCGTTTGGCTGAACGAGCAATCGCGATGGGTCTAGTATTTCAATCACAAATCGGTCTGATGGCTGTAACTCGTAGTTCAAACGAAGCATAAATAGCTGGGTGGATATGTCGCACTCGAAAAGTATACCATGCACAGCACTGACCATCGGATTTTGCAGAAGTCATACAGTAGACCAATTATTTCTTTCTTGTAAATGTGTACCTTGTTACGCAATTTTAACCGTGCAGAGGTGGCTACGTCGCGGTGTATCCGAGAAGGTGCGCAGCCGCCACGTCGTCGTAAGGCAAATTTGCGGGGCGACTAAGCGCCTCACAGATAATACTGTACAGGAAAGTACTACTTACACGCGGGTGGGAACAACGCCGCAGACAAACTCGTACGGAAGTACTCTCGTGCGGTGAATACCGAATACCTTTGAAACCTAACTACGTGCTTTTTGCCAGGACGCCTGAACAGACTAGTTCAAAAGATTGACCCCTTCCTGGGCTACCTTTGGAGGTACTTCCGTCGAAAGTACAGTGCTGAGGTGGACCTTGGAAGCACGTCGTCGCTACTCGAGCGATTCTACACGCACGTGCGCGTGCTCGTACGAGACAGCAGGATATGTCCTGAACACGTACGAAGGTACCTTAGTACACGACACGTACTGTACGGATCTACGGAAAGTACTTTCGTATTACGGAAGTACGTGTACGGAAATACTGTATTTCCGGAAGTACGAAGTACACGTACGTGACTTGGAAGTACGGACTTCGAAGGTACTTCCGGAAGTACGTGAATGTACGTATGTAGCTACATGCGAAGGTACCTTCGTACTTCCGTACTTCCGTACTTCCGTACTACGAAAGTACTTTCGTTTTTAATTAATAATACGAAGGTAGGGCTAGTTGTTTTAAGTTGACTTTACTATCTTGTTTCATACAAATATTTACTGCACTATTGTACGTGTACTGTACATGTACACGTACAGTAGTGTATTTATCGATTGTAGTTTATGTTCACTACAGTACTGTACACGTACGTGTACTATGTTGTTTTTACTATCTTAGCTATGTACTACACGTACGTGTACGTGTACGAAGATTAGTACCTTCGTACCTGAAGGTAGCATTTTACAATATGATAGTTGTACGTTGTACGTGTACAACGATCTACTTTCGTACTTTCGTACTTTCGTACTTTCGTACCTTCGAAGGTACATATTTATTATTACGCTTCGTACGAAGGTACAACGTAGTTCAATGCGTATGTAACTAGAGAGTACACGTACACGTAGTACTACAACTACTGTATGTGTACACGTGTACTGTACATCAACAAATATTTTTATTTTATTCCATATTACGTGTACTGTACGTGTACAGCTGTACACGTACTGTACGTGTACGTGTACAGTACACGTGTACAGCTGTACACTATTCTACCTTCCACGTATCTTCATAAAAACAAATGCCACGATCGATAGATACGCCGGGTCTACAGCTCTACACGTACAGTACAGTAACACGTCTACAGCTGTACACGTACGTGAGTCGTAACGCGTTGTACGTGTACGTGTAGCCCTGCCTATTCTATCTTCGAAGGAGTGGAAGTATTCTATGGAAGTACAACGTACACGAGTGTTACAAGTCACGTACAGGTACACTACTGTACGAAAGTACGGAAGTACTTCCGTTGAACGGAAATATCTTGCTTACTTCGAAGTAGAACAATCTTGCTCTGTCCGTAAGCTGTTACCCATACTGGCTGTGCGATTTGATATACTCAGGATACTGAAGTCGCCGGTGCGTGACCCGGTGAAGGATACGGCATACGCCGCTCTCATACCGCTATCGTCTTAATTTTTCTTTTCTTTCTTTCTTTGTCTGTTGCAGCAAAACGAAAACCAGTCCTTCCCGATCCCCTGACAACTGTTTTACATAGGTAGACGGGCGCTTAGTTACTGAGCCGCGTCATCAAGGTGCTTGTTTGAAAAACGCAAGCGGATTTGGTTCATCTTTATCACGTGTACGCCCATAACTCGCTCGATTTGCAAACTTGACGGGCTGCACTTTGCGCGCACCGTTTCTCTTGCTTTGGAGGACGAGAGCAGGTTGCTGTCGAACTTGCTCTGCAACTGCACGGGACTACCTTTTCAACCTGCAGATTTATACTCCAAGTTTTCTCGTCCCTTGTTATATCATCGACACGTTCTGACGTCTTTTTTTGTCAGCAGAAGAAATACTTCTTTAAAACAGCATGCCTTTACGCCTTGACATCAAGCGCAAACTTGTGCAACGTTCTGATAGGGTCAAAGGAGTTCAACTTCATCCGTCCGAGCCATGGATTCTGGCGAACTTATACAGTGGCAATGTATACATTTGGAACCACCATTCGAACACACTCGTGAAATCTTTTGAGGTAACTGAACTCCCAGTTCGCGCAGCAAAGTGGGTGCTGCGCAAACAGTGGATTGTATGTGGCTCTGACGACATGTTCATCAGAGTATATAACTACAACACAACTGAACTTGTTAAAGCATTCGAGGCGCATACGGACTACATTCGGTGCGTCTCGATACACCCTACATTACCATATGTTTTGACTTGCTCAGACGACATGCTTATTAAACTCTGGGATTGGGACAAGGGCTGGCTGTGCACTCAGGTCTTCGAAGGACACTCTCATTATGTCATGCAGGCTGCTTTCAATCCTAAAGACACAAACACATTTGCATCTGCATCGCTTGATCGCACTATAAAAGTTTGGTCGATAGGCCAGGGCACCCCAAACTTTACTCTTGACGGTCACGAAAAGGGTGTGAATTGTATCGAATACTTTGGAGGTGGGGACCGGCCGTATCTTATTTCTGGAGCCGACGATAAACTTGTCAAAGTTTGGGACTATCAGACCAAGTCGTGCGTGCAGACCCTCGAGGGCCATGCTCACAATGTTTCTGCAGTATGCTTCCACCCAGAACTACCTGTTATCATATCAGGTTCTGAAGATGGTACCCTTCGGATCTGGCACATCAACACATATCGCCTAGAAAACACACTGAACTATGGTCTTGAGAGAGTGTGGAGCATCGCTGTGATGAAGGGATCGAACGCAGTCGCCATCGGATATGATGAAGGTACTGTTATGTTCAAGATTGGCCGTGAAGATCCAGTTGCTTCTATGGATGCTAGTGGCAAAATCATCTGGTCTCGACACAATGATATCCAGACTGTAAATGTTAAGTCTCTCCCCCTGGATTACGATATCCAAGATGGTGAGAGGCTACCCCTTGCCATTAAAGACCTAGGCAATTGTGACCTATACCCACAGGGTCTTGTACATGGCCCAAATGGTCGATTTGTAACAGTTTGTGGTGATGGCGAGTACATCATCTACACGGCACTTGCCTGGCGAAATAAATCATTTGGAGCAGCTCTTGATTTTGGCTGGTCGGTGGACTCTGCAGAATATGCCGTCCGCGAGTCGCCATCAAAGATTAAAGTATTTAGTCAGTTTAAAGAGAAGACCAGTTTTCGTCCGCACTTTTCAGCTGAAGGACTTTTTGGTGGCATGCTTCTGGGTTTGCGTTCAACAGATTTTATCTGTTTCTATGATTGGTCCGAGCTTCGAGTCATTCGACGTATCGATGTTGCGGTAAAAGATTTGTGGTGGTCAGACAGTGGTGACCTTCTAGCCATTGCCAGCGATTCGTCTCTCTACATCCTTCGGTACGATGCGCACGCTACTTCTGAAGCAATCGAAAATGGTGAGGTAGATGAAGATCAAGGCATAGAGGATGCTTTCGAAGTTATAGCAGATGTTGGTGAAATTGTTCGTACAGGAGTCTGGGTTGGTGACTGCTTTATCTATAATAATTCTGAATGGCGCTTGAATTACTGCGTTGGTGGCGAGGTGACTACAATTTTTCATCTTGATCGACCAATGTATATACTCGGATACCTTGCGTCACAAAATCGTGTGTACCTCATTGACAAGGAGTTTGGCGTTGTTTCATTCGCTCTTCTCCTTAATTTAATTGAGTATAAGACGCTCGTATTGCGCAGTGAGCTTGCCAGAGCTGAAGAACTGTTGCAAACTATTCCAGTAGAGCAATACAACAGTGTTGCTCGCTTCTTAGAGTCTCGGGGTTTGGTTGCAGACGCTTTGCAGGTGGCTACTGATCCTGACTTCAAGTTTGACCTTGCAGTGCAGCTGGGCGAGCTTCCAATTGCCCGCAAAGTATTAGAAGATGAAGAAGTCACGGTGAGTGAAATGAAATGGAAGTTATTGGGCGAGCTTGCTTTGTCCTCTGGAAATATGAACTTGGCTTCTACTTGCCTGTCCAAGTCTTTTGACCTCTCAGGTCAGTTGCTTTTGTGCTCTGCAACGGCCTCTCTTACGCAAATTCAACAGCTCGCGATTGTTGCCCTGGAGAAGTGCAAATACAATGTCGCTTTTGTTTGTTTTTTCTTGCTTGGCAACGTTGAGGAATGCATCAAGCTTCTCAGCCAAACCGGAAGACTCCCAGAGGCAGCGTTACTGGCCCGTACCTACGCACCTTCAAAAATCTCGGATATAGTTAAACTCTGGAAAGAGGATCTTGCAAAAGTGAACAAAAAAGCTTCCGAAGCACTTGCAGATCCGTCCGAGTACGGGAACTTATTTCCTGACTATGAGCACGGAATCAAAATTGAGGAGGCTACATTATCCACGTTACCTGAATCTCGCTTGCAAGCGACCGCTGTTACAGACACAGGTGGAGAGTCTACCGAGAACCCTGGACCACCTGGTATTGATATGTTTGAAAGTAAAGATGCCTGCAAAAATACCGAAAAATTCGACAACACGACAGACATGGCTGAGGTAGAAGTTTTAAGACAGAAAGAAACTGAAACCGGGGGTGAGGCCGAAGGAAGGGCCGTAGAAACTGAAACCGAGGTTAACTCCGAAGGAAGGTTGATTGCCTAGTTGCGAGGTTTCGCGAAGCCCACAGTGAACTGAACTGCATATGTATTTTAACATTAATTTGAATGTTGCAATAAAAATGCTGTATGCACGATGCAAATGACAAAATAAAGCAGAAACCCTGCTTTCAAATACTCTTATATGTATTTGCATGCGGACCTATTCCACTTCTGCAAGTTCCACCTGACTTGAAAGCTCTCCACAGTGTCACCAACTTCACCCACGCACGGTTGTTGCCAGTAAACCACAGTGCACGTAAATTGCTGTGCAGATAGAAACTCTATAGAATCTTGGACTGGGATCTATGGGCTAAAACGCGCAAAAATCATCAAGTTCGCCACTTGTCTGACTGTTCGTATTCACTCTCTTCCTCCCACCATGTGTTTGTTTTGTACCCGCTGCGAAGAAATTTCATCGTTGATCCATCCTCATCAGCCAAACCTAAAGCTAGAAGCATCTCCTCCTTTGCCTCTCCCAATGTAAACCTGTCCTCGTCTTCAGCGACACAGACTAGTTCACCTGTGTTTTGCTTTATCATAACTTGCCAAGAAGCTGGGTATTCGCGGAAAATCGCACCCGAGTAGTTCATTACAAACGGTGAGACATTAATTGTCCTCGAGTAAGCTCGGGTGCGGAGATAAAATACAGGCTTGATGTTGGACAGAAACCGATAGTGGAGATCTTTTTCAGGAAAGGAAAAAAGGCCAAGATCAGCACGCAGGGTGTCGAGCTCGTTGTTGAAAAAAACCACTGGCTTTCCACCTGCTTTTTGCTCACAGAAGAGCTCGGCAAGGGGAAGCTCAATAGTGGAAAGGTTCACTATCACATAAAGGTCAGGATTTAACTCGCCAGGTGAATCAACATCTTGACGCGTGCGAAGTCCCTTGCCACCAATTATGTTTTCGATGAATGACTCGATACTTTCTGTTTTCTTTCCATCCAACGAGTTAAGTGTGCAGCCTGAGTAGGTGTCAATTGAGGAAGCAAACACTTTTTTTGCACGACGGTACTCCGGCCCATCTGGTAACAGCACCTCGCATGTCTTACCAGTTTTTTTGTGAACATCACTGAACACTGTAAGTGCATACCGTATATTGAGGTCGATGAAGACATCGGACGCGGCCTTGTAGTTGGCGTCTTCTCCAGGAACAGCAGGAAACTCCACCTCAAGCAGTTTCAGACCATCATCCAAGCCGTCAACAACAGAATTGAATACGTCCTTACATATGACCTGGTACGAATCAGGGCTGTAGACAGAACGCCCTTTTTCACGAGACTCGCGAATCGAACAGCAAGCTTTCATCCCAATGAAAGGAGCAGCCTCAAGACTGGAAGTAGAGGCGTGGCGAAACGGGTTCAACTTTGTCGACGTCTCTTTTCTGAACAAAGGGATAGAGCAGTTTTGTGCAAGGTGTGTCTGCATAGCTGAATCCTGCCGAGCTGCAAGCAGCAGGTGCGATATACCTTCGAAGGTAGAATTATATTTTATGGAGATATCTTTTGAATATCGCTCGCGTTACCGAATTTATAGCACGTGCGCAACTCGAGGGCTGTGTTCAGGAATTCCTGAATAACGAGGAATAGGGCAACACCGAGGATACCTACGATTTCGGAGAATATCGGGATAGGCTACGTGTGAGAGCTTTCTGCTGGGCCTCTAAAACTCCTGTACACGTGTACGAAGGTACATGTACCTTCGAAGGTACTTTCGTACTTTCGTACTTTCGTACTTTCGAGTGGTACTTTCGAGTACGTTGTACTTTCGAGAGTACCTTCGTATCCGGAACTGATACCTAGTCCATCAT
>MDSW01214962.1_pt1 | contig 11031 bp, 21 predicted proteins | sample 811171 | NCBI WGS metagenome assembly MDSW01 (sample SAMN05326641, study PRJNA326480) | marine metagenome | isolation source: seawater | place: Atlantic Ocean: North West | collected 2012 | reverse complement strand
TATGTCAGGAGAATTAAGACTAGGCGGCACAACCGTCATGACAGACAAGATGAAAATAAATAAACCATCGACTACTGAAAATCTCACAGTTGGTGCAGAAGAAAATGCATTGATCGTAGGTCCGTTTTCAGGAGCAAGTGTGACAGTCAACGGAAGTTTGTGCGTAACTCGTTCACTTACTTTGACAGGTACACTTACAGTTGCATCAGGAAAAACTTTACAGGTAATATAATGGGCGATATAGTTTTAGGCACACCAGGAGTAACAGTATTATCGGAGAGTAGCGGTACAGTAAATGCTACGGTTAATGGTAAAATCAATAATCCAGGATTAGAATATCTTTCTGTTATTTGGCCAAATGGAGTTGATGATACTTACTATTTAGGAAATTATTATGATTTTGGTCCATCATCAAGTCTTGCTGATGTTTCAAGTAATGTTTTAAGTTATAGTTATTATGGTAATAACACAGACCCAGAAAGTGCTGAATTTTCGATTACGGGTTTGACAACTGGTTTATGGTTTATTAGTGCAACATATACACATGATAGAACATATACGAACAGTCCAGATAATATTTTTAGATTACAACTTTGGGAAGGAGCATCAGGTAACCCAGTAACCGATTCTGAATTTGGTGACACACATGTTATCGCCATGGCCGAATCTTATGGTAGTGATGATAGAGTTGGTTCAACATCTTTTAGTGTCATAAGAAATTACTTATCAGGCGTACCATCAAGTGTCATAATTGAGTTTGAAAATGACCACACCTCTTATCTTAAAGGTCACGGTAATACAATTTTAATATACAGGGTAGGGTAGACATATGGCAAATCTTGTGTTAGGCTCGACAAATGTTATGACCGAAACAAATGGAAATGTAACAGTAGACGATAACGTAGATTTGGGAGAAATAAAAACTAATTTTGATGCACCAGACACAACCTCAACAAATTTACAAAACACATCAATGGCAAAGAATACTGCTTTACCAATTTTTGCTTGTCGAGCATTTTGTGTGTTTGATGGAACAAATGTCGATGGTTCAAATAATTGTCAATTATATGCCAGTGGTAATATTTTAAAAGTTGTAAGAGAAAATACTGGATGGTATAAGGTATATTTTCAAAATAATATGCCTGATGCACATTATTGCGTTGTAGCAACTGGTACAGGAGGTAGTACAGGTTCAGGATATGTTCAACATGATAGTGTTAGTTTTGGAGGTAACGGTGCCGCTCAAAGTACCACAGTATCGACCTTTAATTTGAGAGGAACAGACTCTGGAGGCAATTATTATAATCATCCATTTGTACATTGTGCAGTTTTTAGATAGGAAAAAATATGGCAAACATAAAATTAGGTAATAGCACAGTGATAACAGAAACAGATGGAGTTGTAACAATACCAAATGATGTTATTGGTGGACAAGGATTGTATAGTGGACCAGATACATCTGCCTCTCTGTTACAAAACACCACAATGGCAAAGAATACTGCTTTACCAGTTTTTGCAATTAGAGCCTATTGTTTTTTTGATGGAACTCAAACATCTACTGTAGGTAGTGAAACACATTGTCAAATACAGGCATGTGGAAATATTTCGAAGGTTGTGAGAACAGGTGTCGGTCAGTATACTGCTTATTTCGAAACGGCTATGCCTGATAATAAGTACATAGTAACTGGGTCATCAAATCCAAATTATTATAGTGGTGCTTATTTTGGTATGGATTATCATCCAACATCATCTCCTGGTAAGCCAACTTATCTAACAGACCGTTGTAGTATTAATTTACGAGATACCAGCAATAATAATATAGATGTTAATTACATAACTTTTATTGTGGTCAGATAATATGGCAGGCACACTTCAACTAGGCGGAATCACAGTATTAGAAGAGAGCGGAGGTACAGTTACGGCTCCAAATAATTTGAGCGTGACTGGTACTATAAGTGGTACGATTGGTAGTTCATCTACGATTCAGAGTGGAACAACTTTTCCTGCTGGTCATATAATTAAAATATCACACAACGAATTGGCTTGCAATAGTACAAATCATACTAATGTAACTGCATATCGTAGTTGGACCGCCACAAATCTTACTTGCTCACATACAACTGCTTTAGCAAGTGCAATTTTATTAGTTGAATATCATATGCAGTATCATGTTTTTCAAGAACAAACAGGACAAGATACATTTGGACATACACGAATTTATGATAATAGAACGGGAAGTTATGCCGAATCAACAACAAATCCAGACGGAACAAATGTTGGTGGTAGACAAATGACCACAGGATGGTGGAATATAGATCAAGGAAGTTTGACTGCCAAAAGAAAAATAACATTGACAGGAATTGCCGCCGGTACTACTGTCACATTTAAAGTTTATGGTTATAAACACTCTTCAAATGACACTGATGGATATGTTCAATATAATGGCGAAGGAAGTTTTAGTCCGCCATATACTGCTGATTTTACATCTACAATGACAATTATGGAATTATCTGGATAAACATGAGCAAAGCAAGAGGATTAGCATATTCTGGACATATAGATGGAGGTCTTTCAATCAACGAAGATGTATTTGAAAATGATCTCACAATAGATGCAAATTTTAATGGCAGTCTTTCTGGTCCAGTAACAATACCTAATGTATATGTCAACGGAACACTTAATGTTATGTCTGAATTAAATGTGACAACTGATTTAGAAATAGGAACAAACGGAACACTTAATGTGATAGGATAAATGGCCACTCTTAAACTGAATTCACAAACACTATTCACACAAGATTCATCCAATGATCCAAAAATAAATAGATTGGTATTGAATGAGGCCACTCAAATCTATAATTTTTCAGGAACAATAACTTTTAGTAATTGTTCTGCTACAGGAAGATTTGGTCCAACATTAGCACAAGCAAGAAGCACATATACAAGTCAACCGTTTCAATCAACATGGCTCAACAATACCTTTTACTTTAATGTTGTATTTGGTGTACAATATTTTCTTGTACCAAAGTCAGGTTTGTATACAATAAGAGCAAAAGGTGCTCCAGGTAATCCAGGAAATGACAATACACTATCTTCTCATCCATTGCTTGGTGCAGATGTATCGACAACTTTTCAATTATATGCAGGTGAGCGAATACGAATAGTATGCGGTCAAAAAGGAAGCCCAGTACCATCTGGTGGTCTTACTATAAATTATGGTACTGGGGCTGTTGATTCTACTTCAATTAGTAATTGTGGAGGAGCAGGAGGAGCATCTTGTATGAGTGTTCAAAGAATGGGATTAGAAATTCCTATTATAGTCGCAGGTGGAGGTGGAGGAAATTCTAATAATATTAAGACTATTTTAGTTGCTGATTCAATCAAAGGAGGATCAACAAAAGACACTTCTAACGGTCCAGAAGGAGGTAAAGGTGGTAGTTGGAATCCTGATTGGCTTAATACAAATGTCGCCAGTGCCTATATTTCTCATTATTGGGGTGCTGGAGGAGGTGGTGGTTGGGCACAAAATGGACACGATTGCGGTATCAATGGACTAATGCCTGTCATACAAAATGGAGGAAATGCTTTAAGTTCTCCATGTCCTATGGGAGGTAAAGCGGTGGCACAATGTCATGGAGGATTTGGTGGAGGCGGAGCATCAGGTGTAGAAGGAGGAGCAGGAGCAGGCGGAGGAGGATATAAAGGTGGAGATGGATCAGGAAATGAATCGACAGGTTCTTCTACATCTTTCGGTGGAACAAGTTATACTGATGGAACTTTTACATATAATGGTACACATAATGATCATGGTACAGTTTCTTTAACATTATAATAAATAATCATATGGCAACATTAAAATTAAACAGTCAGACAGTAGTAACAGAAAGTAGTGGAACACTTACTGCTCCAGCACTGAATATAACTACAGGAACATTGGCTAGTGGAATAACTTTTCCTGCTGGTCATGCGGTTCAAACCGTTTTTGAAGAAACTGATACTGTTTCAGGTATAACTAACACGACACCACCAGGTGATGTGTGGCTCTCAAAATCTATAACACCCCTTTATAGTGATAGTAAAATATTAATATCTGTACAATTTTCGTATGGTAAAGAAGATGGATACACGGGATATACAAGATTATACAGAGATAGCACTTGGATTTATCCATATACATCTGATAGAGGATTTTCTCTTCGAGGTGGTTCGACTGGTTGGGGAGTCGCAATGGGACATATACAATATTTGGATACGCCTGGCAGTGGAACATTTACATATAAATGTTATTCCTATACAACTCATGCTTCTTATCCTATGTATATCAATAAGAATTGGAATAATAATCAAGATGGAGCCTCCGGCGGAAGGTCAAGTTCTTCAATATTATTAATGGAAATAAAACAATGACTACAAAAACTCAAGCATTACTCGAATTATGCCCAGGTGCTGAATGGTTTATTCAAGATGATATTATTATTAAATGGTATTCTACTACCATACAACAACCGACGGAAGAAGAAATCAACGCAAAGATTACAGAACTTCAGGCCGAATACGATTCTAAACAATATCAAAGAGACCGCCAGTACCCTAGCATTCAAGAACAATTAGACATGCAATATTGGGACCGAAAAAATGGAACTAAAACTTGGGAAGAATCTATCGATAAAGTAAAAACAGATAATCCAAAACCAGAGTAATATGAGTAGCACACTTTTTATAGACAACATTACAAAGAAATCTGACAATACTCTTAACATCATGTCAGATGGTAATTTTGTACATCAAAATCACTCAACTATTTCTGGTACGACTACCATACCATCAGGATCAAATAGTTTGCTTGTGGGACCGACAACTATTGCTACACTAACTGTAAACGGAAATCTAAATGTAATTCAATCATTAAATGTGACAAATGAATTAAATATTGTAGGATCAATAAGTTTTTCAGGATAATATGTCAAAATTGCAACTCAATGGAACAACAGTTATATCTGACGAAAACAACTCAAAAACTCCTACGTTTACTGATAATGTAACATTTCCGTCAGGTCATGTTATCAAAACTTCTAATTATGAAAATGCAACAAGTGCTTATATTGCTGGAGGTTTTGCAACACTAACTCCTATTTTATGGCGATTCAATGTTGTTAAAAAATTAGGAGCATCTGATTCAAATCTTTTTGTAATCGCTCAACTTAATGGATTTGATAACAATTCAGATTATTGTGGTGTTTTTTGTACTATGGATAATGCTATTACAAGTGAAGGAGGTATAGAAAATGATGAAGGCGGTTATAGGTCAACAGGTTATTGCGGTGCTGATAATAGTAATGAAAGTTTTGTATGGGCCACAATTAAAAAATTTTCATCAATACCTGCAGGCACACATGAAGTAAGATTTGGTTGGCATTGTCGCAATAATGCAACAGGTGAGTCTCCTTTCGCATATTGGAATATACATGACGGTAAAGATACAAGGCAACCACAAGTAGCATCAACATGCCAAATATTAGAGGTTAAAATATAATGGCAACTTTAAAATTTAGTGGAAGCACATTACTAACAGAGACCAGTGGTACAGTCACATTTCCTACTACTGTAACATGGCCTTCAGGAACAATACGAAATGTTATATTTGATACGTTTGATACTAGAACAACTGTTCCTACTGGAGCATCAGGAACATTTTGGAATTACACATTCACAAAATTATATGATGCATCAACAACTGATATAATTGTCAATCACCTTTTAATCGGTCATGAAAATTATTCAGATGTCTGTGGATTTCGTTCACATATATCAGGTTCTACTACTATTTCAACCGATGGTACTGCATATTATGATACTGGATATATTCAAAATCAAAATGCAAACGACCCTCAATTGAGTTTTAATCTTGGTAAAAGATTTGAAAGTTTAGGTGCAGGTTCACATACATGGGAACTTGCTTGGTCTACAAGAAATAGTCAAGGTGGTAATGGTCCTTGGGTTGTAACAAATCCAAATTCAAGTGATGATGCTAGAAATCATCAACAAGGTTCATCAGTTTTAATTTTTGAGGTACAAAGATAATGTCTACATTTAGAATGGACGGAACAACATCAGTAACAGAATCAAGTGGAACATTTACTTTTACTGATGCAGGAATTTTACCTAGTGGACATTTTGTGGGAGTATCTCATCATACATATGCCAACAGAACATCTGTTCCAACATCTAATTTTTTTAAAATATGGGATATAAATTTTACGAAAAAATATAGCAAAGAAAACTCATATTTATCCGTTCATTGTCAAATGTGGGGCCATGAACATTATTCAGATGTTTGTGGAATATTTGCACATATAGAAGGCTCGACTGATATGGGAGGAGATGCAGGAGGCACGGCATTTCGTGGCATAATTTATGCTGGTGCTAATGCTGTCAATGAAACATTTCAAATTTTCATGTCTGGTAAAATATTTGAAAATGTGGATGCAGGAAGTCACAAATTAACGATTGGGTGGAATGCTCGACATTCGACAACTCACGGCGACTCTGATGTAGGAGATAGTAATAGACCATTTGTAATTTGGAATCTTAATAGTTCTGATGATGCCAGACAACATCAGACACGTTCAAAAGTAACAATATACGAGATTAAAAAATGACAGATCAATTTAGTAAAAATAAAGCAAGATCATCAACAGATAAAATTTCAGTCGCCGCAGAATATCTTAATACGTCTGTTTCTGAAGTTGATGGTACTCTTAAAACATGGAATGGTTCTTCTCATTCTAAAATACTACCTGATGATTTAGAAAAAATAGATGAATTATATCTTGCAGGAATTGAAGTTGAAAAGCAAAGATTGATGAGAAAAGAAAGAGATGAACGACTTGCTGAAACGGATTGGATTGTCACTCAATCTTTAGAGAAAGGTGAAGATATTCCTGAAAAATGGAAAACTTATCGACAAGCATTAAGAGATTTACCATCAACTTCAACTCCTAAACTTAATGAGTATAAACAATTAAGTAATATAACATGGCCAACGAAACCAGAGTAACATGAGCAACTTACATTTAGTAAAATCAAGTCAACCAGATGGTTTTGTATCATTAAATGAAAATGTATTTGAGCATAATCTCACAATCAATGCTTCAATGTCTGCAATTCTTGCTGGTCCTGTTACCATACCTACTCTTACAGTACATGGAAATTTAAATGTGTTAGGTGATCTCACAGTAACAAATGATCTTACGATAAATGGAAGCAAAGTAATAGTATCTGAAAATTTAGAAGTTGGTGGAAGTTGCACAGTATCATCATCAAGCACATTAAAAGTTGTTGGTTCAATTAATGTTGCATCAACATTTAACGTAGCAGGAACACTCATTAACAATACAGATTGATATGGCAGAACTTAAATTAGGTAATAAAACTATTTTTAGCGAATCAGGCGGTACAATAACTGCACATAATTTACCTAAACAAATGGTGATTAATACTTTTGTAATTCACAATAATACTCAAGCCACACTTTCTTCGGGAAATCATGGTACAACAACCGTTGAAGGAACGTATGTAAAGAAGTTAGATGATACACATTTATATGTGAATGCAGTTGTTTGGGGTCATGGTTATACCAGTGTTGGTGTAGGTACATGTTTCTTTTGGTATCCTGGAACAGATGATTATAATACTCGTTCAAATCAATCATCTATGTTTAGAGATTTTGGAGCAAATCTTCAACATACTGGGTCCTGGGCGAATGCTAATGTTCCAATTTTAGGCATTTGTAAAATAAAAAATTTAAAGGCAGGTAATTGTAGAATTGGTGTAGGATGGCAAAATAAAAATAGAGATACTGATTATCCATTTAGTAGAGTAAACGCAAATAGTAGTCAAGATGGACGAAATCAGCAATGCGAAAGTCAAATAACAATTTATGAGGTAATTGTTTAATGGCTGATTTACAATTAAATGGAACAACAATATTTACTGAAACTGCAGGAGTGGTATCATATAGTTCTTCCGTACCACAAGGGATGATTATAAATGTTACAGTTTTTAGAGATTTTGTTAGAAGAACACAGTCTGCCGGTGGAGGTTCGACTCATACAGATTGGGCATGTGGAACATTTACAAAAAAAATATCGACATCGATGATAATTGCAGACTATCATATGCCAGGCGAAAATGATAGTTCGGGTGTTTGTGGTACAGGATTAAGAATTGATAATGACACATCATTATGGAGATATGGTGTTGCATATCAATATCATGATTTGTGGCAACCAAATTCTATGCAAGCGATTTGTGGTTCATGTTTTTGGGCTAGAAGTGTAATAAGTGCAGGTGATCATGCAATGAACTTTGGTTGGTATCCTGCAAACGGAAATACAAATGAACGGCCTTTTTCACAATCTGTCAATCCTAATTCTTCATCTGATGCTAGAAATCCTCAACACGGAAGTACAGTTGCTATAATTGAGGTTGCGTAATGGGTTCTATAAAAATTAATAATAAAGAAGTTTTTACATCAAATACAGAAGGATTACATGTAGGAACAGACTATCCTACAGGTGCAGTTATTGCCGCACATTGTTTTAGAACAGATGATGATGAATATGGCGGTTTCGTAAATCAAGGTGTTTATGTATCAATGAAATCACAACATGCGGCCGTTATTTTTAAAAGAAAATTTAAAAAACTTTTTGATACATCAAAATTATTAGCCTATACTAATATGCCAGGTCAAGATCAATCAGCAGGAACCTGTGGTGTTGGATTAGTTATTGATCCTGGAGGAGGAGATGTTGCAAGTGGATTTGCTTCTGCAAATCCATATGATGAAAGAGGTAAACATACTTGGGACCATGGAATTTCGTACTCATACGAAGCAGATAACAAGAGTGTAGGAAAAACTACTCTAATTCATGGTATATCATATTGGGATGATATTACTGCAGGTGAACACGAAATAGGTTTTGGATGGAATGTTTTTAGAACAGATAATAATGAAAATTATCCATTTGTATATTTTTTGAATTCACCTCATTCAATCGACCATCAACCACGCAATGTAGGAAGTATTCTTTTGTTGGAGATAAAGTAATGTCAGCAAATTTAAATCTCATTAAATCAAATCAATCAGATGGTGTCTTTGCAACAAATGAAGATGTATTTGAAAATGATGTAACAATTAAAAGTGGATACTCATCAACCGTTTCAGGTCCAGTAACTATACCTAATCTTACAGTAGCAGGGCATCTTAATGTCATAAACAACCTAAATGTCACAGGAACACTTAACGTAACGGGTTCTATGAACTTTTTAGGTTGAAGAAACATATAAATATAATTACGATGAAAAGGTTAAAAAATATCTACAGAAGACAAATATCAGAGCATTGCGGTGATCCTTTAGCACATCCTGAGTACGATACAGAGAATGTGAAGATGAATTATAATGATTATGAAGGTCGTATGGCCAAACAAAATCTGTATAAACTTCATAAATATTCAGGAGAGTTATTTGAAATGCTTCACGATCATCAAGAAATGGAATCGTGGGTGCAAGAAAAGATAGCAAAGGCGGCCGATTACATTGCATCGGTTAAACATTATCTTGATTATGAAATGCAATACCCTGGTCAAGAAAATGCATTCGATGATGATGCTGATCCATATGAGATGGGTTTCAATGAAGTACATAGTCTTGATGATATTTTACCTGCTATCAAAAGAAGTATAAAAGAAAATACATCTTTTAAATTTAGAACAAGAGATGACTACGAGATTATTGTGAACCCAAGAATTTCAAAAAATATTTACGAGACATATTTGAAATTAAATGACTACAATAAAGAAAAATTCTCTAATAATCTCGTAGAAAGTAAAACCAGTTTTTGGAAAGTCGCATCATTTGCGACCGCATAAGGATTAAAAATGAGTACGACATACACGATAGTAGATTATGAAAATGTAGCGAATTTAACCACAGGTAGTACATCTGCTCCAAGTGCAGGGTTTGCCTTAAAAAGTAGTCATAGTGTTTTAAGAATAGCAACAGAAACCACAGACGGTGCTTATTTTACTATTGCATCACAAAATACTAATCCAGTTGCTCAAGCAAACAATCCAATTGTGTGTGGTGAAACTTTTGTAAATATACCTGGCAAAAGTGCTCCAGTAAGCACTTGCGGTGCCGATAGTGGTTCAGGTAATTTTCAAATTGTTTTTGATTTACCCAATGATCACGGACACCCTTTTAAATTAGGTGATTATATAGAAATTACAGGAACAAGTGTTTCAGGATATAATTCACATTATGCAGAAGTAGATAATGATATCAATGCTACTGCAATAGCCGTAGGAACTACTGGTGGATCGTTGGAACAAGCAACTGGTGGCACAATAAGATTAGCACATAAAATTGCAGTATTACAAGTATCCACTTCAACAAAAGTAACCGTTACAGAAGTAACACCAGGAAATTAATGTTAAAATTTACAGATTTTTTTGATGGAAGAATAGAAGAACCAGTTGAAGTAGATCCACATTCTGGTGAACCACTCGATGAAAGAGTTCTTGGTGTACAAGATCGAATGAAACTTTCTCGTAGAATGAAACGTTTTCAACATAGAATACAGAGAAAACGCAAACTTCATAGTAAAAGAAAAGCAGATTTGGGAAGACTCGGTCGTAGGGCAAGAAAAGGTGCCAGGGATGATATGAAAAAAAGAGTTTCTGGTGGTAAATCTTATAGAAAAATGTCAATGGGTATGAAGAAAATGGTAGATCAAAAACTTGAAAACAAAGCAAAACAATCCGCTATAAAAAGATTTACAAAAAGAAAGATTAAAGTAAAACGTAAACTCGATATTGCGAGAAGAAAATGAAATTAATTACAGAAATTAATGAAGACCTTGAATATATTGTTGAAGGTACAGGAGATAAGAAAAGCATGTACATCAATGGTGTATTCATGATGAGTGAGACAAAAAATCGCAATGGTAGAATTTATAGTAAACCTATTT
>MDSW01076784.1_pt1 | contig 11032 bp, 10 predicted proteins | sample 811171 | NCBI WGS metagenome assembly MDSW01 (sample SAMN05326641, study PRJNA326480) | marine metagenome | isolation source: seawater | place: Atlantic Ocean: North West | collected 2012 | reverse complement strand
CTGCTGCTGCTGCGGCCACCCCCACCGACACCGTGACCGGAATGCGTTGCTGATTGAAATTGAACGGACACTCTGCCACCGCGGCCCGCACTTTATCCATGGCCACGTAGGCGGATTCCAGGGCGGTCTCCGGCATCACCACCACGAACTCCTCGCCGCCGTAGCGGGCCACGAAATCCTTCTGCCGCATGCGCCGATTGATTTCCCGGGCCACCAGGCGCAGTACCTTGTCCCCCCGCAGATGGCCCAGGGTATCGTTGATCTGCTTAAAGTGATCCACATCGATCACGCCGATGGACAGCGGCCGGTGGTGGCGGCGCCAGCGTGAGTACTCGGAACCGATGTATTCGTCGAAGGCGGCGCGGTTGGGGAGATCGGTGAGGGCATCCCGCAGCGCCTGCAGGCGCTGGGCTTCCAGGCTGTTCTTCAGCTCCATGGCCTCGCTTTCCATGGACGCCATGCGCTGGCCCAGGGCCTCCACCCGCTCGTAAACGTCATCCCGCCGCTGTTTTTCCTGGCTGTGGAATTGATCCACCGCCGACACGATACGGCTGACCATGCTCTCGATATCCAGCTTCAACTGCCCCAGATCATTGCTGGCGGCCACGTTGGCGCGCATGTCCGCCAGTTCCTGGCGCACGTCTTTGTCCAGCTGTTGCTGGTTGCGCTGGGACTGGGCCTCGCCCTCCCGGGCACTGGTGAGGAATGACTGGATTTCATTGAGGCGCTGGTGCAGGGCCACCAGAAAACCTTCGAATTCCCGCTGTGCCACCATGCGGGTGGAGGCCACCAGTTGCGCGGTTTCGTCCAGGATTTCCGGCAGTTCGTCCAGGCTGTAGGAAGCATCGATGCGGGCGGTCAGTTGCGTCTTGCGGCTGGCACAATCCTCCGGTACATCCAGGTTGCCCAGCAGGTTATGCAGCACCTGGGTGACCCGCTGCAGCAGATCCTGCTCCCGTTCCTGGGCGGCTGTTTCGATGGGTGCCGGACTGGCGGCTGCCGGCGCCTCCGGGGGGGATGCCGCGGGCCCCGCGTCCGGGGCCTGCTGCGCCGTGGGGTTCTCCAGCGGTGCTGCCTGGACCGTCGCCGCCGCGTCGGATTCCCCGGGGGCGTCACTGGCGTTTTTATCCCCACCGAACAGCCGGGCCAGCAGTCCTTCCCGACGTTGTCCCAGCTCGCCGATACGTTCCAGCAGGTGCTCGGTCACTTGGCGGTGGGCGGTGTTGAGACCGGTAATCACCTCACTGGGCACACCGTTACCCGCCAGCAGATCCGGCAGTGCCTTGCGCAGACTCTTGATGGTGCTTTTGCTGGCCCGGGGCAGGCTCAGTTCCAGATAATGGGCCAGTTGGGCGTCGATGGCCTCCTGCAGGGCGGCCTGGTCGTCCTTGCGCCGGTCATCCAGGGCCACCACCGCCTGTTCCAGGTTGGCTATGGTGGGTTCCAGGGAGCGCACATCATAACCCTGACGCAGGCCGGTACGCAGAGCCGCCAGCTGTTCGTCCAACGCCGGGTCCAGACCATCCGCCGCCAGGCTGACCCGCACCAGACCCCGCCGCAACAGGTCCAGCCGTTGCTGATCCTGTTTCTGATTGACATCAAACTGTTCCAGGGCGGAGAGGTATTTCTCTTTCCAGTTCAGATTGCTGGCGTCGGACATGAGAGGAGCGGCATCTCGTTGTGGGTTTTCAACTAAGTATAGAAAAGCTCGTGAAAACGCCTAATTTTTTTCGTTAGACTTGCTTGGCTGCCGGCTGCAGTGCCGCCGCCAGTCCCTCCGGCAGGGCCACTTCCATGGCAATGGGGCGGTGGTCGGAATAGTCGTAGTCCAGCACTTTCACCTGATTGATTTTCAGGCTGGGGGAAACCAGGATGTGGTCGATATTGCGGGTGGGGTTCCAGCTGGGATAGGTGTGATGATCCCCGCTCACCTGCTTCAAGTGAGTGTCCCGCAGGGGGGTATCAATGATCTGGTCGCTGCGGCAGTTCATATCCCCCATCACCACCACGTGTTCATGGTGCTGGATCAATTCGCGGATGTAACCCAGCTGGCGGAAACGGGCCCGCTCACTGAGGGCCAGGTGCAGACCCACCAGCACCAGAGTGTCCCGTTCATTGCCGTATTTGGCGACAATGGCGCCCCGGCCCTTGAGCCCCGGCAGTTTGTGGTCCTCAATTTCGTAAGGCACAAACCGGGACAGTACCCCGTTACTGTATTGGCCAAACCGGCCCAGGTCTCGATTCAGTTGCTGATACCAGTAGTCGAACCGGGCCTGCTCCGCCAGGTACTCCACCTGGTTGACAAAGCCGCTGCGCAGACTGCCTCCGTCCACCTCCTGCAGGCACACCAGATCGTAATGGTTCAGCACCTGGGCGATGTAACCCAGACGCTGCAATCCGCGCCAGTCCGGCAGCAGGTGGCGCCAGCTGCGGGTGACATAGTGGTGATAGGAACTGGTGCCGATGGCCGCCTGGATGTTGTAGCTGAGCAGCCGTAACACCGTCGGTGGCGGTGGCGTGTCGAGGCGGGCCTCGCGGGCAGAGTTGATATCAAAATTCACAGCGGATCACTCTGGGAGGTAGCTCAATGAATGGGAGGGTTGCCTGTGAGTAATTGTAGGCACTAATCGGTGGCGGTTCTATGACGGGATTCCGGATTCGGGCGCCGGTTACCGACCCATGCCGGCGCCCCGCTGTGCCTGGGGCATGTCAACTATCCCGGCGCCGCGTTCCTTTTCCACCAGAAAATCCACCACCTCCAGCATGTCCGCGAAGGTCTTGCCGGTATTACTTTTCACCTGGTACTTGCCGTTCACCACCAGCGCCGGTACCCCCCGCAGGCGATAGGCCTTGGCCAGGGCCGTCGCCTGGCGCACCTTAACCCGCACGCTGAAGGAGTTGTAAAGTTTGTTGAACTCCTCTTCGCTGATGCCGTAGCCGGTGAAAAACCGGGCCAGGTCCGATTGCGAAAACAGCTTTTGGTTTTTCACATGAATGGCCTGAAACAGATCCGGTTTGATCTGGTCCAGCTTGCCCATGGCTTCCGCCACGTAGTAGGCATGGGCCAGGGGTTCCCAGTCTTTGCGCAGGGCCGCCGGCGTCAGCACGAAATTGACATCGTTCGCCTGCTGCTGTTTCCACTCCCGGGTGAAGCTTTCCAGACGGAAACAATGGGGGCAGCTGAAGGAGAAAAACTCCCGCACCTCAATTTTGCCCGGTTGCTCGATCTTACCCGGTTGCGGCAGCACTTCGTAATCCACCCCTTCGCGAAAGGTCTCGGCCTGGGCCAGCGTGGTCACCAGCGCCAGAGTGGCCGCCAGGGACCAGCGCAAAACGGGGGTTAGCAGGGATTGGTTTTTCATCGTGTAATCCTGATTCTGAAAAAGACCTGAGACTTCTGACTGTTTCCAGACTAGCGGGTTCCTCCTGAATGGAAACTGAATTCCATCATAACCATTAGGGCATCCGCTGCCCAGGTATTCGGGTCTTAAGGTTGCCTTAAGCCGGCTTCTCTACACTGGCCCCATACCCGATCCCGGGATCGGGCAGAATCCGTCATCGGCTCGAACCGGAGTGCGCCCATGGTCAGGCCCGGCCCGCAGGGAAAAAACGCGATAAAAGTGTGGGATCCGGTGGTGCGGCTGTTTCACTGGAGCACCCTGGGTCTGTTCGTGGCGGCCTATTACACCGCGGAATGGGGCAGCAACGAAACCCATGTGCTGGTGGGTTATGGCCTGACCCTGGTGCTGATGGTGCGTCTGATCTGGGGCCTGGTGGGGACCGAGTTCGCCCGCTTTTCCCGCTTTGCCTATGGGCCCCGGGCCATAGTGCGTTATTGGCATTCCCTGCGCCGGGGCCAGCCCGAGCATTACCTGGGCCACAACCCCCTGGGTGCCGCCATGGTGTTTCTGTTGTTGGGATTACTGGGTTTTATGGCACTCAGTGGTCTGCTGCTGACCGCCGCCCTGGAATTCGAGGGGCCATTGCTGGGGCTGAATCCCTGGATCACGGATGCCATGGCGTACCGGCTGCTGGACCTGCATCGCTGGGTGGTATATCTGATGCTCGGCTGTATTGGCCTGCACCTGCTGGGGGTGCTCAGTGCCAGTGTGCAGCACCATGAGAATCTGGTCCGCGCCATGATCACCGGATACAAGCCCCGTCCCCCAGCCCCGGACATCCGCTCACCTGAGTCTTAAGAGGATCCATTTCATGACCAAAGCGCTGCCTGTATTGATTCTGGGAACCACGTTGCTGAGCAACCCCTGTATTGCCGGATCGCTGAACCTGAATCTGCCGCAACCGGAAGCCCCGATATATCAGGTTGCCGGGCGGTCGACGCCGCCGATAACCCTGGCCACCGGACCCACGGCCGCGGGCCGTTCGGGCAGCAATGACGGGATGTTTACCAAAGATAACGAACAGTATCAGCCGCACTGGCTTACCGGCAGCAAGGCCCATCAGTATCTGGGTCTGGGAGCCCTGGCGCTGGTGGCCCTGGCGGCGGTGTCCCCCAAGGAGGAGGACAGTGCCCACGAATATTTCGCGGTGAGTGCCACGGCACTGGCGGCGGGGGCCGCCACCACCGGCTTCATCTATCACTGGGATGATTTCCATTTCGAGGATGGCTTCACCGATCCCGATAACCTGCACATGATGCTGGGCCTGCTGGGTACCCTGGCCATGGTGGCGGCGGTGTCCGAGGCCCCTGAGGCCGGTCATGCCGGTCCCGGCATTCTGGGCGGGGTGGCCATGGGCACCGCCATTAAGATCACCTGGTAATCAGGATCACCCGATAAGGAGGCTACACCATGCATCAGTATTCCCTGGTATTGCTGGTTCTGTTGGGGCTGGCTGCCGCGTCGGCGCAGAGTGAGCAGACTCCCACCGCAGAGCAGGGTCGCCAGCTCTGGATCAAGGAAGTGCTCGGCGCCAAAGGCGATTCCCGTGCCTGCACCACCTGTCACGGAACGGATCTGACCCAGGCGGGGGAACATCAGCGCACCCACAAACTGATCGAGCCCATGGCCAAGTCAGTGACCCCCAGCCGCTATGAAGACCCGAAGAAAGTGGCCAAATGGTTCCGCCGCAACTGCAAGTGGACTTGGGGTCGGGAATGCACCGCTGAGGAAAAGCGGGCCATCCTCAGCTACCTGAAATCCCAGTAACCGGAGACAGACCATGAAGAAACCATTATTCACACTAGTGCTGGCGGGACTGCCATTACTGGCGGGATCGGCGATGGCGGAGGAAAGCTTCAGCCAGTGGCTGTTTACCCTGGACCGGATGAAAGAGTTCCGGCCGGTGGACAACGAAACCTATGCCGAGGAGTGCGGGGCCTGTCATTTCGCTTATCCGCCGGGGCTGCTGCTGGCAATGTCCTGGCAGAAATTGCTGGATCCGGTGGCTCTGGAGGATCATTTTGGCGAAAACGCGGAATTGGGGGAGGATACCCTGGCGGAAATTCAGGCTTATGTGATTGAGAACAGCGCGGAAAATTCCTATTACAAGCGGGCCCGCAAGATCACCCGCTCGGTGCAGAGTATAGAGCCGCCGCTGCGGATCACCCAGGTTCCTTACATCAAGCGCAAGCACCATGAGCTGACGGCGGCTATGGTGAGGGATAATCCGGAGGTGGGCTCGCTGAGCAACTGTAATGCCTGTCACACCCAGGCGGAGCAGGCGGTGTTTGATGATGACAGCGTGCAGGTACCCAATTTCCAGCATTGGGACGAGTGATCAGAGCCCGGAAATAAGCCAGTGGAAAGAAAAAAACCCGGCTATGGTGTGCCGGGTTTTTTTATGGATACCGATCGGGGATCAGTCGTACAAACCGTTGATAAAGCTCGCCAGAGCCTGGATGTCGTCATCAGTCAGACGGGCAGCGGTGGAGCGCATCATCATGGCGTCCCCGTCGTTGTTGCGATAGGGGCCTTCATGATCGCCCCGGCCGGCGGCGCGGAAGGCTTCCAGCTGAGCCTGGGTATAGGCGGCGTGTTGACCCGCCAGCGCCGGGAAGGCGGCTTCCGGCATACCTTTACCGGCGGCGCCGTGGCACCCGGCACAGGCGGTAACACCGGCTTCGGCGTTACCGGCGCGCCAGAGTTTGGCGCCCTTTTCCGCCAGTTCGGGATCGGCGGTACCCGTGGTCACCTCCTGCTCCGCGTAGTAAGCGGCCAGATCCGCCATGTCCTGATCCGACAGTCCGGCCACAATGGCCGTCATCTGGGGCACCTGACGGGCACCGCTTTTCATATCCTGCAGCTGCTTGAGGGTGTATTTTTCAACCTGGCCTGCCAGCTTGGGGAAGTTGGGAATGGTGCTGTTGCCGTTGGGGCCGTGGCAGGCGGCGCAGGTGGCGGATTTTTCTTTGCCCGCCTGGGGGTCGCCGGCGGCCTGTGCCCAGTTTACCGCTCCGGTGGCCAGGATGGCGGCCACCAGCACGTTGGATACCAGTTTCATAATGCGATCCTACTTATTTTGCCTTCTGTGTGCTTGGGAAAGAGTTGCTGCTTACTTGGCCATGTATACGATGATTGCCTTCAACTCGGCGTCACTGCAATCGTTGCACAGACCCATGGGGGGCATGGCGTTCTTGCCTTTCTTGGAGCTTTCCACCAGGGCATCAATGCCGCCGGCAGCTTCGATGCGGGGTTCCCAGGCGGCCTTGTCACCGGTTTTGGGGGCGCCAGCGGCACCGGTGCCGTGACAGGCCATGCAGTACATATTGTATTTGGCGGGAGCTTCCTCCGCCTGTGCGATACCCGCCAGGCCCAGGGTGACTATGGCGGCGGCCAACATCAGTTTCTTCATTAAAAAACCCCTTCTATACCTTTGATACGGCAAGGTTTCCGCAGTACGGGAACCCCTCTCTCGATAGCCATGTGAAAAAAACCCGGGGATTATATAACAAACTGAAGCCAAGGGGTAATGACCTTTACAGTGATGTTGGATTTTGGGGAAAATGCGGCCAGCTGCAGTTGCTTTGATGGATGCCGATGCCCATGTCCCCGGATGACTTTACCCCGATCCTGCGCCAGACGCGGTTTCTCACCAGTGCCCCCAGCCTGGATCAGTGCCCACCGGAGGCCGGCGTGGAAATCGCCTTTGCCGGTCGCTCCAACGCCGGCAAATCCAGTGCCCTAAATGCCCTGGTGGATCACAGTGGCCTGGCCCGCACCAGTAAAACGCCGGGGCGTACCCAACTGATCAATTTCTTTGCGGTCACGCCGGAGTGGCGGCTGGTGGATCTGCCGGGCTACGGCTATGCCCAGGTGCCGGAGCATCTGAAGCGGGAATGGCAGGCCCAGATGGGCGCCTATCTGGAGCAGCGGCAGTGCTTGGTGGGATTGTTTCTGGTGATGGATGTGCGTCATCCACTGAAGGAGTTTGACCGGATGATGCTGGAGTGGGTCGAGCATTATGCAATGCCAGTGCATATTCTGCTCAGCAAAAGCGACAAGCTGAAGCGCAATGCCGCCAACCAGCAGTTGTTTGCGGTGCGCAAGGCGGTGGCGGATGTGACCGTGCCGGTCTCGGTGCAGCTGTTTTCCGCACTCAATAAAACCGGTGTGGACGCGGCCCGCAGTCGGTTGGCGGACTGGTTCAGTGCTGCCGAGGGTGGTGAAAAGGAATAAAAAAAAGCCGGTAGCCTTGGGGCAAGCTACCGGCTCAGGGTTCCGGCTCTTGGGGGAAAGCCGGTTTGCTGTAGCCGATATAGAATCGGCTGGGGATTGCTGCCTTAGCTTCAGTAAGTAAGACGAACTGAGTCGGGAAAAGTTTCACTGAATTCAAAAAAATTTTAAGAATTTAGTGACCCGTTGGTCTAAGGCGGAATCCCCACGCGTTATGGTTATTATTCAAGCTCATCAGGGGATTATGAGGCGGGCATTGGGGGGACCCGCCCAAACTAATGAGCTTGGTCCCAATTATCGCCCACCCCGATGTCCACAAGCAAGGGAACTTTCAGTTCCGCCGCCCCTTGCATGCGTTTTGTGATCGCTTTCGTGACGGTGTCCAATTCTTTTTCCGGCACTTCGAATATTAATTCATCATGTACCTGCATAATCATCCGCGCACCCAGTTGTTTTTTGATCAGCCAGGCGTCCATTTCGATCATGGCGCGCTTGATGATGTCCGCCGCCGTGCCCTGCATCGGGGCATTGATGGCGGTGCGCTCCGCCGCCTGCCGGCGGGGTACGTTGCGGGACTGAATCTCAGGCAGGTGCAGCCGGCGGCCGAACAGGGGTTCCACGTAGCCCTGGCTGCGGGCCTGCTCGCGGATGTTTTCCATATACTCGTGTACGCCGGGGTAGCGGTGAAAGTAGTTATCGATGTATTCCTGGGCTTCGTTGCGGCCGATGCCCAGCTGTTTGGCCAGGCCAAAGGCGGACATGCCATAGATCAAACCGAAGTTCACCGCCTTGGCGTTACGCCGCATTTCCCCGGTCACCTGATCCAGTGCCACCCCCATGATTTCGGCGGCGGTGGCCTGGTGAATATCCAGCCCCTCATTGAACGCCCGTAACAGGTTCCCATCATTGGAAAGGTGGGCCATGATGCGCAGTTCAATTTGCGAGTAGTCCGCCGCCACCAGCTTGCAGCCATCCTGCGCCACGAAGGCCTTGCGGATCTTGCGGCCCTCTTCGTTACGGATGGGAATATTCTGCAGGTTGGGGTCGGAGGAGGACAGCCGGCCAGTGGCGGCCACCGCCTGATGATAGGAGGTATGCACCCGGCCGGTGTCCGGATTGATCAGTTCCGGCAGTTTGTCGGTGTAGGTGGATTTGAGTTTGGACAGGCCCCGGTATTCCATCAGCACTTTGGGCAGGGGGTAGTCCAGCGCCAGTTCCTGCAGCACCGGTTCGGCGGTGGATGGGGCGCCCTTGGGGGTTTTCTGGATCACCGGCAGCCCCAGTTTTTCAAACAGGATGTGCCCCAGTTGTTTGGTGGAGCCCAGGTTGAAAGTTTCACCGGCAATGTCGTGGGCCTCCTGTTCCAGTTCGTGCATGCGCTTCGCCAGCTGTTTGCTGTGCTGGCGCAGCATATCCGCGTCCAGCAACGCGCCCGTGCGTTCCATCCGTGACAACACCGGCAGCAGCGGCATCTCGATGTCTGTGAACACTTTGCTCAACTCGCCTTCCTGTTCCAGCCGTGGCCACAACACCTGATGCAGGCGCAGGGTGATATCGGCGTCCTCAGCCGCGTAATCGCTGGCCTGTTCCAAGGCGATATGGTTGAAGGTGAGTTGCTTGGCGCCCTTACCGGCAATCTCTTCAAAGCCGATGGTTTTGTGGCCCAGATATTTCAGTGCCAGATTGTCCATGTCGTGGCGGGTGGCGGTGGAATCCAGTACATAGGATTCCAGCATGGTGTCATAGCCGATACCCTGCAGATCGATAGCATAGTGCGCCAGCACGCTTTTATCGTACTTCAGGTTCTGGCCGATTTTTTGCGGTTGATCGGCTTCCAGCAAGGGTTTCAATTGTTCCAGCACCCAGTCCCGGGGCAGCTGCTCCGGTGCGCCGGGATAATCGTGGGCCACCGGCACATAAGCGGCCTTGCCCGGCGCCACCGCCAACGACACCCCCACCAGTTCCGCCACCATGTAGTTGAGGCTGGTGGTTTCGGTATCGAAGGCGAAGGCGTCGCTTTGCTTGAGGGTGTCCAGCCACTGATGAAACGTTTTTTTGTCGGTGACGCATTCGTAGTCGGTGTCGGCGCTGCCCACTTCCGCTTCCACTTCGCCGGACAGCTCGGCGATCCAGCCTTTGAATTCCAGGTCTTTATACAATTCCAGCAGGGCAGCGTTGTCCGGTTCCTGAATACTCAAATCCGTGGGTTGTTGCTCCAGTTCCACGTCCATTTTAATGGTGGCCAGCTGCCGGGACAGGGGCAGTTGCTCCAGGCTGGCCCGCAGATTGTCGCCGATCTTGCCTTTAACCTCGTCGGCGTGCGCCATCAGCTGATCCAGGCTGTTGTATTCCTTTAGCCATTTCACCGCGGTTTTGGGGCCGCACTTGGGCACCCCGGGAATATTGTCCACGCTGTCCCCCACCAGAGCCAGGTAATCGATGATTTGTTCCGGGGTGATGCCGAACTTCTCCACGACACCGTCGTAATCCATCTTACTGTCGGTCATGGTGTTGATCAGGGTGACATGATCGTTTACCAGTTGCGCCATGTCCTTGTCGCCGGTGGAAACAATGGTATCGATGCCCTGCTCACCAGCCTGCCGGCACAGGGTGCCGATGACATCGTCCGCCTCCACCCCGTCAATGATCAACAATGGCAAGCCCATCAGCCGGATGGCGTTATGCAGGGGCTCAATCTGGGCCCGCAAATCATCGGGCATGGGCGGACGATTGGCTTTGTAGTCTGCGTACAGGTCATCCCGGAAGGTTTTGCCTTTGGCGTCGAACACCACGGCCATGTGCTCTGGTTCGTAATCCTTGCGCAACCGGATCAGCATGTTGAGCACGCCTTTGATGGCGCCGGTGGGCTGGCCCTTGGACGTGGTCAGTGGCGGCAGGGCGTGGAAGGCGCGATACAGGTAAGAGGAGCCGTCCACGAGGACGAGAGGTTTTTTGGCGGCCATGGTTCTTCACTTGTGGGCGAGTGGGTTGGGCGTTGCAAATGTTATTGGCTGCTATTGTACTGGAGTTGGGGGCGATTTGGGGATGGGCTTGGATCTGGGTGTAAAACCGGGCCTGACAACAGATAAGCGTGGTGATTCGTGGAACAAGTTGCGGCACTTGAATCCCGCCGTTGAAGCCGCAGAGGCTTTCAAGGCACGCTACAAGCACGTCCCTGTGCGCTCGACAGCGGCCGTCCATGGCCGCTGACGTCCTTGGAAGCCTCTGCGGCTCCAACGGCTCCTACTCAGCACTGTTCTAAATGTGGTGCGGTATCGCGCTTATCTGTTGTCAGGCCCGGTTTGAAGTGTCCACGCGCCTTGATGTTAGGGGCTACAGTTCCATAATGGCGTCCATCTCCACCTGGGCGCCCTTGGGCAGGGCCGCCACCGCCACCG
>MDSW01205557.1_pt1 | contig 11033 bp, 11 predicted proteins | sample 811171 | NCBI WGS metagenome assembly MDSW01 (sample SAMN05326641, study PRJNA326480) | marine metagenome | isolation source: seawater | place: Atlantic Ocean: North West | collected 2012 | reverse complement strand
TAGTACATAAGCGAATAAACCCAATTAAGCACAAACTTAATTATAATGTTTTTGCACTAGAGGTTGACTCCAACAACCTAGAGGATATTGGCAAAAATTCTAGGTTTTTATCCTACAATAAATTTAATCTCTTTAGTTTTTTTGATACTGACCATGGGAATGGGAAATCTCTAAAAGATTTTCTATCTGAGATTATTGAAAATGCAAAAACAAATAATCCCATTTCAAGGTTTTCAATAATTTCTTACCCAAGAGTATTGGGGTATGTATTTAATCCAATAACAATCTATCTAGGATTTGATGAGTCTAATAAAATTGAACTAATCATTTATGAGGTAAATAACACATTTGGACAGAGAGTAATCTATGTATTACCAAATAATAACAAAGAAGAAATAATTTACCAAAGGTGTGATAAGAAATTATTCATTTCACCATTTAATGGAGATAAAGGGGTATATACTTTCCACATAAAAGATAATGAACAATCTTTCCAAATTGGAATTAACTTAAAAGTGGATGATGAACCGATCATAAATGCCTACTTCTGTGGTCAAAAATTCGAGCTAAATCATAAAAATCTTATGAAAACATTCAGAAGTAATTTATTACTAACATTTAAAGTAATTACCGCGATACACTACGAAGCCATAAAACTATATTTTAAGGGGATGAAATTCAAAAAGAAACCCCAAGCAGAAAAAATTCAAATATGTTACATTAGCGCACAAGATATGACTTAAATGATGAAGAAATATATAAAGAAATTATTTAGTTGGGAGCCAAAAGGATCAATAAGAATTATTTTTCCTGACGGCTCAGAGCATTTGCTGGGGTCAGAAGAAACTGATCTTTATATGAAATTCAATAACTATAAGATTGTATGGAATTTCTTCACGAGTCGGGCAAATGCATTCAGCGACTGTTACGTAAATGGTGATATTGAATGCTCCGACTTAACAAGTTTTTTTATATTCTATCTCAGAAATAAAGAAAATTTTGATAATATGGCTCCATTTAAAATCTTAAAACTCAATCTATCATACCTTAGTCACGTGCTCAGGTGGAATAGTATCAGCGGGGCCAGAAAAAATATAAGAGCTCATTACGATATGGGTAATGACTTCTTTGCTGAATGGCTTGACGATAGCATGCAATATTCAAGTGCTCATTTTAATGAAGACAACAAAACATTGGAGGAAGCCCAAAATAATAAACTACAAAAATTGAACGCATACCTAGATATTAAAGATGATGATAACCTACTTGAAATTGGTTGCGGATGGGGTACATTGTCACAATATTTATTTAATAAAAATAATATCAATATTGATGCAATTACGATCTCTGATGAACAGCTAAAGTTCGCACGCACACTGAATCTTAAATCATCAAATAAAAAATGTGACTTTAAGTTACAAGATTATCGCAATACTGACTCTAAATATAATAAAATCGTCTCTATAGAAATGATTGAGGCAGTGGGGAAGAAATATTTGCCTATCTATCTTGATACAATAAAAAAATGTCTAAAGAATGATGGTCACGCTATTATCCAGGGGATCACAATAGCAGATGATAAATTTGATGAGTATAGTAACCAAGTAGACTTCATTCAAAAATATATTTTTCCTGGAGGCTTTTTACCCAGTCAAAAATACTTAAAAGATATTGCGATGTCGAGTGGCTTAGAAATTGAAACCTTAGATGAACTCAATCTCTCTTATGCAAAAACACTTAGAATATGGAGAGAACGATTTAATACTAAATGGTCGAAAATAAGGACGATGGGGTATGATGATAAATTTAGAAGAATTTGGAATTATTACTTATCCTATTGTGAAGCAGGATTCATTGAGAAATCAATCTTTATAAATGTATTCAAGTTTAAACCAAAAAATTAGTTTACTTTTTCCAAACCATCTTATTTACGAAATAAAAATAAAGTCTATTCGGCATAATTTTCATTATCTTGAGGACTAAACCAAAGAAAAAAGGGAATATAATTTCATACTTTGATTTTTCTAGTCCTGTTATTATTTTCTTGGTTGCATATTCTATAGATACCATACTTGGCATCGGAAAATTATTTACCTTAGTCGCATCGGTATCAACAAAACCGGGATTGATCAATGAAACGGTAATACCATACTGACGCAGTTCTGATTTGAGTACCTCCGCTAAATTTATTAAGGCAGCTTTGGTTGGGCTATATGCTATTGAATTTGGAAGTCCTCTATAACCAGCTACAGAAGCCATAATTGCTATATGACCACTTTTTCTTTTTATGAAATGAGGAATAATAATTTTAAGGCAATTCATCACGCCAAAATAATTTATATCCATGGACTCCTTCACGAGATCATAATTTTGATCCAAGTTATCTAACGTGAATAGTCTACTTATGCCAGCATTGAGAATTACTATATCCGGAAGGTTATTGGTGTCCTCTGTAAAGATTTTTGTGTCTTCTATAAGTTTTTTCTCATCGGTTACATCCATAACTAATGGGATTATGTTTTCAGATATTTTACTGATTTCAGATAGCCTTTCTTCACGGCGAGCTGAAGTGAAGACTTTAATGTCTTTTTTTGCTAGTTCTATTGCTAGGTTTTTACCGATGCCAGAGCTTGCACCAGTAATCCAAGCTGACTTCCATTTTGGAGGCATTTATTTAAATACGTACAATTGATTGATACATATTTGCAATCATACTCTTAAAGACCATTGGGCCATCAGTTGCAATCACACAAATACAATCTTCCTTTGAGCTTACAACTGGTTCATGGTGTGTTGATCTATCATGGTCAGCAATGTCTCCAGCAGCATAAGTGCCATTTTCATCTTCAAAAGCACCCTTTAATACAAGAGTTAGCTCTCCACCTTTATGTCCATGCTCAGGTATTTTCTTATTTGGTTTAATCTTTAAAAAAGTTAAGTGACAATTGGATTTATCACTAATTTTTACTTGGCTTTTTTGTATACCGGGAGCAAAGAAAGACCACTGAATTTCATCTAGATCTGTTCCGATATATCTCTGCAACGAAGCTGGAACATCAGAGTTAAGATCAAAATCGATATCTTTAATTTCAGACTTGTTACTTTTATTGTTGAGTTTATTTAAAAATTCATTGAAATCTTCTGTCTTATCTTTGTTTCCGATGACATTCTCCATCATTGACGCACCAAGCTCATTCCCAATTTGCACAATTTCTTTACAATGGTCACAAGTTTCTATGTGTGATGTAACAAGAGTACTAAAAGCCAAGCTCAAAGTTCCGCTTGAATATGACATTAATGTTGATAGATCTGGATGTTGTTTCATGCTTGTAATTCCTTAAGATTATCTTTCATCTTTTGATAAGCTAGCCTCATACGTGACTTGACTGTTCCGATTGGAATATTCAACTCACCAGCTATTTCTTCTTGAGTTAAGTCATTAACAAATGATAACTCTATGACTTTTCTTTGTTTTAAGGGCAATAATTCAATTGCCTTTTTAACATGGGCAGAAATTGATTTTTGCTCGACAATGTCTAAACCACTTTCATTGTCTGAAGCAATTTCAACTTCTGAAATATCTGTGTAGGGTTGTGAAGATTTTTTTCTTAGTAAATCAATCCTATTATTCCTTGCGATGGTGTAAACCCATGAACTGAAGGATCCTTTATCAGGATTGTACATATGGATTTTCTCCCAAATATTTATCATCGTATCATGCATTATATCTTCAGCCTGAGCTCCATCAGCACCACTTCTCATCAATAAAGATTTTATTTTTGGTGCAAAATAATTAAATATAACTTCAAAGTCTTTGGTATTCTTTTCAGCTTGAAATTTTTTTACTAAGTCCTTGTTTACTTCCAACATTATTTTTTATTTTATTGTTACATAACATATGTAACAGAATTTAAACGTTTTTTTCTAGAAAAAAGATCATTCATTACCATGATTAATCTAACTTTTTGCCAATAACGTAGTAATGAGTAGAGATTCATATGAAAACAGACACTAAAAATAAATTTCAAAACGCAAAAGTAGTTGTAGTTGGCGCTACCGGAGGTATTGGCTCTGCGTTTGTGGAGAAGATTAAACAGCTTGATACAAACAATATTATCATAGAAGTCGTACGTAAAAAAACACACGATCATCAAATTGAAGTTGATATGCTCGATGAGGAATCCATGGCAAAATGTGCTATAGAAATTCATAATCAATATGGGGCTATCGATATCATCTTGAATACAGTTGGTTTGCTGCACTCAGATGGCGCGATGCCTGAAAGAGCTTATAAAGAAATAAATCAAGATTTCCTTCAAAAGACTTTCGAAGCAAATACATTCATACCATTTATAGTTTCTAAATATTTTGTGCCACTTCTATCAAAAGAAAATACATCACTAATAGCATTTATGTCTGCCAGAATTGGCAGTATATCTGATAACAACTTGGGTGGATGGTATAGTTACAGAGCGTCAAAAGCAGCTCTCAATATGCTCATAAAAACCTTATCTATAGAACTCTCATATAAGAATAAAAAAGCTATATGTTTAGGTCTTCATCCTGGAACCGTAAAAACAAATTTATCGGATCCATTTTCAGAGAAAATAAAAGCATACAAAGTATTTTCCAGGGAAGAATCAATTGATTACCTAATTGATCAAATTAACCGCGTAGACCACACATTCAGTGGGAAATTAATTGACTGGAAAGGGGACATAATCCCTTACTAATTTTAATATTCAAAGGCATAGATGATAAAAAGTATTATTAGAGAGTACCGAAGAGAGAAGAGAAGACTATCTCACATTAAAAAAAGAAAAGGCAGATTGGACCTTAGAACAGGAAAACCTGGTAAAAAGAAGTAGGACTTAATCAACTACTCTCTGTTGCAAGTCCTGCCTGATGCCATGCTTCAATACCACCCTCGATATTATAGACCTCCAGTTCCTCATTTTCTGTCATCAGCTTTTGGCAAGCATTGCTGCCACGCGCTCCTTTTTGGCAGTAGATCAGAATCTTTTTATCTGTCTGCGGAATGCTGTTAACCGAAATAGAGCCAACAGGATATAATGCTGCACCTACAATCTTTTGCAAGGCATATTCAGCGGGCTCACGCACATCAATTAAAATAGCTTGGTCTTTATCCAACCATTGTTTAGCAGTTGTTACGTCGACGGTTTTTACGTTCATTTTAGACCTCCCCAACATTGGAATTGACAATAATCTAAGTAAATTTCTCATCATTTTATCTAAACTATTTATCTCTTAAAAGTCAATAATCCTATTTGGCTGATACTTCAGATGTTATTTCGCTATGCGCATGCCGATCAGAGCAAGATTGCGGAGAAGTTGGGGAGATAATGTAACCTTAATTTATAATTTTTGAAATGTTTTCATAATTATTTTTTTAAAGTATTGAAATATATATTTCACATTAATGCAAAGTGACCAAGATAAAAAAATCCATATAATTTTATATGGAGATTTTAATGAAAAAATTACTAATTTTATTACTGGCTTCTGGTTTCATTCATAGTGGACTTGAAGCAAAAACTATTGGTGAGACAACTGCATTAATTCCTGAGGCAGGATTGGCAAAATCACCAATTGCTGATGGTCAATCAGGGAATATAAACTTTCAGTTCGGTGACTTTAGAGCAATCGCAACTGTTGGAGAGGTTGATCCAAATACAGGGATGGCACTAACTGGTTATCCTGATGGTAATGCAGCTTGGCTATCTGATAACGATACTATTCGTGTTGTATATCAAAGTGAGTCATATGCAACAATGGGCTCAGCCCCTAATCCTGAGACATATCCATGGAATATGGCTAATGGTGTAACATTCACAGGATCACATATTCACACAATTGATTATGACCGTAATAAGTTTGCAAATTTTATGAATGGTAAAGGGTCAGCAAGCTCAATGGTAAAAGGCTCAGGTAAATTATTTAATAAGGTATTTAACGTATTTGGAGAGGAAGTCACATCCCCATCATACGACCCAACTAACTTGAGTGGTAAGTGGGGTAATCAAACACGTCCTGATGGAACACTTATACCATTTCTAGATAAATTTAGACTGAGTGAAGCGGACTATTTCTTTCAAAGTTTCTGCGGTGCTTGGTATGAGCAAGCAAATAAGTACGGTAATGGTATTGGATTTGCTGACGATATTTGGTTGACAGCAGAAGAATGGGATATTGGAAGAATGTTCCCAGCTGGTGGAGCTGATAGTGCGGCGACTATGGGACTGGCAAGTATTGTTGTTGATATCAAAAATGAGACTGCCTATACAGTTCCAGCTTTAGGACAAACTGGCTATGAAAAAATAATGCCAATTAATAGTGGACATAAGGATTACGTAGTTATTGTAACTTCTGGTTATAACCATGATCAAGAACCAAGCCCACTTAAAGTGTATGTCGGCATGAAAGATCGTCTCGCAGATGGTACTAAAATAGATTATTCAACTGCTGATCAGCGTGATCGTTTCTTAGCACGAAATGGACTACTATTTGGTAAACTGTATGGTATGGCTGTAACAACTGACACAATTTCTGATTTAGTAGCAGAACCAAACCCAACAAGTAAAATGATCGATGAATGGGTACAAAATGAAGATGCACCAAATAGCTTTAGTGCACAATTTGTTCCAACAAGTTATCAATGGGCTGGTTTCGACAAACCTGTTGCTGTTAAAGACACAGAAATGATGCTTTGGGAAAAGGAAGAGGAACAACCAGCAGGTCATATGTATTTCAATGGCGATAGTAAAGTTGAACATGTAGCTGCTGATCCAAGCGGTAAGCCTCGTTACTTTGCTAACTTAACGAACAAAGGTGCATTGATGGCAATTGATTTCGGTTCTTTCGACTTTAACGGCAAGAACCTTCCAGAAAGCCTGTCAGCCAATGTGAGTCGTGCTGTTGGTGCATGGGATGGTGCCCTAACGCTAAATATTGGCAATGAAGGTATAACTAAAGATGGTGATGCCTCAATTCACATGGAAGCAGGTAAAGCACAAATGATTGCACCTGATGGCTTATATTGGGTTAAGGCGGCTGACAAAGAAGTTCTGATTGTTGATGAAGACTCTGGGAATGACTACGGTGAGCGAAAGTATGCTTTAACTATTGATAGTGCGATGAATGTTCAAGATGGTTATCTACTTGCAATTGCAGGCGGTAAATATAGTTCACGTTATGAGCAGGGTGTATCAGCGCTCGGTGGCGCATTTACAAAGCCAGGAACTACTGAGTTTTCAGGAAGTTGGCCTGTGACAGCCCTTATTGAACGCAAACCGAACGGCTCCTTCTATTCGATAGATGAGCTAGAAGGAACTGCTCGCCGTGATATTCGCGCTAATATCAAATTGGCAGATCACACCTTCTTAGGCGTTGTTCAAGCTCGACCTGAGTCAAGTGGTGATGTTGAAAAAAATGGTTCAGATGCCGGAGGACAGATATTCCTGTTTAATATTGATTTGAACCAAAATACATCAGGTAAGTATTGATTAGGATAGAATCCAAATCAATAACCGATCAAGCTTGTGGTGTAGGTATCCTCCCTAAAACCTACACCACAAAAATCTTAGAAAACTATTCTATTTCAAATAAAATCTAATTACACCAGATAATTACTTTATTCATACTTATACGAATGCCGATCAGAGTAAGATTGCGTGCATCTCACTGCGGTGATATATTATTTTTATGTCATTAAAAGATAAAAAAATCGCAATTTTAGGAACTGGAGCTAACGGATCTTGCGCAGCAGCCGACATCACAGCAGCTGGGTATGATGTGACACTCATTGATCAGTGGCCTGCTCATGTCAATACAATGAATAGAGATGGGTTAACCATTAACCTTCCAAATGAAACAAGAAATGTGACTGTAAATGCAAAGCACTTATGTTATTTGGCAGAAATTAATCACAAATTTGATTATGTTTTTTTATTTGTAAAAGCCTATGACACTAAATGGATAACAAAATTAATAGAGCCATATTTGGCATCTGATGGAATTTTAGTTGGCGTTCAAAACGCAATGACAGCAGAGCGAATTTCTTCGATTGTAGGACCTGAGAGAACAATTGCGTGTGTTGTTGAATGCTCATCAGAATTATTTACTCCAGGAATTATTCAAAGAGATACGATCAATGAAAAAACTTGGTTTGGTATTGGCACAAATACAGAAGTGATGAAAAATCGATTGGACGAAATTAGAGAAATACTTTTATCAGTCGGAAAAGTTAATATTGTAGAAGACATTATTTCAGCAAAATGGATGAAACTAATCATTAATGCAATGTGTATGGGACCCTTTGCAATGCTAGGGTCGAATCTTTATGAGGGTTTTAAAATACCAAAAATGAAAGAAGCGGTTATGAAAATTGGAACAGAAGCTCTAAGTGTCGGACAAAAACATGGCTATAAGATTGTCCCCATATTCGGCTTATCAGAAGAACAAATTAACAATTCTAATAACCCAATTGAGCTTATGTTGGATAAGTTAATCAAGGATATTGGACCAAATGCAAGAGATGCAGTATTCCATGATCATCTCAAGGGTAGATATAGTGAAGTTGATGAAATTAATGGTTTGGTCTCTGATTTAGGCAGAGAGTACGGTATTGATACGCCAATAAATACTGAAATTGTAAATGTAACAAAAAATATCCATTCCGGAAAATTATCTCCATCTCTTGATAATTTGAGCTTCCTAACAAAGTATCTTTAAACCTTCATTACAATCTGTCCAACTGTTTTTCTTGCCTCAGCATCTTTATGGACTCTTACAATATCGTCAAGATGATAGTCCATATTTAAGTTAAGTTTAATGCTTCCATTTTTAATCATTTCAAAAACACTTTCAGCACTCTTTCTGGCAATTTCTGGTGAGGTCATATAATTAACCATGGTTGCTCTGTGTATATATGCGGAATTTTTAACCCCATCCTTTGCAACATCATATAAAGGAGGATTACCTGAAGCGCTTCCAAAACTAACTACGAGTCCTAACTTTCTTACTGATGCTAATGAAATATCCCAGGTCGTCTTACCTATTGAGTCATAAACAACATCAACTCCTTTACCATCTGTAATCGCCATTACTTCATTTACTATGTCATGATCCTGCATGTTAAAAACATGTTTGTATCCTGACTTCAAAGCAAATTCTTCTTTGTCTTTGGACCCAACTATTCCAATTGCTAACGCACCCAGTGAATTTGCCCACTGACCTGCAATCTGACCAACGCCACCCGCAGCAGCATTAAATAAAATTGAATCTCCCTTTTGTAGTTTATGTGTTCTATTAAAGAGATATTCCACAGTCCTACCCTTCGTTAATATAGCAGCAGCGACTTCTAAATCCATCCAATCTGGAACTTTGATTAAATCATTTGCATTCATAAGACGTGAATAAGAATATGAGCCAAGGCCACTCCCACTACCAGCATATGCAACCCTATCCCCAACAGAAAAATCTGTAACTTTTGAGCCAACCACTTCGACTATTCCTGCACCCTCTGTTCCCAATCTGCAGGGCTTTGGTGGTGTTGGATAAATACCAGAACGGTGATATGTATCGACCATATTGAAACCAACAAATTCATGTTTTACTAAAACCTGGCTATCTGTCGGACTTAGAAGATCAACATCCTCCCATACCATTTGATCTGCATCACCATTTTGGTGTAATACTATAGCTCTTGTTTTCATTTTCAGTTCCCGCTAATTATTAGGTGTTTTATACAGCTTCATAGGGTAGCAAGTTTTTTTGATATTTAACAAAGAAAAGTTGACTTACCCTATTTAAAATATTAAATAATGTTATTAATTTAAAAAACTATCGATAACATAATATAAATTGAAAGAACTCACATGACTGCGGTTATAAAAACTGGTGGGAAGCAATACTCTGTAAATAAAGACGATATCATTATTGTAGAAAAACTTCCTGATGAAAAAGGAAATACTGTTACATTCAATGAAGTCCTAATGATCACTGAAGGGGATAAAACAATTATTGGAACCCCATTTATTGAAAACGCTACTGTTACTGCAGAAGTGGTTGAACAAGACAGGGGAAAAAAGATAATTGTCTTTAAAAAAAGAAGAAGACAAAACTCTAGAAGAACAATTGGTCATCGTCAGTTCCAAACAAAACTTAAAATATTAGATATTTCTGCAACTGGTCAGAAGAAACCTGCAAAGGCAGCTGCACCAAAAGAAGAAAAAGTAGTTAAAACTGAAGCAAAAAAAGAAGCTCCTAAAAAAGCACCGGCTAAAAAAGCTGCACCAAAAGCTGCCGCAGCTGAAAAGAAAGCTCCAGCAAAAAAAGCACCGGCTAAAAAAGCCCCAGCAAAAAAAGCTACTAAAAAAGATTAATTGATAGTATAAATATAAAGATATTAAAAAGAGGAAATCATGGCACATAAAAAAGCAGGCGGATCATCTAAGAACGGACGCGACTCAGCTGGTAGAAGATTAGGTGTAAAGAAGTTCGGTGGCGAACAAGTGATTCCTGGTAATATTATTATAAGACAAAGAGGAACCACATGGCATCCCGGCGAAAATGTAGGTATCGGAAAAGATCATACAATATTTGCAACCAAAGCTGGTGCTGTGAAATTCACAGATAAGAGAAATGGTCGAAGAACCATTAGTGTTATTGAAGCAAACTAAACACAGACTCTTTTTTAAAATCCTTAATACAATTAATTTGATTTGATACCGTTATCTCCAAATAATGGTAGGGTATTGTTATGAAATTTTTAGATGAAGCAAAAATACATATAAAAGCAGGTGGCGGAGGTAACGGCGCTGTCAGTTTTAGACGTGAAAAATATATCGAATATGGCGGACCTGATGGTGGAGATGGTGGGAATGGTGGAAGTGTATATATAAAGGCCATTGATGGTCTGAATACCCTCATTGATTATAGATATCGTCAACACTTCAAAGCCGAACGAGGCAAAGATGGTGCTGGAAAAAATAAGACAGGACATGGTGGAAAAG
>MDSW01100273.1_pt1 | contig 11033 bp, 3 predicted proteins | sample 811171 | NCBI WGS metagenome assembly MDSW01 (sample SAMN05326641, study PRJNA326480) | marine metagenome | isolation source: seawater | place: Atlantic Ocean: North West | collected 2012 | reverse complement strand
TACCATAATGCAGTCAAAAGTAGATGTGAAAGTGATTATTTTAAATAATAATTTTTTAGGAATGGTAAGACAATGGCAAGAAATGTTTTTTGACAAAAGATATTCATTTACAGATATTCAAAATCCAAATTTTATAAAAATTGCCGAAGGATATGGAATAAAAGGTAAAACAATTAAATCAAGAGATGATCTTAACAATGGAATTGAAACAATGTTGAAAAGCAAAGGATCATTTATACTTGAGGTCATATGTGAACAAGAAGAAAATGTATTTCCAATGGTTAAAACTGGAAGTAGTGTCTCAGAAATAATACTTAAGTAAAAATGAATACATACAACATATCTGTATTTACAGAAAATAATATTGGAATATTAAATAGGATTACAATCATATTTACAAGAAGACATATTAATATTCATAGTATAACAGCTTCAGAATGTGAAGAAGATGGAATATATAGATATACAATTGTCATTAAAAACTCAGAAGAGCAAGTAATAAAAATTGTAAACCAAATTGAAAAGTTAGTTGATGTAATAAAAGCATTTTACTATGAAGATAAGGATGTGGTATATCAGGAATTAGGGCTCTATAAGTTACCTTATGAAACATTTAAAAATCAAAAAATAAATATACTTCTTAAAAGAAATGATGCAAGAATTATATCGATAGATGAAAAATTCGTTACTCTTGAAAAAACTGGCAATCCAGAGGAGATATTTGAATTATTTCAAATATTAAAACCTCTTGGAGTATTTGAATATGTAAAGTCAGGAAGGGTAGCAATTTCAAAACCAATGAAAACTTTAAAAGAATTTTTAACCTAATATTAAAAAAATAAAATGGCAACAATAAATTTTAGCGGAACCCGTGAAACGGTCATATTAAGAGATGAATTTACTTTAAAAATGTCTCAAAATAAATTAAGTAACAAAACAATTTCTATAATTGGATATGGTGTTCAAGGTCCTAGTCAGGCTTTAAATTTAAAGGACAATGGATTTAATGTAATTGTTGGACAGAGAAAAGGAACAAACAGCTGGGAAAAAGCACTAAGAGACAATTGGAAAGAAGGAGTTGATTTATTTGACATTGAAACAGCTTGTTTAAAATCAGACATTATAATGTACCTTCTTTCTGATGCCGGACAAATAGCATGTTGGAATACAATAAAACCATTTTTAACAAAAGGAAAAACACTTTATTTTTCTCATGGATTTGGAATGACATACAATGAACAAACTGGAATTGTTCCCCCAATAAATGTGAATGTCATCATGGTTGCCCCTAAAGGATCTGGAACTTCTTTAAGAAGATTATTTAAAAAAGGTGAAGGAATTAATTCAAGTTATGCTGTCTACAATGACTTCACTGGAGATGCTAAAGAAATCGCATTATCTCTTGGTATTGGAATTGGATCTGGATATTTATTTGAAACGGATTTTAAAAAAGAAGTTTTTTCTGATTTAACTGGGGAAAGAGGTATACTAATGGGTGCATTAGCAGGGATGTTTGAAGCACAATATGATGTATTAAGAAAAAATGGACACTCACCATCTGAGGCATTCAATGAAACAGTTGAAGAACTTACACAAAGTTTGATGCCATTAGTCGCTGAAAACGGAATGGATTGGATGTACTCAAATACATCTGTTACAGCACAAAGAGGAGCACTAGATTGGAAAAACAAATTTAAGTTAGCAGCCTTACCTGTATTTGATGAATTATACGAGAGCGTTTCATCTGGAAAAGAAGCTGAACGTGTTATTGCTGAATCTAGCAAAGCAGATTACAGAGAAAACCTTGAGAATGAATTAAAAGAAATAAGAGAATCAGAATTATGGAAAACAGGTTCTGTTGTTAGAAAATTAAGAGCAAAACAATAAAAATGTATTTATTTGATCAATCAGTTTATTCAAGGAAATTACTTGAAAAAGTAATATTAAAAACGCCTTTAGAAAAAAATGAATATTATTCTAAGCTTAATAATGCCAATATTTATTTCAAAAGAGAAGATCTACAAATTGGAAGATCATATAAAGTAAGAGGAGCCTATTCAAAGATAACTCAACTTAGTGATCAAGAAAAAGAAATAGGAATTGTATGCGCAAGTGCAGGAAATCATGCTCAAGGAGTTTCGATTGCTTGCTCAATGATAGATATAAAAGGAATTGTTTTTATGCCTTTAACTACTCCAAAACAAAAAATTAAAAAAGTTCATGATTTTGGAGGTAAAAATATTATAATAAAGCTAGTTGGTGATTCATTTGATGAAACAAAAAAAATTGCTCTAGATTATTCAAATAAATATAATAAAACCTTCATTCATCCTTTTGATGATGAAAAAGTAATTGCTGGTCAAGGAAGTGTTGGTTTGGAAATAAATGAACAAATAAATAAAGTAATAGATATTTTAATTGTACCCATAGGTGGTGGCGGTCTTGCAGCAGGATTATGTAGTGTATTTAATGTTTTAAGCCCGAAGACAAAGATTATAGGAGTTGAACCTGAAGGAGCACCATCAATGACAAATGCTCTTAAAAACAATAAACCAAAAGAAACAAAGTTGACCGATAATTTTGTTGATGGTGCCACTGTAAGTATGGTTGGAGAAATAAACTTTAATATTTGTAAAGACAAATTAAGCAAAATATTAACGATATCTGAAGGCCATATATGTAGCATCATATTAAAACTATATAATGAACAAGGAATTGTTATTGAGCCGGCAGGTGCATTAAGCATATGTGCTCTAGAACTATTAAATGTAAAAGATCAAAATGTGGTTTGTATTATTAGCGGAGGAAACAACGATATATCAAGAAGCGAAGAAATTAAAGAACGAGCATTAATTTATGAGAATTTAAAGCATTATTTCTTAATAAATTTCCCACAAAGAGCTGGTGTTCTTAAAGATTTTGTAACAGACGTATTGGGACCTAAAGATGACATTACCTTTTTTCAATTTTCAAAAAAAAACAACAAAGAGACTGGTCCAGCAGTTGTTGGAATTGAACTTAATCACAGAAGAAATATTGACGATTTATACCTTAAAATGAAAGAAAGAAATTATCAATATGAATACTTAAATGAAAATAGTTTATTATTTAATCAATTGATTGGATAATTTACCTAAGCAAATTAACATGTCCTGCTACTGCCCTTTCAATACCTTTGTTAGTTGTAAAGGTTAACTTCCAAGAATATGTTCCTTCTTGAGCAGGTCGGTTTCTATTTCCGTGAGTCCCATCCCATTTGTCATTAATATTACCTGATGTATAAACCAATTCACCCCATCTATCATAAACCTTAAAGTCAAAAGATTCAATACTAGCAGGTGATGAAAAAACAGGGAAAAACTGCTCATTAATATCATCTTCTGTAATCGTAAATGTATTTGGAACATAAAATGCCAATTCATCTAAAAGTTCAAAAGTTAAAATGGCAGTATCAATACATCCATAAACTGTATCAATAGCAATAAGTGTAACATCATAAGTAGATTCTAATTCCTGAGGATAATTGTGAGATGGATTAACTGCATTTGAATTTGGACTACCATCTCCAAAAAACCAAATATATTCCTGAGCTCCTATTGAGTTATTCATAAATATGATTTGACCAGTATAATAATCAATATTTGCTGTAGTTGAAGTAAAAGAAGCGATAGGATTGGGCATCACACAAATAGCACTATCCATTGTCATAGTACCATAACAACCAGTATTTGCCAAAGTTGTTAGACTAACATCATAACACCCCTCTAAATTAAAAGTGTATGATACAGAACCACAGCCAACCAAGGTATCTCCATTACCAAAATCCCATACACAAGAGAGTGGGTTTCCTTGACTATTGTTAGTAAAATTAACGGTTAAAGGAGCACATCCAGTCGAAACATCAAAGAAGAAATCTGTTGCAATTTCCTCAGGCTGGGTAACAATAGCAGCAGTATTAACAACACATCCATTGTTATCTGTAACAACAACATTGTATGTACCCGCTGATAAAGAATCTATAAAAAGACCTGTTTCACCATTGTCCCACAAAATAGAATATGGAACAGAACCACCTGAAATATCAAGCAATATGGTTCCGTCTGAAAGTCCATAACAAGAAACTGGTGTTTCTGTGTAAGTCACAACAAGTGGTTGTGCAGGTTCAGTTACATTTACCACTGTAAATCCAACACAAGAATTGTCATCAGTTACAGAAAGCTGATAAACGCCAGCACCAATACCTGTTAAATCTTGGGTAGTATCTAGTGTGGGTGTCCAAAAATAAGTATATGGACCAGTTCCACCAGTAACAGTAACATCAATAGATCCACCAGGCTGACCATTACAAGGTGGAGTTGTAACCAATACAGAAATAAATAACGGAGAGCTAGGTTGTGTTAAAGTAATATCTAAAGAATCAACACATCCAACAGAATCAGTTACTACTACAGTATATGTACCCGCAACCAAATTGCTTATATCTTCGGTAAACTCATTATTAGACCAAGCATAAGTATAAGAACCTGTTCCTCCAGAAACAGTAATATCAATACTTCCATTATTATTACCAAAACAATTAATATTTTGATGGGTTTCAAGAATTGTTATGGGTTCCAATGGTTGAGTTAATACAATAAGAATGCTATCAATACACCCATTAGAATCAGTTACAACAACTTGATAAGTGCCTGCAGGTACGTCAACTAAATCTTTAGTTGTTTGACCAGAATTCCAAAGGTATGAATATGGAAATGTACCACCTGAAACTGAAATATTTATTGAACCTGTTGAATCACCGTGACAAACAATATCCGTATGAGTTTCTGATATAAATAAAGGAGCCAAAGGCTGAGTCACTGTAAATGTAGAATCAAAAGAACAGCTATTAGAATCAATAATAGAAACCGTATAGGTACCTTCTATTAAAGCTGAAATATCTTGTGAAATTTGTCCATTATCCCAAATATATGAGTAAGGTGGAGTTCCTCCAGTTACAGTAATATCAATGGCACCGTCTGAACCTGCAAAACAATTAACATTTGAAATCACAGCAGAAACAGTTATAGGGTTAGTAGGTTGAACAATTGAAATATTAGTATCAACAATACATCCGATAGAATCAGTTACTATAATGTTATAAATACCTGCAAATAATGAATCAATATCCTGAAGTGTATCACCCGTTGACCACAAATAACTATAACCTGGCGCACCACCAGTAACATCAATATTTATTAAGCCTGTTGAATCACCATAACAAAGAATATCCTGAGTATTAAATGTAATGGTAATGGCAGAAGATGGTTGAGATATAGGAAAACTAATATTTGACATACAACCATTAAAGTCTGTTACATCTAGACTATATGATCCTGCTGGAATGTTATTTAAGTCTTGAGTTGTACCTCCATTTGACCAAGAGTAAACATAAGGGAATGTTCCTCCTGAAACTGAAATATCAATGGCACCTGTAGAATCACCAAAACATAAGACATCAACAAATGTTCCTGATAAGGCAAGAGGAGACAAGGGTTCAACAACAACAATCGACCCCGAAACTACACACCCATTTGAATCCTGAACACTAACATCATATGTGCCAGCAGGCAACAAACTGATATCTTCTGTTGTTTGACCACTATTCCAATTTACAACATATGGACCCACTCCACCTGTAATTGTCATGTCAATACTTCCATCAGACAACCCAAGACAAGAAACATGCGTTGCTGTTAAAAATATAGAAAGAGAAGTAGGCGGTTGAGTTATAATTGTTGAATCATCAATTGTACATCCTAAAGAATCTACAACTGTCACATAATATGTTCCTATAACCAAACTATCAATATCTTGAAGAGTATCTCCTGTAGACCATGAGTATGAGTAACCTGGAGTACCTCCATCAACAGTCAAATCAATTGAACCATCATTTGCACCAAAACAATTTACATTTGAATTGATGAATGATATTGATAATGCTGAGTCAGGTTCTTCAACAAACATATCCGTTGTTTCAACACAACCTTCTCCATCGGTTATATCAACTTGATAAAACCCTGCAGTTACATTCAATAAATTTTGACTCGTAGCAGCATTAGACCATGCAAATGAATATGGAAGAGATCCTCCTGAAACAGCAATATAGATTTGACCATTGTTTAATCCATTACAGGTAACATCTACAACTGAATCAATAACAATCAATGGAGATGATGGTTGTGTAACATCAATAGATGCAGTAACATCACAACCTAAAGAATCTGTTATGGTAACAAAATAAATTCCTGAAACTAAACTATCAATGTCTTGAAGTGTATCTCCATTTGACCAATTATATGTGTATGGGGCAGTGCCTCCATTTACTGTCAAATCAATACTTCCATCAGATAAATTAAAACATGAAACTGATGTCATCAAATTAGTTGTTTGAATTTGAGAAGATTGATTTACATTTATTGATAGAGTATCAGAACAAAACTCATCATCAGTAACTATAACGGTATAGGTTCCAGCAGGTAAATTTGTTAAATCCTCTGTGCTTAGGCCATTATCCCATTGAAAATTATAACCTGTATTAAAACTTGTAACTGTTAAATCAATTGCACCAGTTGAAGCATTAAAGCAATCAACATCAGTTACAACAGCCGATAAAGAATTAGGGAAAGTTGGTTGTGATAAGGTAATAGAATCTGTTAAAATACATCCAACTGAATCAATTACTGTTACAATATATTGACCCGCTAACAAGTTTGATATATCTTCAGTTGAAGCACCATTAGTCCATGAGTAGCTTAATGGACTCGCTCCACCTGTAACAGTTAAATCAACATTACCAGAAGAATCACCAAAACAACCAATGTTATTTGCATTTAATGCTAATGAATAAATGGATGGTTGACTAATTTCAATACTATCCTCCGTTGAACAACCAAATAAGTCTGTAACAACAACTGAATAAATACCCGCAGAAACATTATTTACATCTTCAGATGAAAATCCATTGCTCCATGTATATAGATAGTTCGGAGAACCACCAGTGACTGTTAGGTCTATATCTCCATCAGATCCATTGTAACAGGTGACAGGTGAAGAAACCAAACTCAAGGATAATGGTTGATTGGGCTCATCAATTGTAAAATCCCAAACACTTGTACATAAATTAGAATCAGTAATTAAAACCTGATATGCTCCTGCTGTTAAACTATCAACATCTTCAGTTATAGGTCCATGATTCCACAAAAATGTGTAAGGGCTAGTTCCACCACTTACAGATAAATCAATAGAACCGTCATTAAAACCATTACATGTTACATTAGAAGTTAATGCACTAATTTGAACATTAGAAACCGGCTGATTTACCATATCTGATATAAAGGTTGTACAACCTTGAGCATCTGTAACAGTAACTGAGTAAAATCCACTTCCTACACCAGATAAATCTTCAGAAACAGAATTGTTATTCCATAAATAAGTGTAATTAGGTGTTCCTCCTGAAACAGTAAGATCAATTTCTCCAGAATTCTGTCCAAAACAACCTACATTGGTTATGCTTAAAGAAGCTAAAAGGGGATTAGAGGGTTCAGATATTGAAGCTGTAATACTATCTTGACATCCAAAATCATCTGTTACAATAACTGTATAAGTACCCGCTTGTAATGAATCAATATCTTGAGATCCATCTCCATTAGACCATAAGTATGTGTATGGAGAAGAACCTCCTATTACGCTTAAGTCAACAGCACCATCATCACCGAAATTACAAGAAACATCTGTAACAGCAATGGACAAACTCATTGAGGAGAAAGGTTCATTAACAGTATCAGATACTGATGTTATACAGCCATTGGTGTTAGAAATTGTAACTATATATATTCCAGCAGGAAGTGAATCAATATTTTGAGTTGTATCGCCGTTATCCCATGAATAACTAAATGGAGCGTTTGGACCTGATACTGTTAAGTTAATTGAGCCTGTTGAATCACCATTACATAGAACTGGAACAACTGATGTTGAAGCCGAAATACCTGAACCAGGTTGACCAACAGTTATAGATGATAGTTCTATACATCCATTACTATCCTGAACTGTGAGATCATATGTTCCTGCAAGTAAATTTGTAAGATCTTCAGTGGTAGCAGTATTATTCCATTGAAATTGATAAGGAGCCGTTCCTCCTGTTATTGTATTATCAATACTCCCATTAGCCTCACCAAAACAAATGTTATCAACAACTACTGATTGAATATTTAAAGGAGCCAACGGCTGGTTTACAGTATCTGAAAAAGTAACAGTACAAAGAAGACCATCAGTTATTGTTACAAAGTAAGGCCCAGCGGCTAAATTATTAATTGATGTTGTAGTAGCACCTGTATTCCACAAGTATGAATAAGGAGTTACTCCTCCACTAACAACAACACTTACCGATCCTGATGTTTGACCATAACAAGAGTTGTGAGTACTTGATGTTATGGCAACCAAAGCGGAAGGTTGAGTAATGGCAACAGAAATACTATCAATACATCCTTTAGAATCAGTAACAACAACAGTATAATTTCCTGCCACTAAACTATCTGCTGTATCTGTATTGTCACCATTCGTCCATAAATAGGTATATGGAGCCGTACCTCCATTAGCAACAACTGTAGCAGTTCCTGTTGCACCTCCATGACACAGAACATCAGTTTTTGAAACAGATAAACTGACTGCCGACATTGGCTGAGTTACTTGAGCACTTAAAGCAAATGTACAACCATTTGTATCTGTTATAAGAACTGAATATACACCCTCAGGAACATTAGCTAAATCCTCAGTAATAGCACCTGTATTCCATAAAAATGAATAATTAGGTGTTCCTCCTGAAACCGAAATATCAACATAACCATCACTTCCTCCAATACATGATACATTGGTAACAACTTGTGTGGCATTAACAACACTTGAAGGTTGAGTAATCGAAATAGGTAAAACACTTGTACAACCATTACTATCCTGAACTGTAACAGAATAATTACCTGCAATAATGGATGATAAATCCTGGGTAATTTGACCATTGTTCCATGTATAGTTATAACCTGGAACACCTCCAGAAACAGTTAAGTCAATAAAACCATCATTACCAGCAAAACAAGATACATCTTGGTGAACCTCGGTAACTGTTAGAGGAGCCAAAGGTTGGTCAACAGATAATGATAAGTTTTGAACACAACCATTGCTATCAGTAACAATAACAGAATAATTACCAGCAGTTAAATTAAAAATACTAGAAGTTGTATCACCTGTACTCCATAGATATGTATATGGAAGGGTTCCACCGGTAACTGTAAGAGAAATGGCTCCTGTTGTTTGATTAAAACAAACCACATCAGTTATTAAGGTATCAACATTTAAAGGCGCTGATGGTTGTAAAATATCAACTGAAAGAAAGAAATCACATCCTAAAACATCTGTAATATTTACAAAGTAAGTTCCTTCAGATAAATTGGTGAGATCTTCAGTTATTGCTCCATTACTCCAATTATAAGAATAACCAGGATTACCTCCCGAAACAGTTATATCAATTTGACCATCAAAACCACCAAAACATAAAACATCTGATTTAACAGCAGATGCTGTAATTGTATTAGAAGGGTCAACAATAGTGACAGCAATAGTATCCTCACAAGAATGAGCATCAGTAACAGTAAGGTAATAAGTACCGGCTGATAATAAATTAATATCCTCTGTTGTTTGACCATTTGACCACGAATAAGAATATCCTGGAGAACCACCCGAAACAGAAGCATCAATAGATCCAGTTTGAGTTGCCACACACAATGCATCAGTATGAGTTTCGGTAATTAATAATGGAGATGTTGGTTGAATGATCGATGAAGTTAAACTATCAACACAACCAGCAGCATCCGTAACTACAACAGTATAATTTCCTATGGTAACTGAATCAATATCTTGAGAATTAGATCCATTGATCCAAGTATATGAATAAGATGGAGTCCCACCTGTTACACTTAAGTCTATAGCTCCAGTAGATTCACCAAAACATAAAACATCGGTAACAAGTGTTGATAAGAATAAAGGCGCAAAAGGTTCGGTAACAATTATTGTTAATGAGGTATCACAACCAAGACTATCAGTAGCAATAACTGTATAAGTTCCAGCAATTAAATTAGTAATATCCTCTGTTGTTGCACCAGTATCCCATAAATATGTATATGGAGCTGTACCACCTAAAGAGTTTATATTTATTGAACCTGTTGAATCTCCAAAACACAATACATTGACGTGACTTTCAGTAAGTGATAATTCTGCAAGAGGCTGACCAACACTGTATGTTCCACTAATGGCACAACCATTTGAATCAGTAACATTTACATCATAAATCCCAGTTGATACATTAGTTAAATCCTCATTTGTTGAACCATTTGACCAAATGAAACTATAAGGTGTAGTTCCTCCACTAACAACCAAATCAATTTCTCCATTGCTCCCTCCAAAACACGATACTCCCTGTATAATTGTTCCAAGTGATAATGGTGCTAATGGTTGTGAAATGTTTATGCTTAATGTTACTGAACAATTATTACTATCTGTAACTGTTACAGCATAGGAACCTACTGAGAGTCCAGATATATCTTCTGTTACCGCTCCAGTTGACCATGAATAAACATATGGACTGGTTCCTCCTGTTACAGAAAGATCTATTGATCCATCATTTCCACCATAACACAAGACATTTTGATGTGTTTCTGATAATGTCAATGGATTTGATGGTTGATTAACATTAACTGATAGGCTATCAACACAAGAATTACTATCTGTAACAACAACCGTATAAGTTCCAACACTTAAAGAAGTTAAGTCTTGAGTTGTATCAAGAGTATTCCACAGATAAGAATAAGAAACTGTTCCTCCTGTTACAGTAAGGTCTATAGATCCATCATTTCCTCCAAAACACAAAACCTCTTCAGATGTAGCAGACAATAAAAGTGGAGCTGAAGGTTGATTTATAACAAATGATGAATCCAAAGAACAAAGAT
>MDSW01025442.1_pt1 | contig 11033 bp, 20 predicted proteins | sample 811171 | NCBI WGS metagenome assembly MDSW01 (sample SAMN05326641, study PRJNA326480) | marine metagenome | isolation source: seawater | place: Atlantic Ocean: North West | collected 2012 | reverse complement strand
GAGGGAGCAGCACCAAAAGCAGCACCAGGAGCAGCACCAAAAGCAGCACCAGGAGCAGCACCAAAAGCGGCACCAGGAGCAGCACCAAAAGGAAAAGACGATGCAAAAAAGTAATTTAGTAAAAGCAATAAATAAAAATGTTAGGTCAAGCCCTAGAAAAATTGCATTAATTTTAGATTATATTAGAGGAAAAAAAGCGGATGTTGCTTTAAGAGATTTAGAGTTTACTAGAAAAAAAGCAGCTTCAGACATAAGCAAGACAGTAAAATCTGCAATAGCAAACGCTGAAAACAATTATCAATACGACATAGATAATTTATTCGTTAAAGAGGCATATGTTGGAAAATCATTAGTGATGAAAAGATTTAGAGCAAGAGCAAAAGGAAGAGCGAGTGGAATCAAGAAACCTTTTAGTCGAATTACTATTGTACTAGGAGAAAAAAAAGAGGTGAAAAATGGGCCAAAAAGTTAATCCAATAAGCTTAAGACTTGGAATTAATAGAGGCTGGGACTCTATTTGGTTTGCTAAAAAAAAAGATTTTGGAAAATACTTGATAGAGGATTTTAAGATTAGAAAGTATATTAAGAAAAACATTGTTAATTCAGGAATTTCAGAAATAATTATTGAACGTTCTTCTAAAAAATGCACTGTTTCTATTCATACTTCCAGACCTGGTTTTGTAATTGGGAAAAAAGGAGCAGATATTGAAAAAATAAAGAAAAATATATCAAAAATTACAGACAATGAGGTTTTGGTAAACATTAAGGAAATAAAAAAACCAGAATTAAATGCAAATTTAGTTGCTGAAAATATCTCACAACAATTAGTAAAAAGGATAGCTTACAGAAGAGCAATGAAAAGAGCCATGCAATCAGCTATGAGATTAAATGCAAAAGGTATTAAAGTAATGGTGAGTGGAAGATTAGCAGGTAACGAGATAGCTAGAACAGAATGGTTAAGAGAAGGAAGCATACCGTTACATACTTTAAGAGCTAATCTGGACTATGGAGAGTCCGAAGCTCTTACTACCTATGGAATCATAGGTGTAAAGGTTTGGATTTATAAAGGTGAATTGTTTGAAAAAGATGTTGAAAAAGAAAAAATAGAAAGAGTAAAAAATGTTACAGCCAACAAGAACTAAATTTAGAAAAGCATTTAAAGGTAGAATTCATGGTAACGCAACTCGTGCAGCTGTGCTTAACTATGGAGAATTTGGTTTGAAAGCTATGCAGCCCGAAAGAATTATTGGAAAACAGATAGAGGCTGCTAGAGTAGCTTTAACTAGATACATGAAAAGGACAGGTAAAGTTTGGACAAGAGTATTTCCAAACATTCCAGTATCAAAAAAACCTACAGAAGTTAGAATGGGAAAAGGAAAAGGTTCTCCAGAGTATTATGCATGCAGAGTAAAACCAGGCAGAATTATTTTTGAAGTAGATGGAGTGAGCGAAGAAGTTGCTAGAGAAGCGCTATATAAAGCTTCCGCTAAACTACCTATTAAAACTAAATTTGTTAAAAGATAAATGTAGAAATGAAAAATAAAAAAAAAGAAGAACAAAAATTGACCAAAGATCAAACAGAAAAAAAAATTCAGAGTTTGAAAAAGGATCTATTTAATATTAGATTTAAAAAAATTAATGGACAAGTAGACAATCCTGCGCAGTATAATTTAATTAAAAAAAATATTGCAAGATTGTTTTCAAACATGAACTCAAAGAGAAAAAATGACTAAAAAAGTTTTAAAAGGCAAAGTTACAAGTTCTAAGAACAATAAAACTATAGTGGTTGAAGTCACAAGAAAATTTGTGCACCCTTTTTATTCTAAAGTTATTTCTAGATCAAAAAAATATCATGCACATGATGAACAAAACAAATATAAAGAAGGAGACAAAGTTAGAATTACAGAGTGTAAACCGATATCAAAAAAGAAAACGTGGGAAGTGATTGATACATGATACAAATTCAAACAGAGCTAATGGTAGCTGATAATACTGGAGCTAAACGAGTGGAATGCATAAAAGTTTTAGGTGGATCAAAAAGAAGATATGCAGGAGTTGGTGATTTAATTGTAATTAGTGTAAAGGAAGCAATACCTAAAGGAAAAGTAAAAAAAGGGGCAGTGCACAAGGCAGTTGTTGTGAGAACAAAAAAAGAAATATTCAGAAACGACGGATCAAAAGTTCAATTTGATAGCAATGCAGTTGTATTAACTGATGAAAAAGGAGAACCTATAGGAACTAGAATATTTGGCCCAGTTACAAGAGAACTAAGATTTAAAGGACATACAAAAATTATTTCACTAGCACCGGAGGTACTCTAAATGCTGAATTTAAAAAAAGGAATACAGGTAAAAATTATTTCAGGAAAAGACAAAGGTAAAACTGGTGAAGTTCTAGAGATAAATAGAAAATCTAATTTGGTTAAAGTTAAGTCTATAAATTTAGTAAAAAGACACACAAAAACCACTAAAGAAAAAAAAGGTGGAATAATATCTAAAGAAAACTTTATACATCAATCTAATGTTAAAAATTTAGACACGCAGAAAAAAGAAAAAAAAACTATTAGTAAAGGCAAAAAATGAATTCTAGATTAGAAGACATATATAATAAAAAAATCATAACAGCTTTAATGACTAAGCTTAAGTATAAAAATAAACATGAAGTTCCAAAATTAATAAAAGTTGTTTTAAACATGGGTTTGGGAGCCGATGCATCTGATCAAAAAAAAATAAAAGCATGCATAGAAGATATGTCTTTAATAGCAGGCCAAAAAGCAGTTGTTACAAAATTTAAAAAATCAATTTCAAACTTTAAAACTAGAAAAGGCACAAGCTCTGGTGCAAAAGTAACTTTAAGATCAACTAAAATGTATGAGTTTGTAGATAGACTTGTTAATATAGCACTGCCTAGAATTAAAGATTTTAGAGGATTAAATTCTAAAGGAGTAGACAATTCTGGAAATTATAGTTTTGGAATTAAAGAACATATAATATTTCCTGAAGTTAATTTCGATAAAACAGACAAAATAAGAGGCATGGACATAACACTGGTGACAAATAGCAAAAAAAAAGAAGATACTTTAGAACTTTTAAAAGAATTTAATTTTCCGTTAAAAGAGGATAAAAAAAAATAATTGGAGAAATATGGCTAAAACAAGCGCAATACAGAGAAACTTAAAAAGAATAAAATTAAGCAAGAAATATTATAAAAAAAGAATGGAATTGAAAAAAATTATCAATAATAGAAAATTACCTTTGTCTGAAAGATTTAACGCACAACTTAAACTTAATAAACTTCCAAAAAACTCTTCAAAAATTAGAGTTAGGAACAGATGTGAAATAACAGGAAGGCCTCATGGAGTTTATAGAAAACTGAGAATATCAAGAATTGCCCTTAGAGAAATGGCATCTTCTGGAAAAATTCCTGGTATGACAAAATCTAGCTGGTAGGAGAACAATTATGACTTTAACAGACCCAATAGGAGATATGTTTTCAAGAATTAGAAACGGACAATTACGTTTGCTTAGAAGCGTTAATGTTCCAGCTTCAAATTTTAGACTTCAAATCCTAGAAGTATTAAAGAATGAAGGATATATTTCTAATTTTTTTATTGAAAAAAAAGATAATAATAAAAATAATTTAATTGTTGATCTTAAATACTATGAAGGAAGTCCAGTAATTAAAGAAATTAAAAGAATTTCAAAACCTGGAAGAAGAATTTACTCTAGGGCTACTAGTATACCTAAAATACAAAATGGCTTAGGGCTGGCAATAATATCTACACCTAAAGGCGTAATGTCTGATAACGATGCCAGAAAAAATAATATAGGTGGAGAAGTAATTTGTAGGGTATTTTAATGTCAAAAATTGGAAAAAAATCTATTTTATTGCCAAAAGATTCCTCAATTAAGGTAGAAAGTAATATTATTACTGTTACTGGACCCAAAGGTTCAAAAAAATTAACTATTAATGATAAAATATTTTCTTCTAAAGTTAATGAAAAAAATGAATTTCAAATATTACCAATTGGAAAAAATATTGATAAGAAGACCCAAATTTTATGGGGCACATACAGAAGCCTTATAAATAACGCAATAAAAGGTGTTTCAGACGGACATGAAAAAATTTTGGAAATAAACGGAGTAGGTTTTAGGGCAAATTTAAAAGGAGATAAATTAAATCTTCAATTAGGATTTAGCCATGATATTAATTTTCCTATACCAAAAGATATTAAGCTTTCTGTTGAAAAACAAACAATAGTTAAAATATCCGGGACAGATAAAGAGTTAGTTTCAAAGACTGCATCTAATATAAAGTCTCTTAGGCCTGTAGAACCATATAAAGGTAAGGGCATCAAAGAAAGAAATCAGTTTATTTTAAGAAAAGAAGGAAAGAAAAAATAATTTATGAAAAAAATGAAACAAGATATTAAAAGAAAACTTAGAAACAGAAAAAAACTAAAAAAAGTGAATTTAGGAAAATATAGAATATCTGTTCACAAATCTTTAAATAATATTTCAGCTCAGATAATTGACGACAAAAAAGAGAAAACTTTGGTTTTTGCCTCATCAGTGGAAAAAGAAGTAAAAAAGAATAAGAAAAATAAAATTGATACTTCTGTTTTGTTAGGAGAGCTTTTAGCTAAGAGAGCTATTGAGAAAAAAATTAACAAGGTTTATTTTGACAGAGGAGGAAATAAATATCATGGTAGAGTCAAAGCGTTTACAGAATCGTTAAGAAAGAATGGATTGAAATTTTAAAATGAAAGATACTGAATTTAAAGAAAAAGAGAAAAGTGAGTTTAAAGAAAGATTAGTAGCCATTAATAGAATTACAAAAGTGGTAAAAGGCGGTAGAAGATTTGGTTTTGCAGCTTTAGTAGTAGTTGGTAATCAAAAAGGCTCAATTGGCATAGGTCAAGGAAAATCTAAACAAGTTCCTGATGCTATTAAAAAAGCAACAGAGGTCGCAAAAAGAAATCAAATTCAAATTTCTTTAAAAGAGGGTAGAACTTTACATCATGATGTGAAAGGAAGAAATGGTTCAGGCAAGGTCTTTATGAGATCTGCTCCAGCTGGAACGGGAATTATCGCTGGAGGCCCTGTTAGAGCGGTTTGTGAAGTGTTAGGCATTCAAGATGTTGTTGCAAAATCTCTAGGTTCTGCAAATCCTCATAATGTTTTAAAAGCATGTTTAGATGGATTGGTATCTCAAACTTCTCCCAAAATACTAGCTGCTATAAGAGGAAAAAAAATATCAGAAATTGTTCTTAAAAGAGAGTCAAACTAATGAAGCTAAACAATTTAAAAAAAACTAATTTTAAAAAAATTCGTCCTGGAAGAGGTATAGGTTCGGGAAAAGGAAAAACATCTGGCAGAGGTCATAAAGGTCAAAAATCTAGATCAGGAGTTGCAATTAAGAGTTTTGAAGGTGGTCAAATGCCACTCTATAGAAGATTGCCTAAGAGAGGATTTAAATCATTTATAAAAAATGATGTGGCTATAATAAATTTATCATCTTTACAAGCCTTTCATGAATCTAAAATATTAGATTTAAAAAATCCTGTAGATTTAAAAATTTTAAAGGAAAAAAAGATTATAAATAAAAAATCTGCAAAACTTAAAGTTTTAGGAAATGGGGAAATAAAAAATAAAATTAATATTTCTGCAAACTTTATTTCAAAACAAGCTAAGCTTAAAATTGAAAAAGCCGGCGGAGTTTTAAATATTTTAAAAAAATAACAATCATTATGTCTAGTGAAAATTTAAATCCAGCAGCTTTAAGTCAGTCTAACGATTTAAGGAATAGAATAATTTTTACAATTGTGATTCTAATGGTTTACAGACTTGGAACATATGTTCCTTTGGCCGGTATTGATCCACAGGCATTAAAGGAAGTTATGGCTACAAGCCAAAAAGGTTTGTTGGGCATGTTTAATATGTTTTCTGGAGGAGCGGTACAAAGAATGGCTATTTTTGCTTTAGGTATAATGCCATACATTTCCGCTTCTATAATTATTCAATTACTAACAGGAGTGTCTGATTATTTTAAAAATCTAAAAGATCAAGGTGAAATCGGAAGAAAAAAAATTACTCAAATTACAAGATACGGAACAGTTCTTATATGTTGTTTACAAGGATATGGTGTTTCTGTCGGTTTAGAAAACGCAGGCTCTATTGTAATAGATCCGGGTCTATATTTTAGAATAATGACAACAATATCATTGGTTGCTGGAACAACTTTTTTAATGTGGTTAGGAGAACAAATTACTTTACGAGGTATAGGAAATGGTATTTCTTTGATAATTTTTTCAGGTATTGTTGCTGAAATACCGAGAGCATTAGCGTCTACCTTTGAACTTGGAAGGACCGGCGCTCTTTCAGCCACTATGATAATTTTAATATTTATTTTAGTTATATTTACAGTTTTGTTTATTGTTTTTGTTGAAAGAGCGATGAGGAAAATTTTAATTAATTATCCAAAAAGACAAGTAGGAAACAAAATTTATGGAGGGGAATCTTCTCATCTTCCATTAAAAATTAATACAGCTGGTGTAATACCAGCAATTTTTGCTTCAGCATTACTATTATTACCAATTACACTCTCCAATTTTGGTTTTTCAGATTCTGATTTATTTTTAGAAATTTCATCTATGTTTACGCAGGGACAACCTTTATATATGCTTCTATACGCATCTGGAATAATTTTTTTCTCTTTTTTCTATACATCTATAGTTTTTAATCCTAAAGAAACTGCTGAAAATCTTAGAAAATACGGAGGATACATTCCAGGAATAAGACCAGGAGAAAGATCAGCAGAATATATTGAGAATATATTGATGAGACTTACTACAATTGGAGCAATGTATTTAACTTTTGTTTGTTTAATGCCAAAGTTTTTAATTTCAAAATATCCTATACCATTTTATTTAGGAGGAACTTCTATTTTAATAGTTGTAGTAGTTGCAATGGACACTGTTACTCAAGTTCAAACTAGATTGATGAGCGCTCAATACGAATCATTAATTAAAAAAACTAAATTTGGTAGATAAAAGAAAAAAATGAATATCATCATTTTTGGCCCACCAGGAGCTGGTAAAGGAACTCAGTCAGATTTTATAGTTTCAAAATATCAATTGTTTCAACTATCAACAGGAGACCTTTTAAGACGAGAAATTAAAAATAAATCAGAAATTGGATTGAAAATCCAAAAAACAATAAATACAGGAAACTTAGTTCCTGATGATATAGTTGGCAAATTAGTTGAAAATATCGTTTCAAATAAAGAATATGAGAGTAGAATAATTTTTGATGGATATCCTAGAAATTTGCCTCAAGCAAAATTTCTTGATGAACTTTTAATCAAATATAAGCAAAAAATAAATTTAGTACTAAATTTAACAACAAAATTAGAAACAATAAAAAAAAGAATTAGCGGAAGATACTCTTGTTCCAAATGTGGAAAAATTTATAATAAGTTTTTTAACCCTCCGCCTGAGTCAAAAGATTGTTGCTTTGAAAAACTTTTAATAAAGAGAAATGATGATAATATTAATGTTGCCATAAAACGTTTTAATACATATGAAAAACAAACTGAACCTGTCTTAGAGTTTTATAAGAAAAAGAAATTATTGAAAGAAGTAGATGGTGAAAGCTCAATAGAGCAAATTTATAAAGAAATTAGCGGCATTATTGCTTTTATAGAGGGTTGACTTTAAGTGATAACGCCATATAAATACGAATTTAAAACTTTAACCCATTAAACTATGGCTCGAATAGCAGGGATTAACATTCCACAAAATAAGGTTGTCAGTATAGCTTTAACTTATATACATGGCATTGGTTTGCACTCATCCAAGAAAATTTGTAATAAATTAAATATTTCAGACAAGACAAGAGTCAATGAATTGTCTGAGGAACAAGTATTAAAAATTAGGGAATATATAGATCAAAATCATAAAGTTGAAGGGGACCTAAGAAGAGAGACATCTGTTAATATAAAAAGACTTGTTGATTTAGCAACATACAGGGGTAGTAGACATAAAAAAAAACTACCAGTTAGAGGCCAAAGAACTCATTGTAATGCGAGAACAAGAAAAGGAAAAGCTATTGCTATAGCAGGAAAAAAACTAACACCATTGAAAAAATAAATAATAACTATAATGAACAAAAACAACCAAGATAAAAACAAAAAACTAGATATAAAAAAGGAAGACAAAAAAACTGATGCTGTTGTTAAAAAAGAATTACAATTTAAAAAGAAAAAGAAAATTAAAAGGAATATTACTTCTGGGGTAGCTTATGTTTCTTCAACATTTAATAATACAATTATTTCAATAGCTGATGAAAGCGGAAATGTAATTTCATGGTCTTCGGCAGGATCAAAAGGTTTTAAAGGTTCTAGAAAATCTACACCTTATGCAGCACAAGTAGCTGCCGATGCCGCTGGAGAAAAAGCTTATGAACAAGGTTTAAGATCTTTAACTGTGGAAGTAAAAGGACCTGGTTCTGGAAGAGAAACAGCCCTTAGGTCTTTGCAATCTAAAGGATTTAAAATTTTATCAATTAAAGATACAACGCCTATGCCTCATAATGGTGCAAGGCCACCAAAAAAAAGGAGAGTTTAAAAAAAATGGAAACTTCAAATAACAATAATATAATTGACAAGAACTGGAAGGCTCTGATTAAACCTGAAAAATTAGAAATTACCAGCAATAATGATAAAACAATTGCAAAAGTTGTTGCTGAACCTTTAGAAAAAGGTTTTGGTCAAACAATTGGAAATTCTCTTAGAAGAATATTGCTATCATCTATTCAAGGCGCTGCAGTTACTGCAATACAAATTGACGGTGTATTACATGAATTTTCTTCTATTAAAGGAGTAAGAGAAGATGTTACGGACATTGTATTAAATGTTAAAAATTTAGCAATTAAATCTACAGCTAAAGGTCCAAAAAAAATTATTTTGGACGCTAAAGGACCAAATGAAGTAAAAGCAAAAGATATAACTTTGATACCAGAAATTGAAATTTTAAATCCAGATCAAACAATATGTAATTTAGATGAAAAAACTAATTTTCATATGGAACTAATAGTAAATAATGGAAAAGGCTATGTCTCAGCAAAAAAAAATAAGGCAGAAGACAGTCCACTTGGTTTAATAGCTATAGACTCTTTATTTAATCCAGTTAAAAAAGTTTCTTTTTCTATAGAAAACACAAGAGAAGGTAGTGCATTAGATTATGATAAACTATTAATGACAGTTGAAACTAATGGTACTGTTAATGCAGAAGATGCAATTGCTTATTCGGCTAGAATTTTTCAAGATCAATTAGGGATGTTTGTAAACTTTGATGATCCTCATGAAGTCGTTAAAGAAACAAAACCATCTGAACCTCAGTTTAACAGAAATTTATTAAAGAGAGTGGAAGAACTTGAGCTTTCAGTAAGATCTATGAACTGTTTAAAGAATGATAACATTATTTATATAGGGGACTTGGTTCAAAAAACTGAACCTGAAATGTTAAGAACTCCAAACTTTGGCAGAAAATCACTTAATGAAATTAAAGAAGTTTTAAATACTATGTCTCTTTACTTAGGAATGGAAATACCAAATTGGCCACCAGATAATATTGCTGAACTTTCAAAAAAATTAGAAGAAAATAGTTACTAAATGAGACATAAAATAGGCTATAGAAAATTAAATAAAACTTCCGAACACAGACAAGCTCTGTTTAAAAATATGTTAAATTCTTTAATCAAATACGAACAAATTATTACAACATTACCTAAGGCCAAAGAATTAAAACCTCAAATAGACAAAGTTATAACAATAGGAAAAAAAAATGTTTTATATAATAAGAAAAGATTATTCTCTAAGCTGCAGGACAAAGAATCTGTAAAGAAAGTTTTTAATATTTTTTCACAAAGATACAACAAACGAAAAGGTGGGTATTCAAGAGTTTTAAAAGCAGGTTTTAGAACTGGCGATGACGCTCCAATGGCTGTGATTGAATTGGTAGATAGAGATCCAAATGCAAGAAAGCTTGACAAACCTAAAAAAACGGAATCTGCAAAAAAAAACAAAGAAATACTTCCAAAAGTCGCTTCCAAATAATATAAACTTAAATCTTGAATGCTCAAAAAGTTTATAGTCAATAAAGACTATCACAATTCTCGTTTTGATAGATGGTTTAAACAAAATATTAATAATATTCCACAATCATTTATAGAAAAACTTGTTAGAAAAAAAAAGGTTAAAGTAAATAAAAAAAAAATAAAAACATCGTACAGAGTCCAGTTTAATGATCTCGTTGAAATTTATGGTGTTGAAAATTTAAAAAATAGAATTCAAAGAAAAACAATTAAGTACATACCATCTAAAAAAGAAAAAAACTTATACAACAGGCTTATTATTGAAGACAATGATAATTTTATAGTGATTAATAAACCTAGCGGTATACCAGTTCAATCTGGAACAAAATCTTTTAAAAACATTATTGATATACTAAAAAACACAAAGTATTTTGAAAATTCAAAACCTTTTGTAGTTCATAGACTTGATAAGGAAACCTCAGGTGTGATGATAGTTGCTAAAAATAGGGAATATGCTCAATTATTTACCTCGCTTTTTAGAATTAGAAAAATACACAAAACATATCTAGCTGTAGTGCATGGAACGGTTAAAAAAAATACAAATTTACTTCAAGATAATTTAATTACATATGAAAAGAACAAAAAAGTAACTCAGAAAGCTATTTCGCATTTAAGAATATTAAAAAATAATAATGAATATTCCTTTTTGGAACTAAAACCTATTACTGGTAGAAAACATCAGCTAAGAAAACAACTTTATAATATTGGAAATCCAATTATAGGCGATGAAAAATACTCACTAAATAAGATAGGTAAAAAATTTAAAACGAAAAATATTATGTTACACGCTTATAAGATTAAATTTATGATAAATAATATTAAATACAATTTTGAAGCAAAATATGAAAAAGATTTTGAACAATTTGTAAAAAAAAATCT
>MDSW01195369.1_pt1 | contig 11034 bp, 14 predicted proteins | sample 811171 | NCBI WGS metagenome assembly MDSW01 (sample SAMN05326641, study PRJNA326480) | marine metagenome | isolation source: seawater | place: Atlantic Ocean: North West | collected 2012 | reverse complement strand
ATAGAAGTCGTCAAGCAGCAATTACTAAAGAATTAATAGAAATTATATCAGGAGCAGAAAGTTTATAATTATGAGCAAAGGGATAATCACACAAGTTATTGGAGCGGTAGTAGATGTAAAATTTGAAGGAGAACTTCCAGAAATTTTAACAGCATTAGAGTGTAAAAATGGGGACAATAGATTAGTTCTAGAAGTTGCTCAACATTTAGGAGAAAATACTGTTAGAACAATTGCAATGGATGCTACTGAAGGATTAAAGAGAGGAGATAAAGTTACAAATACAAAAGCTCCTATACAAGTACCAGTTGGCCCTGAAACTCTTGGAAGAATTATAAATGTAATTGGAGAACCAATTGATGAAAGAGGAGAAGTTAAAACAAAAGAAACTTGGCCAATTCACAGAGCCGCACCTGAATTTAATGATCAATCAACCGAAACAGAAATACTAGTTACAGGTATTAAAGTTATTGATCTTCTTGCTCCTTATGCAAAAGGAGGAAAAGTTGGTCTTTTTGGAGGTGCGGGTGTTGGAAAAACAGTTTTGATTATGGAACTGATTAATAATGTTGCAAAAGCGCATGGAGGTTTTTCTGTTTTTGCAGGTGTTGGAGAAAGAACCAGAGAAGGAAACGATCTTTATCATGAGATGATAGAGTCAGGAGTAATCAAAAAAGATGGAGATGGATCAAAAGCAGCCTTGGTATACGGACAAATGAATGAGCCTCCTGGAGCAAGAGCTAGAGTTGCACTAACGGGATTAACTGTAGCAGAATATTTTAGAGATCAAGAAGGACAAGACGTTCTTTTCTTTGTGGATAATATTTTTAGATTTACTCAGGCAGGTTCAGAAGTTTCCGCTCTTTTAGGAAGAATCCCATCTGCAGTAGGTTATCAACCAACTTTAGCAACAGATATGGGTAACCTTCAAGAGAGAATTACAACGACAAACAAAGGATCAATTACTTCTGTACAAGCTATTTATGTTCCAGCTGATGACTTGACTGACCCAGCTCCAGCAACTTCATTTGCTCACTTGGATGCAACAACTGTACTTTCAAGACAAATTGCAGAAATTGGTATTTATCCAGCTGTTGACCCACTTGATTCTACTTCAAGAATTTTGGACCCAAGAATTGTTGGTGATGAACATTATAGAGTGGCTAGAGATGTACAAAAAATATTACAATCTTATAAATCATTACAAGATATTATTGCTATTCTTGGTATGGATGAATTGTCTGAGGAAGATAAATTAGTTGTAGCAAGAGCAAGAAAAATACAAAGATTTTTATCTCAGCCATTCTTTGTAGCTGAAGTTTTTACCGGATCACCTGGAAAATTAGTTGACCTGGAATCAACAATCAAAGGCTTTGATGCTATTTGTAAAGGTGAATATGACCATTTGCCAGAAGCTGCTTTTTATATGGTTGGTACAATTGAGGAAGCTATAGAAAAAGGAGAAAAAATGGCAAAAGAAGCCGCAGCTTAATGAGTGAAGAATTTAAAGTAGAAATAGTTAATCCAGAAAAATCTTTTTTGTCTAAGGAAGATGTGGTTGAAGTAATAGTTCCTGCTTTTGAAGGGGAAATGGGAATTTTAAAAGATCATATTTCAATAATTTCTTTTTTAAAACCTGGAATTATTACAATTCTATCAAAATCTGGTGAAGATAAATTCTTTGTAGAAGATGGTATTGCAGAATTTAGAAATAATAATTTATCTATACTAACCAGTTCTATTTTTAATTTGAAAAATACTGATAAAAATAGAATATTGGATCTTATTAAAATAGCGGAGGAAGAAAGCAATAAGACAGAAATTAATGATCAAGTAAAATATTTAATAGATCAAAAAATTGAAGTACTAAGATCTATTGATTAATTATTTTTTTTACTTTCTCTTGCACCTCTTTATATACATGAAGCTTAAAGTCTACTACCAAATCAGTAATTAATTCTAAGTCTACCCATTTCCATTCTAAGAATTCAGGTTTTTTAGTATTAATATTTATTTCGTTATCTTTTCCAAGATATCTCATCAAAAACCATTTTTGTTCTTGACCTCTGTATTTTCCCTTCCAAATAATTCCTAAGAGATGATCTGGCAAATTGTAAGTAACAAACCCTTCTAATTCATCAATTAATTCAACATTTTTGATACTAGTTTCTTCTTCAAGTTCACGATATGCAGCCGTAATAAGGTCCTCTCCTTTGTCAACACCTCCTTGAGGCATTTGCCAAAAACCTTTAGGATTATCTATTCTTTTCGCTACAAACACTTTGTTATCTTTATTCAAAACTACAATACCCACTCCACTTCTAAGTGGTAGATTTTGAAACTTATCTTTCATTTTTAACCGTTTAAAAGTTTGATAGCGTAATTAAGTTGATTATCTTTACCTGTTTTTATTTTAAATTCTTTACCATCTTCATTAACTTCAATATCAGGACTTACTCCTACTTCAGAAATTGATTTGCCAGATGGCAAATAATATTTTGCTACAGTTAATCTTATAGCTCCATCATTTTTTAAGGGAATAATAGATTGAACTGATCCTTTGCCATAACTATTTTCCCCAACAATAATTGCTCTTTTATGATCTTTTAAGGCCCCTGCAACAATTTCTGAAGCTGATGCTGAACCGTAATTTATTAATACAATTAATGTTTTTCCATTTGTTAGATCTCCTTTTTTTGCAAACCATTTTCGATTTTCTGATTTTTTTCTACTTTTTGTAGAAACTATTTCTCCATTATCTAAAAAAAAATCTGAAATTTTAATTGCTTGAGATAAAAGTCCTCCAGGATTATTTCTTAAATCTAATATATATGCATTTATGTTTTTGTTAATTTCTAATTCTTTAATATTCTTTTGAATTTGTTCACTGCTATTTTCATTAAAAGAAGTAAGCCTTATATACCCTATATTTTTTTCTAATATATCTGCTTTAACTGACTGTATTTTAATTACTTCTCTAGTAATATTAAATGTTAAAGCTTTTTTTTCTCCTTTTCTTCTTATAGTAAGTTCAATGCTAGATCCAACTGGACCTCTCATTAAATCAACAGCCTCACTTAGTGATTTACCCTGTACTTGAGTATCCTCGATTTTTACAATGTAATCTCCTGCTTTAATTCCAGCTTTAAAAGCTGGAGTATCATCTATTGGCGAAATTACTTTTACAACTCCAGATTCCATACTAACTTCAATACCTAAGCCACCAAATTCACCACTTGTTTCTGTCTGCATTTCATTAAAAATTTCTGGAGACATATATGATGAATAAGGATCAAGAGACTGTAATAAGCCATTAATTGCAGAGTCCATACTTTCTGATTGATTAACTTCTTCTACATATTCTTTATTAATTTTTTCTAAAACTTCACCAAAAAGATCAATTTTTTTATAAATATCAACTTCAGCTGAATATGAAAAACTTATTAAAAAAAAATTTATTAAAAAGAGAATTAAAATTTGAAATTTTTTTTTCATATCATTACTTTTTCTTTAGGAATTAGTTCTGACCATATTTTTTCTAATTCATAAAATTTTCGTTTTTCAGGATGAAAAATATGAATTATCAAATCAATACCATCAACTAACTTCCATTCATTGCTATCTTTACCCTCTATTTTAGAATCTTTTAAACCATTGTCTTTTAATTCTTCTAAAACTTGCTCTGACAAAGACTGAATATGTCTTGACGAAGTTCCGCTTGCTATGATCATATATTCAGCTATAGAACTTTTATCCTTAAGATCAATACTTACTATATCGAGAGCTTTGTTTAGGTCTAGAGTTTTGACGATTGATTCTTTTAAATTTGAAATTTTATCCATTAATTAATTAAAAGATTATCAAATTTTTCTTAATTGAGAAGAAGAAATATTGACTATATCAAATTTCACAAAAGTAATCTGTTTTTTATCTAAGTTCTTAAATGCTTTTGAATTCAAAGATTTTTTTTTATAGCCGCGCCTATCAAATACTAGAATATTACATTTTTGAGAAATTAGCTTCCATTTATACCATTTGTGAAAACTAATTAGATTATCAGCCCCCATTAAAAAATATAATTCTACTTTTTTATTTACAGATAGATAATTGATCAAATCTACAGTTTTATTGGAATTGACCAAATCATCATAATATTTAATTTTAATCAATTTATTTTTACCAATAATTTTTTTACATATATAAATTCGCTTTTTTAAATTGTTTTGACTTTTATTTTTAAAAGGACTTCTTTTTGTAATAGCCCAAATCACAGAATCTAAATTAAATTTTTTAATAGCCTCTTTTGATATTGCTAAATGACCTTTATGAGCTGGATCAAAAGTTCCACCTAAAATTCCTATTTTCTTTTTATTGGAACTATTTTCTAATTTTACCATTACTAATTACTTCATATTTATAAGAAACAAGCTGATTTAATCCTACAGGTCCTCTTGGTGGAAGAGTGTTAGTAGATATTCCAACCTCTCCTCCAAATCCAAATTCTCCACCATCAGCAAATTGAGTTGAAGTGTTTTGCATAGCTATTGAGCTTTTGACCTCTTTTAAAAAAATTTTAGCAACTTTTGAATTTTTTGTAATTATAGCATCCGTATGCATTGTACCATATTTGTTGATATGTTTTATCGCTTCTTTAACATTAGCTACAGTTTTGATCGATACAATTGGTGCCAAATATTCTTTTGACCAATCACTTGGTTTAGCAGAAATAATTTTTCCTTCAAAGTTTTTTTTAATTTTATTATCTGCAATAATTTTGCATCCATTATTTTTAAGATTTGTTAAAACTAAATCACAAAATTTTTTTGATATTTTTTGATGAACTAGAATAGTTTCAGTTGCTCCACAAATAGAAGTATTTCTTAACTTTGCATTTAAAACAACCTTGTTGGCTAGTTTTAAATCAGCATAAAAGTCAATATAAGTATGGCAAACTCCTTCTAAATGGCCAATTATAGGTATTCGAGATAAATCTTGAACTTTTTTAATTAAACTTTTTCCACCTCTTGGAATTACCACATCTATGTATTTATTCATTTTAGATAGTATAAAATCTACAATCATATAGTTTTTATTATTGATAAACTGAACATAGTTTTCATTAACTTTATTTTTTTTAAGAGCTTTTCTAAATAGACTAGAAAGAATTTTATTTGAATAATAAGCTTCTGATCCACCTCTTAAAATGACAGGATTTCCTGATTTAAAACATAAAGATGCAACATCAGATGTAACATTAGGTCTGCTTTCATAAATAACACAAATTACACCTATTGGAGTGGTTATTTTTGAAATTTTTAAACCATTAGGTCTTTGCCATTTTTCTAATACATTATTAACTGGATCTTTAAAATGTTTGATAGATTTAATTGATTTAATAATTTGTGAAATTTTTTTTTTATTTAAAATAAGTCTTTTGATTAAATTATCTTTTATTTTTTTTTTAGTTGCATAATTCAAATCTTTTTTATTTTCATTAATAATTTTTGATTGGTATATAAGTATAAGTTGTTGATAATCTTTTAGTACTTGGTCTTTTTTTTTTGAAGAGATTGAATTAGAAAAAGCTTTTTTAGCATTTTTTCCAATATTATTTAATAAATCTTTCATCAAACCTCCACCATATCATCTTTGTGAACAACTTCTGATTTTGAAATATAGCCTAATATTTTTTTTATTTCTTTAGAATGATGTCCTAAAATTTTATTTATTTCATCTGATGAAAAAGAGCTAAGACCCCTAGCACATTCATTTTTTGATTTATCTAAAATTTTTATATGATCTCCTTTTTTAAATTTTCCAACCACATTTTTAATACCAGCAGCCAATAAACTTTTTCCATTAGTTAAGGCCTTTTTTGCACCATCATCAATTATAAGTTCACCTTTAGGTGATACTGAACTTATTATCCATTTTTTTCTTGCATCTAATTTAGATGTTTTAGATATAAATAATGTACAATTGTTATTTTTTATTATTTTATCAATTGGGCTAGAATATAAACCATTAGCTATTATCATATTACATCCCGATAATTGACAGTTTTTAGCAGCTTCTAATTTTGTATTCATTCCACCACTACCAAATTCATTATTTCCCTTAAAGTTTATGTTTTTTAAATCTTGATTTAAGTTTTCTACTTTTTTAATTAGTTTTGCATTTTTAAATAACTTTGGATTTTTATCATATAAACCATCAACGTCAGATAATAGTATTAAAGTATCGGCATTTGTAATTTGAGCTACACGAGATGCAAGTCTATCATTATCTCCATATTTAATCTCTGTAGTTGCCGTAGTATCGTTTTCATTAACTATTGGAATAAAATCAAGTTGAAAAAGATTTTCAAAGGTTCTTTTAGCATTTAGAGATCTTCTTCTTTCCTCAGTATCTTCTAGAGTCAATAATATTTGAGAAATATTTAGTTTTTGCTTTGAAAAAATTTTAGAAAATAGATTCATCAGCTCTATCTGGCCTATTGATGCTATCGCTTGACTTTTATCTAATTTTAATTTTTTTTTATTAAAATTCATTTTTATACAACCCAACGCTATAGCACCAGAACTTACAATAATCACTTTTTGATTATTAGACTTTAGTTTTTGAATATCTTTTGCAAATGCAGATAACCATTTTTTTCGTATTTTTTTATTTTTATCAACCAAAAGAGATGAACCAATTTTTATAACTATAATTTTAGAATTTTTAAGAAGCATAAGATATTAGTTTGGCTTTAATCTTTGATATCGATTTTTTATTTAAAGTTGATAAAGTCACAATTTCTCCCTTAATTTTTTTTGAAAGTTTATCTATTATTTTTTTAACAATTTTTTCATCAACTAAATCAATTTTGTTTAATACAATTAATTCCTTTTTTTTTAAAAGATCAGAACTATAATTTTTTAGTTCATTTTTTACCTGATTGTATGATTTTTCCAAATTATTATTTGTAATATCTATTAAATGTAAAAGTGATTTGCATCTTTCGATATGTTTTAAAAATTGTATACCTAGCCCCGTCCCTTCATGAGCACCCTCTATTAGACCTGGTATATCTGCTATAGTTATTTCTTTATCATCATAAAAAGCAATACCTAGGTTTGGGTTTAAAGTAGTAAATTGGTAATTTGCAATTTTAGGATTTGCGTTTGTTATAGAAGCCAAGAGACTTGATTTACCAGCATTCGGCAAACCTATAATGCCAATATCTGCAATAGTTTTCAGTTGTAAACAAATTATATATTCTTCACCTGCAGTTCCTTTAGTAAATTTTCTTGGAGCTCTATTTGTTGAACTTTTAAATCTTGTATTGCCTAATCCTCCCTTACCGCCAGTCGCTGCTACAAATTCTTCTTTAGGATTTGTAAAATCATAAATTAAAGTTTTATTGTCCTCTTCAAATACTTGTGTTCCAAGAGGAACTTTAAGAATTATATCTTCTCCACTTTTTCCAGTACGATTTTGTCCCATACCATTCTCACCTCTTTCAGCTTTATGATGTTGTTGGTATCTATAATCTATTAAGGTATTTAGATTTCTCTCAGATCTAAGTATTACTGAACCTCCTTTTCCACCATCTCCACCATCAGGACCTCCAAATTCTATAAATTTTTCTCGTCTGAAACTTGGAGATCCATCACCACCATCTCCTGCTTTGATATATATTTTTACTTGATCTAGAAATTTCATAATACAACATTAGTTTTAGGTTGTACTATTAATTGGGTTTTACTGAAACAAAAGTTCTATCTAATTTAGATTTTTTAAAAACCACTTTACCTCTTATCACTGAAAAAATGGAGTGGTCTTTACCCATACTAACATTTTGACCTGGAAATATTTTAGTACCTCTTTGTCTTACAATAATATTTCCTGGAATAACAGTTTCGCCGCCATACTTTTTCACACCAAGTCTTCGGCCAGCACTATCACGTCCATTTCTTGATGATCCACCTGCTTTTTTTGTTGCCATAATTTACCTAATACTTATTTGTTAACTACTTCTTTTTTGTTAACTACTTCTTTAACTTCCTGTTTTTTTGATTTTATAGAAATTTTTTCAGCTTCAGAAAGAACTTTACCATCTTTTGAAAAAATTTTATTTATTCTTATCATAGAATATTCTTGTCTATGTCCATTTTTTCTTCTTGAGTTTTGCCTTCTTCTTTTTTTAAATATTAAAATAGTTTTATTTTTGCTATTTTTAATTAAAATTGCTTCTACTTTAGCACCTTTAATATTTGGTGTTCCAACTTCTATAGATTTGTCATCTCCATAAGCTAAAATTTCGTTAAATTCTATTTTTGTTTCTTTTTTTGAGTCTGGTAATTTTTCTATCTTTAGAATATTCCCAGATTTAACTTTATACTGTTTTCCACCTGTTTTAATTACTGCGTATGACATAGTATTTGTAGTAAAAATTTGTAATGGCAATATAGTTCTAGCTTACATATAGTCAAGCTGAATAACTTAAAAATTATCCTTTAAATCTCTCAGTTTTGAAAAGCTTTCTAAGTCATTTGTTCTTAGAAATATATTACAATCCAATTCATCCTTTATAGTAGATGGAATTGTAGGCAGACCATCTTTGACTTGTTTTTTTATATTTTCTATCTTATTTTTTAAATTTAAATTATTAGGATCATGTTTTATGCAAAATTTTGAATTGTTAAGCGTATATTCATGTCCGCAATAAATTTTAGTTTCATTGGGTAGAGATTTAATTTTATTTAAAGAATTAAACATTTCTTCATAAGTACCTTCAAAAATTTTTCCACAACCAAGAGAGAAAAGGGTGTCTCCTGTAAAAATTAATTTATTTTCAAAAAAGTGAAAACAAATATGACCAGTAGTATGTCCAGGAATATGCATTATTTTAGCAGTAAAGTTTTCTGCTTTCCATATTTGGTTGTCTTCTAACAAAACATCAATTTCTGGAATCCTTTCAGAATCATTTTTAAAACCCAAAACAATCGATCCATATTTTTTTTTTAAATCTTTATTACCTCCTATGTGATCAAAATGATGATGAGTATTAAGAATATATTTTAAATTAATATTTTTATTTTTTAAGAAATTAATTACGGGTTTTGTTTCACTTGGATCCACAACACAAGCTGAATTGTTGCTATCATCAATAATTAAATAGCTATAATTATCTTGAAGGCAAGGTATAATTTCTACTCGCATATTATTTTTCTATTAAAAATATACCTAAATCTGAAAATAAATTTTTAATTCCTAAATTACCTTCATTTATTAATGAAGTATTAAGATTATTTAATGCTAAAGATTTAAAAATTTTAATATCTCTAGATTTAACAAAATAAACAAAATCTTTAATAGTGCACATATGTAAATTAGGAGTGTTATACCACTCATCTGGCAAAGTTTTGGTAACTGGCATTGTTCCTTTTAATAACAAGTGAAATCTTACTTTCCAGTAACCAAAATTAGGAATTGTAACTATTGCTTTTTTTCCAACTCTTAAGAGTTCATTTAACACTAATTCAGGATTTAAAAAAGCTTGTAGTGTTTGACTTAACACAACATAATCAAATGATTTATCAGGAAATTGTTTTAAGTCTTTTTCAGCATTTCCTTCAATCACAGTTAAACCTTTCGCAATACACTCTTGAACTTTATATTTTGAAATTTCTAATCCTCTAATATTGATATTTTTATTATCTTTTAAATATTTCATTAGCGTTCCATCAGCACAACCTACATCTAAAACTTTTTTATCTTTTTCAATTAAATCTGCTATTACTTTAAATTCATTTTTCATTTTTAATTTCCTATATAAGATTTATCCAAAAAGTTCTTAAGGGCGTTTAAAAAATCTGGAACATCCAATAAGAATGAATCATGACCTTTGTCTGACTCAATTTCAACAAACCCTACATCTGCGCCTATTGAATTTAAAGCTATAACAATTTCTTTATTTTCTTGAGTTGGATAAAGCCAATCTGAAGTAAAAGAAATTATAAAAAATTTAGCTTTTGTATTTTTAAATGCATCTGACAGATTACCTTTATATTGCTTAGTTAAATCAAAATAATCCATTGCTCTTGTGATATAAAGATAACTGTTTGCATCAAATCTATCTACAAAAACTGAACCTTGATATCTTAAATAGCTTTCTATTTGAAAATCTGCATCGAAACCAAATTTAAGATCTTCTCTTTCTTGTAATTTTCTTCCAAATTTTTCCTGCAAACCTTTTTTTGAAAGATAGGTAATGTGAGCTGCCATTCTGGCTACAGCTAATCCTTTACTTGGACTTGTGTTGTTAGATGTATAATTTCCATCTTTCCAGTTACTATCAGCGGTAATTGCTTGTCTTCCTAATTCATTTAAAGCAATATTTTGCGCTGAATGACTTGAGGTACAAGCAATTGGAATCACAGTTTTGGCTTTAGCAGGAAAGTTACTTATGAATTGAAGAACTTGCATCCCCCCCATAGAACCACCGGTTATAGAAAAAAGTTTATCAATACCAAAATGTTCGAGTAAATTATATTGTGCATTAACTATATCATTAATAGTAATAACAGGAAAATTTGTTCCGAATACATTATTATTATCAGGATTTTTATGGCTTGGTCCATAAGAACCCATACATCCTCCAATTACATTAGAACAAATAACAAAATATTTATTTGTATCTATAGCTTTATCTGGGCCTACTGCATAGCTCCACCAGCCATCTTTCTTAGTTATAGGATTTAATCCAGTTATAAACTGATCACCTGTTAATGCATGAAAAACTAATATTGCATTATCTTTTTTTGAATTTAGTGAACCATAAGTTTCATATGCGATTGGAAAATCTTTGATAGTTTTACCACAGTCTAGCTTAAGTGGTTTTTTTACGATCAATGTTTTTATGTGTTTTTCAATATCCATAATTACCTTTAATTGAATTGTGAGAAAAAAAACTATTTTAGCGGTTTTTTTTAAGCGCTCGCAATTCAGTTAAATCAGCGCATATTTTTTTTACTAGAACTTATTTATTAT
>MDSW01119037.1_pt1 | contig 11034 bp, 7 predicted proteins | sample 811171 | NCBI WGS metagenome assembly MDSW01 (sample SAMN05326641, study PRJNA326480) | marine metagenome | isolation source: seawater | place: Atlantic Ocean: North West | collected 2012 | reverse complement strand
TTACTGCAAACAATTATTCATTCCCATATACAATTACACAAAATAATACTGCTAATACAGTTGTTTTAAGAGATGGAAGTGGCAACTTCAGTGCTGGTACAATTACTGCTACATTAAATGGTAATGCTTCAACTGCTTCAACTGCAGGTTCTATAACTAACCAAGCAAACTCGGCAACAATCACTGCTTCTACAACTGCAGGAGCCGCAAATACTATTGTACAAAGAAATAGTAGTGGTTATATTTTTACTAATTATCTAAATATGACTGCAAATGATGTAACATCAGGTGTTACACAAATTGCAGTAGAAACAGGTAATGATGGTTATTTACGATGGGGATCAGCTGCGGCTGTTAGGTCATTCTTAAATGTTGCAAATGGCGCAAATAACTTTAGTGGTAATACATATTCCAATAATATGAATCAATATGTAAGAACTACAGATAATGTTACTTTTAGCGCGATTTCATGTGCTTCAGTCTCATCAAGTGGAGAAGTAACAGCTTTTGCTTCAGACGACAGACTAAAAAATAAAATTGGAACAATAGATAATGCTTTAGATAAAGTATCTTCATTGACAGGATTTTATTATACACATAACGAAAAGGGTGATGAACTTATACCAGATTATAAAGATAAAAAACTTGTAGGTTTATCAGCACAAGATGTAGAAAAAGTATTACCTGAAGTTGTAAGAGATGCTCCTTTCAAAGGAGATTATAAAACAATACAATATGAAAAAGTAGTACCACTGCTTGTTGAAGCAATTAAAGAGCTTAAACAAGAGATTGAAGAACTAAAAGGTATAAATAGTTAAAATGGCTGTAGTATCTAATATAACTATAGACCAAGGAGCATCATTTAGTGCAAACATTGATGTTACTGATACTGATGGTAATGCATTGAATTTAACTGGTTATTCTGTAGCTGGTCAAATGAGAAAAACATATTCATCAAGTACAGCAACAGATTTTAGTGCAAGTATTGCAAATGCTGCAAATGGTACAGTACAAATATCATTATCAGCAACACAAACAAATGCATTAAAAGCAGGCCGTTATGTATATGATGTTGAAATAAATAATAGTGGTACAATCACAAGAGTAGTAGAAGGACAAGTAGAAGTAACACCAGGAGTTACAAGATAACATGGCAATAAAAGCAACAATTAGATCTACACCAAATATTAAAGGTAAAACAAAGCCTGGTAATCAAATTACGGCTCAATCTTTAAAAATTGGTACAATTGCATTATCAGATTTAACTGATGTTAATGCATCAGGTCAGGCAGATGGTGCTATGTTAATTTATAATGGAACATCAGGACAATATGTTTCAACACCAACTATTCAAAACGCTAATTTAAATATAATCGGAGGCACGTACTAAGATGGCGAATTTAACAAGAATTAAAATTCTTACCACGGGTTCTACAACTACAGCTCCAACTAATCTTAAAACTGGTGAGCTGGCTTATTCATACGTCGCTGGTACTCAAGCTAATAATGGTGATAGGTTATACATCGGTACCGGTACTGAAACCGCGGGTGTTGCAGCAGCAGTAGATCTCATAGGTGGTAAGTATTTCACAGGTCTATTAGACCATGTACATGGAACAACAACTGCAAGTAGCGCACTTATTGTTGATGCAAATAAGCATTTAGACGAATTAAATATAGGTAGTCTTGCACTTGAATCTTCAGGAGGTTCAGGTCAAGTAGTAACAAGCATTGAAACAGCTATGGCTGGTTCTCCAACAGATGCTCAACTTATTACTGCACAAGGTGTAAAAGAATATGTAGACCAACAAGTCACCGCACAAGATTTAGATGTTTCAGGTGATAGTGGTACAATATCAATTGATTTAGATTCAGAAACAATTACCTTTGTTGGTGATACTGGTATTACAACAGTAGCCTCTGGTAATTCAGTTACATTTGATCTTGATGATACAGCAGTAACTGCAGGGTCTTATGGTAGTACAACTCAAATACCAACATTTACAGTAGATGCACAAGGTCGATTAACAGCAGCCGGTACAGTAAATGTTGCAACAACTTTAACAGTAGATGCTGACGGTTCAACAACACAAAATGTTGATTTACTTGCTGATGATTTACAAATCTTAGGTACAACAAACGAAATTGAGACTACAGTTGCTAAAGCAAGTAATGAAGTCACAGTAACACTTGGTCTTCCAGATGATGTAACTATTGGACAAGATTTATCAGTAACAAGAGATGCTACTGTAACAAGAAACTTAACTGTTAATGGTAATGTCACTCTTGGTGATTCAACTTCTGATACAGTAACTACCGGCGGTAATTTAACAGTTGGTGGTAACCTAACAGTAAATGGTACAACAACATCAGTTAATTCAACTACTATTACATTAGACGATCCAGTACTTGTACTTGCAGATAACAGTGGTACAAGTGTAGATGGAGTTGATCGTGGTGTTAGATTTAAATATGGCGATGGTTCATCAGTAAAAGAAGGTTTCTTTGGTTACGATCATCAATCAGAAAGATTTATATTTACTAAAGATGAAGACTTTAGTGGCGGTGAAGATGCCTCAAGTCCATTCCATGATGCTCAATTTGGTGGTGTATTTGCTGGTAATGTTAAAGTTGGTGTTACTGGTGATAATGAAATTGATACTACATCAGGCAACTTAACAATTGATTCAGCTGGTGGTACAGTAACAGTTGATGATGATTTAACAATAACAGGAGCTGCTTCAGCAGCAAGCTTAACATTAACAACCGATTTAGCAGTTGCTCATGGTGGTACTGGATTATCATCATTTACTGCAAATGGAGTATTTGTTTCAAATAGTGCTGGAACTGCTATATCATTTTTAACTAGCTCAGATGCTGGTGATATTGTACAATTTAATTCAAGTGGTGTTCCAGAAGTTTCAAGTATCATAGACGGCGGAACCTACTAGTATAAATATAATTGCTTGTATATACAAGTAAAATTTTTTTATAAACTCTATATAGAGATTGAACTAGGAGAAGCCAAAATTGGCCAGAGAAACTAATATTAAATTAAGGCGTTCTGCCACGCAGGGTGCTATTCCAACAGCAAGTAATTTAGACTTAGGTGAGTTAGCGATTAACACCTTTGACGGTAAATTATACGTCAAGAAAACAGCTGGGTCAAATACTCGTGTAGTACAAGTTGGAAGTTCAAGTTATTCTTATGGCACACATACAGGAAGTACTGAAACTTTAATAGTCAAAGTTGCTTCTTCTCCAGGCGATCATCGATATAATGGAAGTGGTAGTGGTAACAAATATTTTATTAACGATGTTCCTGCTCCGTATTTAAAATTATTACCAGGTGTTACATATCGATTTGATACATCAGATAGTTCAAACTCAGGACATCCTTTTAGATTTTATTTAGACGCAGCTCGTAATAATCTCTATTCTACTGGAGTAACAGTTGCCGGATCTTCAGGTAGTACAGGTTCATATACAGAAATTACTCCTACAGATTCTACACCTATGGTATTACATTATCAATGTAGTGCGCATGGTTATATGGGAAACCAAGCAGCATTTGATACAAGAAATCTATCAGAATTTACAACCGATAATTTAACTGAAGGTTCAAGTAATTTATACTTTACAAACGCACGCGCACGTAGCGCAATTAGTGTAAGTGGAGATTTAAGTTATAATAGTGGAACTGGTGTTATATCATTTACTGAAAGAACAGATGCTCAAGTACGAGCTTTAATTTCAGTTACAGATTCGGGCGGTGATGGTTCATTAGCATATAATTCAACTACTGGTGTTATAACATACACAGGGCCAAGTCAATCCGAAGTACTTGCACATATAAGCGCTGGAGCAGGTATATCAATATCTGGTTCTGGTGTTATTAGTAATGCACAAACTCAATATAATAATTCAGATGCACGTTCAGCAATATCAGTTACTGATGCTGGTGGTGATGGCTCATTAGCATATAATTCAACTACTGGTGTTATAACATACACTGGTCCTTCAGCTGCTGAAGTAAGAGCGCATATATCAGGAGGTACTGGTGTAACTTTTTCAAGTGGTACTATAAGTATTGGCCAAGCAGTAGCCACAACTGATAATGTAGAATTTAACGATTTAGTAGTTGCTGGTAATTTAACAGTTTCTGGAACAACTACAACTGTAAATTCAAATACCGTAAATATTGGCGATGCAATAATTACTTTAAACTCTGATGAAACCGGTTCACCAACACAAGATGGTGGTATTGAAATTGAACGTGGTACATCAACTAATAAAACTTTTATTTGGGATGAAACAAATGATAGGTGGACTCTTGGTAGTGAATCACTTGTTGCTGGAACTTTCATCGGTAATCTTACTGGAAATGTAACAGGTACAGTATCATCATTAAGTAATCATGATACTGATTCTCTCAGTGAAGGTTCAAGTAATTTATATTTTACAAATGCTCGGGCAGATGCTCGTATAGCAGCCGCTTCAATTGAAGATTTAAGTAATGTTAATACTGCTTCTCCATCTGTTGGTCATGTATTAAAATGGACAGGTACCGAATGGTCTCCATCAGCTGAATCTGGTGGAACTGTTACAGAAACATTTAAAACAATTGCTGTATCAGGTCAAAATAATGTAGTTGCTGATACTGCTACTGATACTTTAACATTAGTTGAAGGTTCAAATATGACCATAACAACTAATGCCTCTGGAGATACTATTACATTTGCGTCTTCTGGTGGATCAAGTGTTGGTGCAAATGCTGCAGATGTTTTAAAGACATATGAATATACAGCAACTTCAGGACAAACAACATTCACTGGTTCAGATAATAATAGTCAAACTCTAGCATATACTCCTGGTGCTGTTCAAGTTTTTGTAAATGGTGTATTACAAAAACTTACAACTGATTACACAACAAATAATGCTGGAACAACAATTACTCTTGTCAATGGAGCTACAACAAACGATCATGTTGCAATTGTAGCATTTTTAAGAACAATTGGTATTGGTAATTCTGTTGTCAATCAATTTACTGGTGATGGCACAACAACTGCTTTTACTCTAACAGCAGATCCTGAAAACGAAAATAATCTTTTAGTATATATTGATGGTGTATATCAACAAAAAACAGATTATACAGTTTCTGGTACTACACTTACACTTGATACTGCTCCTGGAAATGGAGCAATTATTGAAACAGTTGCAAGTGTTGGAGCAATCACTGAACAAAACGCACTTGAACTTGCTGGTAATTTAACATTAACTGGTTTATCAGCTCAAAACAGTGAAGCAACTTCATTAATGATAAATGGTTCCAATATTGTTGGAACCAGAGAACTTGGAAGTAATGCATTTACATCAAATTTAAGTGCATACGATACTGATAATTTATCTGAAGGTTCAAGTAATTTATATTACACAGATGCTCGTGTATCAACAAGAGCAGATACAATTTTAAATCATTCAAATCATACAAATATTACTGTAAGTAAAGTTGGTGCTGAATTAAGATTTGCAGCTGCTTCTTCATATGGAGATTCTGATGTATCTACATTTTTAGCAGATGCTTCAACAAACGTTACTATTGGTGGTAACCTAACAGTAAACGGTACAACAACTACTTTAAATAGTACAACTCTAGATGTAGATGATATTAATATTACCATTGCTTCTGGAGCAGGAAATGCTGCAGCAGCTAATGGAGCAGGATTAACAATTGATGGAGCAAATGCGACATTAACATATGTTTCTACAGATGATGAATTTAATTTTAATAAAGGTATAAAAACAACTGCTGGCAATATTAATATCGGTGGTTCTAATAATGAACTCAGATTTTATGAAGGAAGTAATTATGTAGGGTTTGAAGCTCCAGCATTATCATCAAATCAGATTTGGGTATTACCAGATTCAGATGGAGTTTCAGGTTATGCACTTAAAACTGATGGTAGTGGTAATTTAAGTTGGGGACTTGCTGGTGGTAATGCATTTGAAACAATTTCAGTATCTGGCCAAAGTGATGTTGTAGCAGATAGTTCATCAGATACTTTAACACTTGTTGCTGGTACTGGTATGACTATTACTACTAATGCATCAAGTGATGAAATTACTTTTGCTTCAGCTGGTGGAAATGCATTTGGAAATATTGCAGTATCTGGTCAAACAACTGTAGCTGCAGATCAATCTTCTGATACAGTTACACTTGTAGGAGCTGGTGGTATTGGGATTACTACTGATGCTTCAACTGATACTGTAACTCTTACACAAAATGGTAGCTTTAATCCATTAGTAACAGATTTATTTACTGCAACATCAGGACAAACTGCATTTACATTAACACAAACTCCTGTAAGTGAAGATACATTAATTGTTTTTATTGAAGGTATATATCAAAATAAAAATTCATATACATTATCAGGAACAACACTTACACTTGATAGTCCTGGTGCAAATGCTGGACAAGAAGTTGTTGTTCATCAAGTTGGCAAAGGCGTAAGTGGAGTAAGTACAAACTTTAATACATTTACAGGAGATGGTAGTACAACTAACTTTACATTAAATGCTGAACCATTTAGTGAAAATGATGTATTAATTTTCAGTGATGGTGTATATCAAGAAAAATCAGAATTTAGTGTAAGTGGTACAACTCTTTCTTTTGGTAGTGCACCAGCAAATGGAGCAAGTTTAGAAGTATTAGTTCCTGTCTTAAATCAAATTAATGTACCTGCTAATGGTTCAGTTGTTCCAGCATCGCTTTCAACTGGTGGCCCAGCATGGGATTCAGCAGGTAATGTAACAATTAATACAAATAGTGTACTTGGAAATACATCAACAAATTATACAGGTGGAACGGGTTCAGCAGTAACACTTGCCACTCACAGTGCAACAACTTATAGAAGTGTTGAGTATATTATATCACTTAAAGAAATATCAACGAGTGATAAGATTTTAACAAAGAAAATTTTAGCTATGCATGATGGTACAGATGTTTATCTTACAGAATACGCAGAGATTGATAGCGGATTAGATACTAATACATCATTTACTGTTATTTTAAGTGGAGGTAATTTATTATTGCAAGTTACTTCTGGAGCGTCTAATAATTTTGAAGCAAAAGTTCATCATACAGCAATAAAAGTATAAATAGTATAAACGGTGGAGAGTGAAATCGTAAATGGCTACAAATAATAAAGAATTTAAAGTAAAACATGGATTACTTGTACAATCAGGTGGACTAAACATAGGAAACACAGAGGTAATTAATTCCTCTGGTGTTGTGGCATCAAGTGCATTAACTAATGTGGCCACTCAACTCACCGTAATCGGAAGATCAGCAAACACAAACGTTTCAATATCAAATGCAGCAATAACAGTTGTAGGAAGATCTGCAAACGTATCAGTAGGAGTAAGTTAAGATGGCAGATAGAATACCATTAATCGTTGATAGTTCAAGTCAACAAATCAAGGAGTTACCAGCAGGTGATAGTCTCATTCTGTCTGATAACGAAAAAGTAATTTTAGGAACAGGTAGTGATTTAGAGATTTATCATGATGGGAGTCATAGTTATATTGCTGACACAGGCACTGGTAATTTGTATTTGAAAGGCACTAATTTAGGTTTAGTAGATAACTCGGGATACTCTTATATTTTTTGTACTGACACGGGGAACGGTGGAACTGTAGAGATTAAACATAATGATGTTACTAAAATAGCTACAACCTCTACTGGAGCAACGGTCACTGGTTTATTAACAGCAACAACATCAGCAAATATTACACAGGTTGCTTTAACATCAAGTTCAAATTCGGTGGCATGGGACGCAAGAGCAGCAGCAAACGCTTATCATTTATTAACAGAGAACACAACCTTTGCTGCTCCAAGTAATGCAGTAGAAGGAGCTATTATTTCTGTAGAGATTGCACAACCGGATGCAACAGCTGGAGGACCATATACAGTTGCTTGGAATACAATATACGAATTTGCAGCAAGCACAGCTCCTACTATGACAGCAACAAATTCAAAAACAGATATATTCTCATTTAGATATAATGGAAGTGTCTGGCAAGAAATAGGAAGAGTTCAGAATATGGCTCAAGCATAATATGGCATTTACTGATCGACTACATAATCGCGGAAGTATAGGTGGAGTTTTTCAAATAGAAAACTCTACTCTTATTGACTTTACTCGAAATGAGTATTTAACTAGAACTCATAGTGATGGTAGTCGAACAACTGGTACAATATCGGTTTGGGTAAAAAGAGGAAGATGCGAGCAAATTGGATATCTTTGGGAACTTGGAGATGCAGATAGTGGAGATGGAAGACTTTTTGCAAGGTTTCAATCGAATGACAGATTAAGAATTGCAACTGGTACTACAACATTATTAGAAACTTATAGAGAATTTAGAGATGTAAGTGCTTGGTATCATGTTGTTGTTACGATTGATACAACTAATTCTACAGGTGATGATAGAGTAAGACTTTATATAAATGGAGAAAGAGAAACTCAATTTACAGTTAACAACGCAAATACAAGTTTAAATCAAATTCTTGGAATAGGCAATGGCCGAACTGTTGTAGGCAGAACACAAATTGATAATACCGCTTCTTTTGATGGATATCTTACAGAATTTAATTATATTGATGGAACAGCTTATGATGCAAGTAAATTTGGTGAAACTCATAATAATGGACAATGGATTCCAAAAGATATTACTGTAAGTCATGGCACACAAGGATGTCGATTAGAAATGAAGACCGCCAATGCACCTGGAGATGATACAAGCGGAAATGGTAATGATTTTACTTCAAATGCATTAGGTACTCAAGACCAAGCAACTGACACACCCACAAATAATTTTTGTACATGGCAATGGGGTATGATGGCTGGTTTAACTGGAAACCAAACTGGTTTCACAGGAGGTAATCTTTTAAGACAAGGTGGATCTAATGCATATAATACAGCTCATGGAACAATGTGGGTTGGACATGGGAGTTGGTACTGGGAATGCTATAATACTGTGAATGCCGCTGGAAGTGGTAATCCAATGGAAGCTCAAATGGGTATTATAAGAGAACCAAGATTTAAAGATAATACACCAGGCCAAACTGTTGTATATAATGATGGTGCAAACCGATATATTTCTCAAGAAGGTAATGGTGGTACTTACACTTATGGATTTCATTTAGATCTTACTACAAGTAATCCTGTTTTTAAAATATATAGAGATGGTACATTAGTTCATACAAAAAATTCTGGATTAAATAAGGGAGAACTTTTCGCTCCTTATTGCTCTGTTTATAATGGAGAATTTATTGCTAATTTTGGAGGTGCACATTTACAAGATCATGGTTTTAGTTTATCTTCTCCATATCAGGACGAAAATGGATATGGAAATTTTAAATATCAACCGCCTACAGGAGCTTTAGCATTATGTACACAAAATCTAGCTACTAATGCTGGAGACAGTAATTCAGATTATACCGATATAAATGATGCTTCAGCACATTTTCAATATTACTTATATACAGGTAATGGAAGTTCTAGGTCTTTAACGTTTGATGGTAATTCAAGTATGCAACCAGATTTAATTATGTATCGTAGACATCAATCAAATGGCTCATATTATTATGCTGTTGATTCTACAAGAGGAAAAACAAAATATATATATCCCAATGCGGATTTTGCAGAAGGTACAGTGGCAAGTTTATATGTAACTTCATTTGACTCAAATGGTTACTCACTTGGTAGTGGTGATAGCGGTACAAATACAAATGGTGCAAAATTTTCTAACTGGGTATGGAAAATGAATGGTGGTACTACTTCAACAAATACACAAGGTGCAACAAATTCAACGACACAAGTAAATAGTACAGCTCAACAAAGTATTGTTACATGGACAGGTACCGGTAGTTCAACGACAATAGGACATGGACTAAGTTTAGCTCCAACTCTTATTATGATAAAAAATCGAACAGATGCAAATACTGATTGGAGAATATATCATGATTGGGGAGGAATGGGAGCAAGTTATTCAGTCAGTTTTAATAGTTCTGGAGCAAAATATGGAAATAGTACTGTATTTAATAGTACTGTTCCAAGTACAGCTTTAATTAGTTTAAATAACGATGCAAGTTCAAATGGTGCAAGTGACGATATGATTGCATATTGTTTTGCAAATAAACAAGGATATTTTGAAAGTAATAGATACTATGGATTTGGAGCAACTGATGATAGTGCTGGCGTATTTTGTTGGTGTGGATTTAAGCCAGCAATGGTGTGGATAAAAAATGTTGATGCAAATTCAAACTGGAGATTTTATAATTTTAAAGAAGATGGAATCAACCCATATAACAGATATAATACACAAACAACAAATGGGCAGACAGTTGCAACTGATGATATAGAATTATTATCAAATGGATTTAAAGTAAGAAGCGCAGGCTTACAAGATAATGGTAATTATCATATCTTTTATGCTTGGGCAGAAGAACCGTTTGTAGGTGCAGATGGAGTACCTACAACAGCAAGATAGGAGAAAAATATGTGGGCATTAGTAGAAAGTGACACAATACAAGAAATCTTCAATGATCCAAAGGCATTAAGTATTGGGGATGTTCAATATCCTAAAAATATTTTTTCCTTGTGGTCAGCTGAAGAATTACAAGCTATTGGAATTTATCCAGTAGAAATTAATAGTAGTAATTATAAAAATGTAAATTACTATAATAATGCTGAAATAAGTTATAGTTTTGACAGTGAAAATAATAAAGTTGTAGGTTCTTATGGAACTGCAACAGCAAAAGCATTAGATGATACATTATGGACATCTGATGATGATCCATTACCAGCTGGAACTTCAGTGGGTGATATAAAAGATATTGGGCTTAAAAATCAACATAAAGAAAGTATAAATAGTAAGGCAGGTCAATTGCTTAAAGATACAGACTGGATGGTGATAAGAGAAGCTGATGGTGGAACTGCGGTTCCTTCAAATGTTACTACATATCGTGCTGCA
>MDSW01065268.1_pt1 | contig 11034 bp, 12 predicted proteins | sample 811171 | NCBI WGS metagenome assembly MDSW01 (sample SAMN05326641, study PRJNA326480) | marine metagenome | isolation source: seawater | place: Atlantic Ocean: North West | collected 2012 | reverse complement strand
TTCGAACCCTGGAAACCCGCGAAGGTTTGCTGGTTTTCAAGACCAGTGCATTCAACCGCTCTGCCATCTCTCCGTTCCTATAGATGAAGCATTTTAAAGACTTTTGGAAATAAGTAAATTGGCGATATTATTTTCTAAGTTTAGAGTTTTTCCTGATAGCTACAATAGAGTTCAAAACCCAATACAAATTAGCTAATATAAAAATATAAAGTCCAGCATAAGCCTGAACTGCTATGGCTGCTATGCAACCAATAGTCATAGCTAGATACCCAAGTATTCTTTTATTTATTTTTTTTGAGACCATCAAAGGTGCAGCCAAAACTGTACCAAATAGGACGCTGATCATTTGTAAAATAGTGATTGAATTCAAATCAGTTCCAAAAAAAATAAGCTATTATCTGAGTTTTTTTTTAAAAGTAAATACCTTTTTTCTGATTTTATTTATAAAAAAATAACAAACATTTTATTGAGAATATTTAAAAATATTGATTCAGCTAGAAATGTTTTAATTGACTTAAATAAGCTATCTTTGTTTAATATGAACTATCGTTCATCCTATTCTTGGGACGGAAGTAAGTAATAATACTGAAGGAACGCATCTTATTGCCGACCGGCAGGAGATGAAAAATGACTAAATGGGAATATAAAATTGTTGATCATAGCAATTCAACCGCAATGGGGTACTCTAACGAGGAAACGGAAGCATTTAAAATTAAATATAAAGATGCTGTCCATTGGAAGTATGAAATGTCTATGATTGAATTAAATAAGCTTGGCCAAGTGGGCTGGGAATTGGTCACTCAAGATGGGGCGAGTCAAATTTATTTAAGACGTCCATTATAAAAATGACATTAGAGGAAGTAAGGGTAATAACAATAGTTTATGTTAGCGCCCTCGCTCCTCTATTTATTTATTTTTATAAAAAAGACAAAATTCCTCTCTGGGTACCATCAATATATTTAGGATCTTTTATTCTTTGTTCATTAGGTTGGGAACTTTGGTTTACCTATGGGTGGGTGGATGGAGATCCAGTCAACATCAGAAGATCGGAAACTTTAAATCAGTGGATTCCCATTCATGCAAACTGGCTTCTGAATTCAATGGCTGATGCTGGAACAATCTCAATTGGAGGCTTGTGGCTAATGTGGAAATACAATGAAGAAAATAGTCAGGTTTTTCAGAAATGGAACTGGCCTGCGTTTAGCATTTTGTTTCTGTGGTGTATAACGCAGAATCTATTAGTGGAACTTTTTTTATATCATGATCAATTAGCTGAGGGTAAGTCTCTATCTTGGGCTCCTTTGGCTCCAACTGGCCAATTCTTTAATCCGTTACTATTTGAATTTAATGGACGAAGTGTGATGTTTCAAACTCAATTACCATGGTTGATAATGTCTCCGATCTTGTACATAGCTGCAATCGCTATGGCTCGAAAGGCTTGAAAAAATTTGTCTAGAGTTTTTTGCTCATTTAAGAAATTAAATAGACAATCTTATAGTTAATAAACCCTGTCTATTGAGTGTATTATCTTTAGATGAGTTCTGATCAACATAGAGTTATTGGTTTTTGGCGTGGTTGGTCTATTGCTGTTGGATGCGCAATAGGGTCAGGTATTTTTATGATGCCAACCATGTTAGCTCCTTATGGAATGCTTGGATTTGGTGGCTGGCTGATAGCTGGTGCTGGATCAATCCTAGTAGCTCTTACAATGGCAAAACTGGTAAAAAGAATTCCTAAAACTGGCGGGCCTTATGTTTATGTCAATGAAGGGTTGGGGAAATTTTCAGGTTTTATAATTGCCTGGACATATTGGATTGCATGCATTTCAGCAATAGCCGGAATATCAATTGCATTTGTTGGTTATTTAGGTTTTTTTCTTCCCTCAATATCAAACTCACCAATTCATTCTTTATTAGCAGCATTGATTCTTATTTGGATTATTATCATTCTTAATATTAAAAGTTTAGAAAATAGCTCTAAATTTCAACTAATCTCCACTCTTTTAAAATTATTACCGCTTCTATTTATAATTTGTCTTGGTGCAGTAAATTTTAACATTGATAATTTGCCAGAATTCAACCCATCGAATCTTCATCCAATTTCATTGCTTGCAACTGTAACTACACTAGTGATGTGGTCATTTATTGGTATTGAAACTGCCACGGTCCCAGCAGATAATGTAATTAACCCACAGGATACAATTCCGAAGGTTTTAATTGCATCCGTTTTAACAATTCTAATTTTTTATATCTTGGTAAGTGTTGCTATTGCAGCAATTGTGCCAGCAAATGAGTTAATTAATTCTTCTGCTCCTTTTGCATTAGCAGCTACAAAAATTCTCGGCGTCACTGGAGGCACCATCATAAGCATTGGAGCTCTCATTTCCACACTAGGATCACTAAATGCAAATACACTTACTGCAGGTAATCTCAGTCTCGCGGCTGCTAGAGACGGATTGCTTCCAAGAAGATTTATATTGTTGACTAAAACTGGAACACCTATATTTACCTATCTTCTCACAGGAGCTTTTGTAAGCATTCTGCTGATATTGAATTATACAAAGGGTATTGTGAATGCATTTGTATTTATGGCCATGTTATCAACACTATCGACTTTAATTGCATATGCATTTTGCGCAATAGCTGAATTTAAATTTGCGCAAACTGATCAAAAAAGTCAAACAAGAAATAATGCTCTTTTGTTATCAAGTGGGACATTTATATATGCATTCTTTGCTATCTGGGGAGCGGGAATTGAAATGATAATTTATTCTCTTATCCTTATTATAATAGGTGCACCAATATATTTTCTTCAAAAATAATACTATGAATATCTTGAATGAATTTTCTAAAATTACAGAGGTTGCAATAAGATCCCCGCTCTCAAGCTTTATTGATAATGATAAGATTTTAAATGAATGGAAGGCCTTAAGGTTTCATGCAAAACCTAATTTGAAACGAGCAATGATTGAATACACTCATTTCAAAGGTTTACTTGAAGATGATGGGATATCAATCATAGACTTACCCTCCAGCAAACTTCTAACCATTGATAGCATCTATACAAGAGACAGTATTTTAATTTCCAAAGGGGGATTGATTCTTTGTAATATGGGCAGGTCCTCTAGAACGCCTGAAGCTGGTGCAAATTTTAATATACTTGCATCCCAAGGTTATAAAATGGCTGGACAAATAAAAGCACCAGGAACACTTGAGGGAGGTGATTTTATATGGATTGATGATCATCATGCTGCTGTAGGGTTGGGTCCAAGAACTAATGCTGAGGGGATCCGTCAATTAAAAGAAATATTAGGGCCTTCGGTTGAATTGCACATAGTAAATCTACCACAACCAAGTCACCCTGATGATGTTTTGCATTTAATGTCAATAATTTCGCCCCTAGATAAAGATCTATCACTCATATATAAGCCATTTATGCCAGAGTCTTTTACCAACTGGCTTAGTAATCTAGGTATAAAATTTATTGAGGTTTCAGATAAAGAATACTTATTGATGGGATGTAATGTTTTGGCAACATCACCAAGATCAATTATTATGCTGGAACAATTACCATGCGTTCAATCTGAACTTGAGCGGGCTGGATGCAAAATTAGGACGTACAAAGGAATGGAAATTAGTCGAAAAGGTGAAGGCGGACCAACTTGCCTCACAAGACCTCTAAGAAGAAAGAAATGAGTGATCAATATAAAAGTCTCCCAGGTTGGACATACACAAACAAGGCCTTTTTTGAGCTAGAGAAAACAGAATTAATTCTTAAGAATTGGCAATTGGTTTGCCATCTTTCAAATATTTCAAAACCAGGAGATTTTTTTACATTTGAAATTTTTAATGAGCGTATTTTTGTAATCAGAGATGAAAACAATAATGTTAAAGCATTTCATAATTTTTGCTCCCATCGAGGAACCAAATTAATTGATAAGATTTCAGGAACCTGCAATGGAAAAATAACCTGTCCATATCATGCCTGGGGTTATGATTTTAAAGGAAATCTGATCAAGGTTCCTTATGAGAGCCAATTCAATGGGCTTAATAAAAAAAATTATAGTCTGCAGAGCGTTGAATTAGAAATTTTTCAAGGATTTGTTTTTGTTAAATTATTAGAGTCTGATGTTCCGAGCGTTCATGAGCAATTTAAGCCATATATTCAAGAAATTGAGCAATATAAACTTGAAGAATTACAGCCTTTAGGTCGAGTGACCATGAGACCAAGAAATGTTAATTGGAAGCAAATTGCCGATAATTATGTCGATGCGCTGCATATACCCGTAGCTCATCCTGGATTATCAAGCTTAGTAGGTAAAAGCTATGGTGTTGAGGTGTCTTCAAATAATGGATACATACATAAAATGTGGGGAGATGGAATTAACACACGCAAGGATTGCATTTCAAATAGGCTGTATGATAAATACTTGCCGCATATGGATCATCTTGCTGATAACAAGCAGAGGTATTGGCTTTATTACAGATTATGGCCAAATCTTGCGTTTGATATCTATCCAGAGCAAATGGACTTCATGCAATTCATTCCTATGGATGAAAATACGACAATGATAAGAGAAATAGCATATGCCCTTCCAGATGATCGCCGTGAGACTAAAGTGGCACAATATCTAAATTGGAGAATCAATAGACAGGTTAATAATGAAGATACGCATTTAATCAATCTAGTTCAAGAAGGAATGAATACAAATAAGTTTCAATCAGGTCCTTTGGCCTCCTCAGAGATTTGCTTAATAGATAGTGCAAAAAAAATTAGAGATGCTTTACCAATTGCTGAACAAGAAATTGAGCCTCAAGAATCTAAAATATTAGGAGCAGATTAACGCTTAAATCGTATGAGGGGCTGCAAAAAATTGATTAATCAATGGCTCGAATGATTCTAGGTTATCAGTTTCATAGTCAGGATCAAATGCAGCTTGATCCCATTCGTCAGTAAATTCAGTTGCTTTTGCATACCATGATTCTCCCTCATACTGCTTTCGCAAATCTTGGGGCTTACCCATATAGTGATAGTAATGCTCTCCCTGGAAATCTTGATGCGTTCTAATGATGTGATACGCATCCTCACTAACATAGGGTTTAATCATTTCTGCTGCAATTTGACCATGATTAGGCACATTAATTACTTTACCAATATCGTGAATTAAACTGATGAGCACCATTTCGTCATCAGCGCCTGCTCTTCTGGCCATTGTTGCAGTCTGCAGCGCATGATGCAGTTGGTCAGTTCCAAAACCAAGTGTTAGAGACTCAGCTTGCTTTAGCATTGAGATTATTCTATTTGGCATGTCAAAGATATGTGGCATATGCTTTTCACTAATATGTTGCCACTCTTCTTCAGTGCTATGATCCATTCTTGTAAACATAAAATTACCTATATTGGTTTTATTATTGGATAAATTAACTTATTCAGACTCAAAATGAAATATATACTATGATTTAGTTATGAAAATATTTTTCGTTCAAATTAAGTTTCTTTCTTGTTTAGGATTATTGATTTTAACTTCTCCTTATTTATTAGCACAATCAGAGCAAGCAATTGAAGTGAAAGAGGCATATAAATATGTTGGCGAAACACAAATTGTTTGCGGAAGAATAGTCTCAACAAAATATTTAAAAAGAGCTTCTGGAGGACCAATTTTTTTAAATTTTGGAAGAGATTATCCCAATCAGCAAATGACAGGCCTGATCTGGTTTGGTAGATTTTCAGAGTATTTCTCATACAAGCCTGAAAAATTTCTTAAAAGAAAGAATGTTTGTGTTAAAGGGTATATTTCTGAACATGAGGGCAAAACTCAAATGGAAATAAGAACTGAGAAACAGATTAAAATAAGAGATTAATTTAAGCAGTTGTAAACTTTAGTACTGTATGCAGTTTAGCTGCATTTTCTAAATCATCAATATCAGGTGAGCCATCTTTATTTAATTTTATCTTTGCAAAATAGGCATCTACTCTGTTATTTGTAACAAGATCCCTCAAAGTGCTTTCAACAATTTGGTCATTATTAAATTCTAGGTCAATTTTCACGTCAGTTAATTTTCCTTTAAGCCAAATTTTAGTATGAGATAGACCTTTTAAGTTTCTCCACCATATATTCGATCTTAATGTGACGCATGTATATGAAGAATCATGCTCATGATAACTCACGGGCACAAGATATAATTTACCTGATCTTTTTCCATTAAATTGAATGACAAGCACCTGATGACTAATCATAAAATGCAATGGTGATCTTGCTACCAATGCAACAAAAGGATTTATTAAAAACCATAAATTCATCAATCTAACTCCAAAACTTGAAATGGACTTTCATTAACTTTATTTGATTCAAGGCTCACTTTATATGCATTTTTATTCTTTTTAAATCTTATAGTTGAGTCAGGTTGCTCATCAATAAAGTGAAGAGCTGCCCCTCCTTCGATGCCATACATATAGTTGATTGACTGATCTTGAAGGAATTTTTTAGTTGCAGGTCGTCTTTCAGGTTCCTCATCATAGTGAGGAGCACAATTGCCCGGAATAAAATTCATACAATCCATCATCTTTAACTCGCTTGCCCATGAATCAGTAAGTCCACTTTCAAACCAACAAATAGCTCCTGCACTGACACCGCTCATCACAACGCCTTTGTCATAAGCTTTTTTTAAAATTAAATCTAGACCCCAATCCCTCCATACAGCTAGCATACTCTTGGTATTGCCTCCACCAACAAAAATTGCATCTTGTTTTAAAATATGTTCCTCAAGATCAATGGTTCTCTTAAAAAAACTAATATGACTGGCTTCACAATTAAGTTTTGAAAAAACAGAATAGTAATTAACGATGTAAGGATCTAAATCACCAGTAGCCGTTGGAATAAAACAAATTTTTGGATTTTCCTTGGATGTTTGATCCAGGATAAACTGTTCGATTAGAGTTGAATCTTGAGTCCTGCCAAAACCCCCTCCACCAATTGCAATTACTTGACGCATTTTCATCCCTGAGAGATATTAGATATATGAAATTTAGCCACAAATATATCATTATTGGTGCAGGAAGTGCAGGTTGTGTCATAGCAAATAAACTTTCAGCAAATCCTGAGAACTCTGTCCTCTTAATTGAGGCTGGTCCAATGGATAACTATTCATCAATTAAAATGCCTTTGGCCGCTAGCTCATTATTTAAGAATAAAAAATATGGTTGGGGCTATGAAACCCAACCAGAAAAGAATCTAAACAATAGAACTATTAATTGGCCAAGGGGTAAAACTCTTGGAGGTAGTAGCTCTATCAATGGAATGCTATATATTAGAGGGCAAGCCGAGGATTATGAAGCTTGGGAAAAGGCTGGAAATAAAGGATGGGGCTATCGCGATCTAATGAAATATTTTGTTGGTCTTGAGAATAATCAAAATCACCAGGATCAATATCATGGAAATTTTGGTCCTTTGTGGGTAGAAACATATAAGCCAATTCTAAAAGCTTCGCATTCTTTTTTAAATGCTTGCAAACAATCTGGGTTAATTCAAAACAATGATTTCAATGGCAATGAACAAGAGGGCTATGGCCAATATCAAGTAAATATTAAAGATGGGCAAAGATTTAGTGCGGCTGATGCGTTTTTGAAACCTGTGCTCGATAGAACAAATCTTGAATTGCTAGCGAATGCTATGGTTGAAAAAATCATCATAACAAACAAAAAAGCAATTGGTGTGAAAGTTAAATTTAAAAATAAGGCTCATGTGATTGGATGCACATCCGAGATAATTCTTTGCGGAGGAAGTATCAACTCTCCTCAAATATTAATGCTATCTGGTATTGGACCTAAGAAACATCTTAAAGAACATCAAATACCCCTCATACAGGATTTACCTGGTGTGGGACAAAACCTACAAGACCATTTAACAGTGAACATAAGCTATAAAATTAATAAATTACAAACCTTTAGCGAACTGATGAAACCTTTAGGGATGGTTAAAAATTTATTTGAATACTTCACTCAACAAAAGGGATTAATGACATACCCAGCCTCAGATATTGGTGTGTTCTTTAAAACTAATGACAAAGTAGAAACACCAAATGCACAAATTCATTTTGCGCCAGGTGCTGGGAAATATAATAAAAATGGGGCTATGAAACCATCATCAGGAATCACAGCTTCTGTTTGTAATTTAAGGCCTAAGAGTCGAGGCCATCTTGAGCTTGCTTCATCAAGCCCTACTGAAGCACCGAAAATCTATGCCAATTACCTTAATGAAAAAAGAGATATTCAATGGATGATTGAAGGAATAAATAAAACTAGAGAAATATTTCAAACTACGCCCATGCAAGAATTGAATGCTGAAGAATTACAGCCTGGATTAAAATATAGTGAGAGCGCTCAAATTGAAGAATTTATTAAAAATGAATCCCTTTCAGTTTATCATCCCATAGGCACATGTAAGATGGGAGAAGGCAATGAATGTGTGGTCGATGATCAATTAAAAGTAAAAGGTATTTCAGGGTTAAGAGTTGCAGACGCATCAATATTTCCAAGCATAATTTCAGGCAACACAAATGCAACTTGTAATGTTATTGGAGCAAAATGCGCAGATTTAATTTTAAAGAAAGTATAGATTTATTTTTGGTAGACAATTCTGCCGTCAACAACCGTTAATACATTAGTTGATTCTAGGATTTCTAGCTCAGGAATACTCATTAAGTCTTTATCAAAAATAGAGAAATCAGCAAGTTTGCCAACCTCTATAGTTCCTTTAACATTCTCCTGAAAAGAAGCAATTGCTGGCCATATGGTAAACATCTTTAGAGCTTCAAATCTTGAGATTCTCTGATCTAGATTCCAACCCTCGGCATGGAATCCATCAACGTCTTTCCTAGCAATAGCGGCATAAAATTCAATTCTTGGATCGCCAATTTCAACCGGAGCATCAGTGCCACCTGCAATAATTAGACCTTGGTCAATAAGGTTTCTCCAAACATAAGCATTATTAATTCTCTCAAGCCCCAGCCTCTCGACAGCAAAATGTAAATCGCCAATAGCATGTGATGGCTGCATAGAAGGAATGATATCTAATTCAACGAAACGACGTTGATCAACAGGCATAATATTTTGAGAATGTTCAATTCTCCATCTCGGTGATTCGAAAATCTGATTATTTTTTTTTGCCTTAGAAAAAGTTTCTTCATACCAATCTAAAACCACTCTATTTCCATGATCTCCAATAGCATGCGTTCCAATTTGAATTCCTTTATTTAATGCTTTAGTTAGCCTAGGCTTTGTATCTTCTTCAAGAAAAATAAAAACTCCTCTACCATCATAATCACTATACTTTTCTAACAACGCAGCTCCACGAGAACCCAGAGCTCCATCAGCATACATTTTTATCGCTCTAATAGTTAAAAAATGCTCAGGATCAATTATTGGACCATTCTTAATCAAGCGATCAGCTGGGGCACCATCACTGACCATAAAATAAATTCTTTGTAGAAGATTATTCTCAGATTTTATTTCATCTAAAATTGAAATATCATCAAACGTTCCACCAGGAATGTGTATCTGAGTCCATCCAAGACTAACATTTCTTTTGATTCCCTCAAGAAAGGCATCTTTGTCGTTATCTCTTGTTAGCTTGGGTATAAGATCTGCTATTAAGTTCATGGCCATATCAACCAATAGACCTGTTGGCTCTCCATTTTGATCTTTTTCTATAAAACCACCTTGGGGATCTGGAGTGCTTGAATCTATATTTGCTAATTTTAAGACCAAGCTGTTTACAACAACAGCATGGCCATCAGCTCTCTCAAGAACTACTGGATTTTTTGGAGAGAAAGAATCTAGATCTTGCCTAGATGGAAATCTCTTTTCTGGCCAGATTTTATCAATCCAGCCACGACCTATAATCCATTCTCCAGCATTTTTGTTTGATAAATAGTTCCTTACAACTTCCAAAGTTTCATTTAATGAAGAAATTCCTTGTAAATTTAAGGTTAGCTCTCTATAGCCAATTCCCTTTAGATGTCCATGAGCATCTATAAATCCAGGAAATACATATCTACCACTTAAATCTATAATTTTTGCATCTGAACAACTTAACTCAGTATCAGACAACACATCACCAACATAGGAGATAATTGAGCCTTTTGTAGCAATTGAGCCAACAAATGAATTGTCGTTAGTTCCAGTATAAATATTGCCATGATGAAGAATTAAATCAGCATCTATGCATTCAATTGCGGCTGTTGCTAGAGAAGCATATATGCTTGTAACAATAAAAAATGCTCTCATAGTTATATTAACTAAGCTTCTTGAGCAGTCGGTCTTATGACTATCTCATTAACTGAAACTCCTGGATCAAGTTGTAAAGCATATATTATGGATTCAGCTACTCTTTCTGCTGGTTGCGCAATGTTACCGATCCCTCTGCTCATAAGGGCTTCTAGCATTGATTCATCTTTAATTGAAAACGCTAACTCAGTTTTAAAGGCGCCGGGATAAATGCAAGTAACTTGAATCTTTCCAGAGGATTCTAATCTTAAGCCTTCTGAGATAGCTCTTACAGCATATTTTGTTCCTGAATAAACAGCACTTCCAGGCATCACCCTCTTTCCTGCAACAGAGGAAATATTAATTATTTGGCCTGACTCTCGTTCCAACATATGTGAGTAGACCGAATCAATTCCATACAACACACCTTTGATATTTACATCTATCATATGATCCCATTCATCAGTTCTGCCCTTTTCAAGCAGCGACAAAGGCATCACTCCAGCATTGTTAACCAATGAATCAATTCTTCCAAAAGTATCAATGCCATGTTGAGCCAATGCATGCATTTGATCTTTGGATGTTACATCTGTAGATTTGTATGTAGCATTATTGGAGCCTAGTTCATCACACAATTCTTTTAATTTATCCTCTCTGCGAGCTCCTAGCACTACTTTTGCTCCCAAGCCTACACACATTTTTGCAGCCTCTTTGCCAAAACCTGAGCTAGCACCCGTAATCATCACAATTCTATCTTTTAAATCATTCATT
>MDSW01058771.1_pt1 | contig 11034 bp, 27 predicted proteins | sample 811171 | NCBI WGS metagenome assembly MDSW01 (sample SAMN05326641, study PRJNA326480) | marine metagenome | isolation source: seawater | place: Atlantic Ocean: North West | collected 2012 | reverse complement strand
CTTTTTTAGCATAGTGCTCGATGCTTCCATCAATTGCAGCTTCTGCTCCTTCTATAGTTTCTCTTCTTGTTACATCGTTCCATTTTTCACAGCATTCATCTTTTTCAGGATCACAAGGACAGTCGATGTCTTTGTATTCTGTTTGATAAAAACCGTTTGGTAGTTGTACAATCCTCCAGTTTTTCTTTTCTGCGAGGTGTTTCCAGAACTCTATTTGTTCTTCGGTTATTTGTGGTTGACTAGTCCACGATTTAGTCGTGTAAAAATACGTCATAATATATTGGTATTTAAGGTTATGTAGAGTACGTTACGGTGCAGTGGACTCTACTTGCACTGCTTTTTGGTTAATAGTTATATCTTTCTTGCACAGCACCATCCCTATCATTATTAGCTCTATTAGTAGATGCTTTTACACATTTACCTGTATCATGGTCAAAATCATAACCATCTCCACAATCTTTTTGCTGTGCTGTTCTTTTCTTATATTTACCCCATTCTGACATCGCTGCTTCCTGATCACGTTTAGCTTTTGCAGCCGATGCTTTCGGCGACAATTTCTGCTTCTTAAACGGTGAAGGCGATGATCGTAATTTGAATGGTGTTCTCATGTTACTATAATTACATGTGTAAATAGAAATTTAAATTGTGACAATTGCCTATTATTAATTATACTTATCCTAAAGATTATACTTAGTATAATCTTATAAGGAAGGGTGACACTAGCCTATTACTAGGTATACCTATATAGCTACTGTCACAAAAAAAACACGTTAGATATATTGAGGTACTGGGTTGCCCCTCCTCCCCTGCACTATGCCATTATAACAAAGTCAAATATTATTTGCCGGGCCCCACCTCTATTATCCTATTTACCTCGTATTACCATTGTAACCATGTATATTAATAAACTCACTTTATAACTATGTATAAAATTACATAGAATAATTCACATTTTTATTACATACATAATACGATTTATATTGGATAATATATATGAGAAATAACTTAAATGAATTATAAACTATTTAGATAATGAGAGAGAGTGTGGAATACTTAGAATATAAAATTAATAACTAAACATTTATACTACTTTTAATTACAAACTAAATACGAACTAAACTAGATAATAATATAAAATAACTTAATTAATAATAACACTTAAATATAATAACTATGAGTAACTTAACTACTAAAAGATTTGTCGTAAGACAATCACTAATCGGCAAAAATGTAACATTTGAATTCACTAATAAAAAAGGTGACAAAATAACTTACAATCACGACAAAGTATTTTCAATAATGAAAAATACACTAACTAAACTACCATGTTGGTTAAAGTACAAAAGCTATACTGCTACTAACAATATACCTTTAGTACTTAGAGACAAAGAGTTAGTTTAATACTAACTTTTTGTTTCACTCGGCGTCGAGCTGTGTTCTCTCGAGTATAAATAAAGTTGAGCAAGCAATGACATTACGGTAACTTGCGTAAATCGGTGTGACCAAATTGGTACGTAGCAAGTAGTGGTTCGACTCCACTCATGTCAACTATGGCACATATAAATACATATAAATTAAAAGTCGGCTTTCGACTGTACGGAAAGCATTTCAATCTACTAACTAAAGAGCAACGTGCTCATGTAGTTCAAGTAGTTTATGATAACTATTAAAATTAAATAACTATGATTAAATTTACTTACAACAAAGTGTACAAGTATGTACAAAACAAGTCTGCATTCGATATATTTATGGATGTAGTAATGACTGCACTCGGATCAATAGCATTCGGTGGAATACTAGCAATGATATATCATATATCAAATGGTGCAACAGCAAACTTCGGAATATATTAATATGAAGAACTTTAGAAAAATAATTATAGACTTTCTATTCGTAGCGTTGGTATTTTATTTACTATATATCTCGCTATGGATATTCTGTCCTTGCTAAAATAAATAACTATGCTAAGTTTAATAACTGGAATACTATATTTAATTATAGTATACTTAATACTGAAATAAAATGGAAGATAATAAATTAGATTACTGGATAATGTTTGTCAATGGTGAGATAACTCTTGAAACATTACAAGAATTACTACTCGACTACGTATAATTACATACGTAATACGACAACTACAAGATAATAATATAAAAACTTATGAATAAATTAAAATTTACTAACCCAGATGTGTATGGTAAACCTCAAAATGTTATACTAAAATACAAAAATGGTGATGTCGAAGTGCTAGAATTTTGTAAAAATACTAGATTTTATGACTCGGCTGACAAAGCATACAGAAGTTATCCAACTTTTACACATATAAAAAATAGAACTTATGCCTAAATACTTTGACGACTTAACACTTGAAGAAATGTTCAAGCACCATGATCACACTTATATGATGAGTGATGACAATAGATACTATGAATCCGGCAGACGAGAGCGTGATATTATTGAAGATAAAGTATCATCAGTCGGCGGTTGGACAAAGGAATTAGTAGATTTGTATAATAAATATGCACCCGAAGGTATGTTTCAAAAAGACTGGGAGTGGATGCAAGAAGTAAAAGAATTAAATAAATAACTATGAGTTACACTAAATACAGACAAGAAAGAGAAGCATTAGAGAATGCTTACGCAAGAAGATTACTGATCGAGTATGGTATTCGTGAAGTAACTACACAAAGACAAGCTAAAAATGGTACAAGAGAATTTGAGTTTCCTGTATCTACATATGCTAATACTAATGAGTATTACAAGAAATGGCTAAAATCTCAAGGTAGATCACTAAAAGATACACCAAGATTAAGAATAGCTTGCTTTAAATCTGGCTATGTAAGAAAACAAAACGGTACTTACTCACCATATCAACTAAATAAAACCTACAATCAAAATAGTAGGCAAATGTTCTTGATCGATGGTAAGCTAGAAATTAGAAAATATATAGGTAAAGCAAGAACTTTAATATGGAGTCAGCTTGCAAGAATGAACTACATGTTAGAATATTACTTGAAGAATTACAAATAAAATACGATAACTTCAAGATAATAATAATATATGAAATGTAAATGTAAACCAAACAATATAATACCTCCGCAGCGGGTGGCACTAGGGTATACCACTTGCGTCGAGTGTTCAACCACTGAACCATATGGTTGTGTACAAATCACATACCATAAAACCGGCAACACTATACAAATTATGCCTAAAGCTCAGGCGAAACGTATACGTAAGCTATCCGCTAGACGAGGTTACGGAACATGCTTAAGATAATAATATGGCAAAGATAAAACAAATGAATATAGTAGCAGATGAAGTAGCTACTGATATAATAGAAGAAATATATAAACAATGTGATTGGCAAGTCGGCCAGTTTCTACCAGAAGAAGCTGAGGGCACACTTATAAACGACACTCATAGTTATCTCATGAGACTGGTCGCTCGCCACATCGCTAATAAACTAGATGTAACAACTAATAAATACTACGATGAGTGATTCAGTAAAAAAATACTTTGAAGATATGTCAGAGCATGAACAAATGGCAAGAGAAAAGGCCGTTAGTCAGGAGCTCGAAGTAAGAAAATATTTATGGGTACTAGACTTTGAAATGGGTAGAGTATTCTTATATAATATCAGAAGAGAAGATCTACAACATGAAGATTATGAGGATTTACTAGTCCTAAAGGGACATAAGCCTACTAACTGTGAGTGGATGGTTTGTACATCTGATAGAATATATAGATAGAGGTTTAAGTCTGGAAGTCCTTGCGCGAAAGCCATAAGTGACGAAAGAGAGTATAAACATAATTTCCAGTTCTCTCCGCCTCTATAGTAAATCGCGAAGTACGTTTCGAACCATTGAAAGAGTATGGGATGTGAACGTGAAGCGCCCCTCGGTAACACAGTAGGCCTTGTGATGAAAACAAGAGGGGATTTGGGCGTGAAATGGTAAGTGCTAAGTCCTGAATATAAATCTTAGCAAACGCAGGTTCGACTCCTGCCACGTCCACTAATTACAATAAAAATACGACATAAGTCGGATAATATATATAAATAATTAAATTAAATAACAATGAGTAAATTAAAAACACTTTATGACTTATTACAACCTAGTATTAAGTCACATTTGAAAGATAGTGCTAGAAAATATGACAGCGCTAAGAGATTAAAGTATAAACTCATGAGTTGTACATTATGGCACGACTTATCAATATCTGATATTAGTGACCTATTGTCTTACTCAGGTTTTTATACAAGTGATGTAACTGCTAAAGATGTAATCTACGGTAGTAGGTTCTTAACAAATAAATACTAATGGAGTTACTAACAGATGATATTATTATTGAAGCTTTAGATAGCGATGGAATAATGCAGGAACCAGATGCTAATTGGCTAATGGAGTATATAAATTCAGAATACGGTGGAACATTAGATAACACTACTAGTTGGTGTGATAAAAACCATATGCTAAAAATATATACTGAATCAACATATGATGGTTATGATATATGGTGGTGTACTCACGATGAGAGACCTTATGTATCACAAGATGGTTTTTACTATGAAGATCATAATGAATGGTCCTCACGAGCTATTGATGAACTAACATCAGGTAGTGATGTGTGGGTAGAACCTCATGTGTGGGAAGATATGGAATACGAGTTCAATCACGAATTAGAACAATGGTGGACAGATATATATGAAGATTATTTTAACGATAAAAAAGATGAGTTATTAGACTCAGGAGATTACTATGAAGACAAAGACAAATAAACAAAATAAACCTAAATGGTTTCATGGAGCTTGGTACAAAACAGGTGACATTGTAACTAATCCATTTAGTGGTGAAATGTATGAATTAACAGGTCCAGAGTTATCTATGTATGACTTTATTAAAGGAGCTGAGTATACACTTACCATACACGATAGAGATATTTTTGACGACTCAGGAGTACAAGATCCTTCAATGGTTAAATTACAAAAAGATATGATTAAAGCTTTAGACTGGTTCAGATCAGAAAACCCTACAGCTTATATGACATTACTAGATTAATATGACAAGTATAGAATTTAATGCGTTAGTAAATGAGTTAGACTCATACGCAATACAAACAATGAATAAGAAAGGTCCTGAATATACTACAGGAAATGAAGATGTACTAAATAACTTTAAAGCTACAGCTAAAAAACTAGGTGTAGATCCTTTAGTTATATGGTATGCTTACTTTGATAAGCAAGTTAGCTCTGTTGCTGCTCATGTTAGCAATGAAGATTTAAATAAAGCAGAACCTATGATTAGTAGGTTTGGAGATATTATTAACTATGCAAAGCTTGGCTATGCATTATTTAATGAGAGAGATAACTTATGATGTGCAAAGATGTAATGATAACTTTGTTATCTCTTATAGAAAAAGAGATGAAACGAAGAATTGAACATTCATACTTTGAAGAAGAATCTGACAAATGGAGTAAATTTCATGGTTGGATTAGAGAAATACGTTTAACAATAAATAAAGGCGGAATAAAATGAGTACAAGAAATTTAACAATGGTAGTCGATAGAGACTACGCAAGTCAAAACGATCTAGGTTTTGCTGCTAACCCTTCAGTTTATGCTGACAATAGCTATGTAAATATGTATTTACATCACGATGGTTATCCTGAATGGCAAGGTGTACAGTTAGCAAACTGGATCCATAGCAATGCTAGACAAGATGGTGCCGCGTTAGCTGCAAAGCTAGTACACGATCATTACTATGACAATTGCTACTTATACGCAGACCATCAAAATATAGATCACCAATATACTTATATTATATGGACAGGTGATTCTAAAGATATATGGATTAGTTGCTACGACCAATACAGTAGTAGATGTGTATTTGTATTAAAACCAGAAAAGATTATATCTAAATATATGAAACAAGATGATCCTATGGATTACACTGATTTTGCTAATGGTGCTACAAGATATACATCAAGTAAAGCTGATAAAGTAGATTTCCATAGTAAAAGATTAATAGATATACTAAATGGTATTACAGACTAAATACGATAACTAATGGATAATAAAGATATGATGCCAAAAGATTTTCACAATGATAAAATGATAGATGAATTAGCTGAAAAAGTATTAGATAAACTAATACAAAAAGCTCAAAGTCCACACTGGCATCAATACAATACACCTATGACTATAGGTGAATTAATTAAAGGACAATTGCCTTTTAAAGAAACTGAAGAAGAGTTCTTAGTATCTGAAATGGCTAGACTACATACACTAATGGGTTTGTATGAAGGTCAAGAAGAATATATGAAGGCAGCAATAATAAAAAGAAAACTAGATATAATACAAAATAAACTTAATAACCTATGACAAAAGCAATGTTAGCACACAAGTTTGATAACAGTCGAGTTGACTGGTCAAGCCAAGAGGTGTTTATACAACCTAAACTAGACGGCGTCCGTTGTCTGTTTACAAAAGATGGTGCGTTCTCACGTAACCATAAACAATTTATGAATGTCAAGCATATTGAAATGTCTCTCGAGTCTTTTTTCGAGCAGCATCCTAATATTGTGCTTGATGGCGAATTATATAATCACAAATTAAAACGTGATTTCGAAAAAATTATATCATTAGTTCGTAAGCAAAAACCTACTGACACTGATAGACTAGATGCTCAGCATCTCGTACAGTTTCATTGCTATGATTATATCGATGATAGATATGATACATACAGTACTAGACGAGATCAGCTTATATGTTCTGACATATACGATGCTCAGATACAGTTTGTTCCAGCTAAACGAGTTTACAATTACAAACAAGCTAGAGAAGATCATGCCACGTTCTTAAGTGAGGGCTATGAAGGATCTATCATCAGGCTTGACGGTGTATATAAACACGGTAGGTCTTACGATCTAATGAAGTTTAAAGACTTCAGTGATTCTGAAGCAACCATCATAGGTTATGAAGTAGGTAAAGGTAAAAGGACAGGCACATTGGGCAAGTTCATCATGCTAGATGACGAAGGTGTTAAGTTCGGTTGTCCACCCGGACGTGGATATACCTACAAGGATTTGGCAAGCATGCTCACAAATATAGATTTGTTTATTGGCCAACGTGCTACCTTTACTTATTTTCAACGAACACAAGCAGGTTCATACAGACACCCGCTATTTAAAACTATACGAAACTATGAGTAGACAATTTAAACAAGAAGTATTATTCAGAGTTACAGTAGATGTAAATGGTAAGCAAGAATATGCTATACACACGCGCGACTACGATGAGCTCTGCGATAAGTTAACTGATGTAATGATAAAAGAAACTTTATGAATATATTTTATTTAGATAAGGATCCAGTTAAAGCTGCAAAGTATCAATACAACAAGCATGTTGTTAAGATGATACTTGAATCAGCTCAGATGTTATGTACAGCTCATCATTTAATTATGGGTGACGATGCTGATGTTCCATATAAGAAGGCACATCCACATCACCCATCAACTAAGTGGGTTACTTACTCAGCTTCTAACTATGCTTGGTTATATCAACATATGTTAGCTCTTGGTGATGAGTATACAAAACGATATGGTAAAACACATTTAACAATAACTAAATGTAAAGATAAACTGGCTAAAATTCCAGGTGGTATGTTTAACGTTGGCTTTAGTCAACCACCACAGGCTATGCCAGATATATTTAAGCGTGATTGTGCTATACACGCGTACTGGCTATACTATGTATATGACAAGAAAAATATAGCGCATAACAAAGAATCAATATATGATACTAAATACATTAAAGATAATTTTGGTTACAGCGACGATTTATCATGCTACACCGGAACAGACGGATAGTACTCCGCATATAACGGCTAGTAATAAGATTATAGATCTAAGTAATCCATTAAAACACAGATGGATAGCTGTATCAAGAGATTTAGAGGAATGTGGTTTGACATTTGGCGTAAAAGTCTGTGTTACCGGGGCAGGGCAACTTGACGGTGTGTGGACAGTACAAGATCGCATGAACTCAAGATGGACTAATCGTATTGACTTTTTAGTCAATGACGATTTAAAAGGTGGAAAATGGGAGAATGTCAGAGTTGAAATAATCAACGATGACAATAGGTTATAAGATATAATAAGTAATAGGCTAATGTCACAAGACAGAAATTTAAAATGGTTAAATGATAGGCGCATCGTATACAGGAAAGATCCTGATACTGATATACCTACTATTGAAACTAAACAATATAAATACTACGAAAATGGTACGCATCAATGTTATCACTTGTTTAATAGCAAGGCTAAGATAACTACATACAAATCATTAAAGTGGCACATGCTTGTATTACTTTATCTTAATGAAGATATGACATGGAAATTTTTAGAATATGTTTTTAAGTTTATATCAGATAAAGAAAATGGTTTTGTTACATTTTTTATTAAGCAGAAATTATTAGATAGCATGATAAAAGATGTATTTGACCAAGGAGGTGATCCACCTGCAAACAAGCTACGTAAAGTAGTATTTAAACCATACTCAGGTTTAGACTTGAGTGGTAAATTAAAAATTGTAGGACAATTAATAGGCAGATCAAGCATAGATAAAGAGATGATATATCAAACTATGCTAGATTTAAATGACTATGGTAAAAAAATTACTATTAGTCGTATTGCTGGTTTACTTAATTGTTCTACAAGAACCATACATAGACACATGTGTGATACTTTAAAACAAGAAAAACAGATATTAAATGAAAAGTTATAGTATACAGAACTATATTCGTTGGAAGAAGGATATAGAACTAAAAATTAGAAAATTACCTAAAATTGTAGATAATGATTATACTGTTTGGAACAGAGATCAAATGATTATAGGTTTTACTCCTTTAGTAGAAAATTTAGGAAGGAAGTTTTCGACTTCTCAACAAGCTAGTGGTGTAATGACTATAATGGATATAATACAAGAGGGAAATGCTGGTTTAACATTAGCAGTAGGAAAAATAGATTATCAAACGCTTAGTGAATCTGAAGATCAGGAAAAAACCATTAAGTCGTTTTTATCTAAAAGAATACGAGGTGCGATACGTAGAGCTATTGATATTAATCGTGGTGATATGAGAATACCTGAGCATAAGTTAAACGAGATACGTAGAAACTTCGGTAAAGATAAAAAGATGGTTGAAATGTTTTTCAATTCTATATTTTTAAGTATAGATGAACCAGCTAAAAACGGAACTGAAGAAGATATGGTTTATCAAATACCCGATAAATCAGAACCATATAACATGGAACTATTAAATGCTTATTTAGATAGTCTAATGAAGAAATATTTAGATGAAAAAGAATACGAAGTGTTAAGGTTGAGCTATGGGCTAGACTGTGATAAACATTCTGCTAAGGATATTGCTAAGGAATTAAACATAGAGGGTAATAGCTCTTATGTTAGAGTTTCACAATTAAAAAGGCAGGCTGTACAGAAGCTTATAGAAAATGTTGATCACGCGCAAGTGCTTGATTTCCTTTAATTTAGGAGTGAATATTTCATTAAATGGTGTTCACCAACGTGTAATTATAATATAGACAATTAAATTATATTTTATGACTATTAACCAAAAACTGGCTACAATCCAGACTGAGTTTAAATCGAAGAAGAGTAGGTTTAACTCCTTCGGCAAATATTATTTCCGATCAGCCGAAGATATCTTAGAAGCAATCAAACCGTTTTTACTAAAATACGGTGTAACAGTAACTGTTAATGAAAAATTAATAGTATCTGAACCTACACCGGTTATTAAGACAACAGCAACGATTCATGATGAGAAAGGTATGAGAATATCTACCTCAGCTATAGTCGGAGTAGACTTAATGCAAAAGGGTATGCAAACACCTCAGCAATTTGGTAGTGCATCCTCTTACGGTAAAAAATATGCTTTAGGAAATCTATTTCTAATTGATGATACTGCTGATAGCGATGCAGTAAACGATCACAGTACTGTTTTACCTGATGTTCAGAAAGCTAAGGACTATATAAAATCAGGAGGTACATTAGATCAAATTAAAAAGAAATATAAAGTAACAAAAGACCAAGAAAAGGAATTAACAACTTTATAAATGAAAAAAGAAGATATTCTAAAGAAGTTAACTAATGATGAACATTATTATGGAGACTTTGGAAAGAAATATTTAAGCGCTTCTGATGTGGGTGTATTATTAAAAAACCCACTTGCACTTAAACAAGAACAAAAGAAAACAGCTGCGTTTCTAGTTGGTGGATACTTTCATACCACTATCCTAGAACCGGATAAACTGAAACGGTACAAAATTATACCTGCTACCACTAGAAACACAAAGCTGTATAAGGAGATGTCCGATGGAGAACTTTGTTTATTGCAGCATGAAGTAGATGCTATACACATGATGTCTGACAAGATGTTATCTAATGATATTTGTAAAGATTTAATACAAGGAGAATTTGAAAAACCTATGATTACTAAAATAGGTGATTATATGTGGAAAGGTAAATGTGATGTATTAAATCATAATGAGAAGCTAGTTATTGATTTGAAGACAACAGCTGATATAAATAAATTTAGAAACTCTGCATTTAGATATAACTATGATTCACAAGCATATGTATATAGGAAACTATTTGGATATGATATGTTATTTATAGTTATAGATAAAACGACTCATCAAATTGGCATGTTCGATTGTTCAGATGAATTTTATGCATCTGGCAAAGACAAGGTTGAAAGAGCAATGGAAGCTTATGACTTGTTCTTTAAAACCAAGGACTTCGATCCTAAACAGTATTTCATAAGCAAAACACTTTAATATAATATAATATGGCAAGAACAAGAAAGAGAACGTGTGATGTCACTGGCATGCACACAAGTGTAAATAATTTTTACACGAATCAATCGCATGTAAAAGCTGTTGATAATTTAAGAAGACTGACGGGTGCTACAAAAACTCAGATGTCTAGAATGTTTAACCAATTAAATACTTATTAATATG
>MDSW01181310.1_pt1 | contig 11035 bp, 6 predicted proteins | sample 811171 | NCBI WGS metagenome assembly MDSW01 (sample SAMN05326641, study PRJNA326480) | marine metagenome | isolation source: seawater | place: Atlantic Ocean: North West | collected 2012 | reverse complement strand
TTTGGATGCGGCAGGTTTTGGGGTAAGCGTTGGCTGGCTGGACAGTGCCCTGGGGTCGCCGGTGAGCGCGTCGATGGCGGCAACCAGCTGCGTCATGGAGGGATAGCGATCTTCAGGTGCTTTCGCCACCATGTTTGCGAACAGCGTTTCGACCGCTGGCGCGGCGTTGAGTTGGGGAGCGGGACGCTCGCGATGTGCGAGCAGTTTCTCGATGAGTGTACTGCCCGGGAAGATCACTTTGCCGGTCACGAGATAGAAAAAAGTGCAGCCCAGGGCATAAATATCCGTTCGCGCATCCACTTCACGCGCGTTCATCGCTTGTTCCGGAGGCATGTAGTCGACACTGCCCATGACGAGTCCGGAGTTGGTCATGGAGATCTGTGTGGTGGCATCTGAATTCGGGTCGAGGTAGGCGTTGAATCGGGCTAAGCCGAGATCCAGGACACGGACATGGCCTTGAGAGTCCAGCAGGAGATTGTGAGGTTTGATATCACGATGGATGATCTCCTGGTCGTGCAGATATTGTAGTGCCACGGCGATTTGGCGGAGTACTTTGAGCGCCACGGCGATATTCAGTGGTCCTCGTGCCGCGACGTACTTGGCCAAGTCCTGACCGTTGACAAAATCCATGATCAGGCAGGGGATGCCACGCACTTCCATGGCAGCATGGGCCACGATCAGGTGCGGATGTTGGAGCGCTTGGACGGCTTTGAACTCGCGACGAAAGCGCGTCTGGTGTGCGGTGGATTTGCGACCGGTAGGGTTCAGCGTTTTGATGCAGACCGTGCGACCAGTTTGGCGTTGTCGGGCTTTGAAGACCGTGGCCATCCCGCCTTCCCCTAGCGGTTCGAGAACCAAATAGTCGCCGATGGTCAGGTCGGACCATCTTCCCTGCAAGCATTTTCGGGCTTGGAAGCGTGTCAGGAGATTACGGGCGACCAGTTCATTCACGAGCGTCGGGCTATCGAAAACTCCCGGTGCTGCCTGAGCTTGCTGCAATTGCTCGAGATTCAGCCAGCCAGATCGCCGTAAGCTGTCGACCAAGTCAGCCCAGCCTGGGGGCGTTGTCGAGCGGGCGGTGGATGCCAGAGGAGCGGGTTCGCTGTGTGTGGAGTGACTCGAATCAAAATTCTGAACGGTTTCGATCAGTTCGTGGATCTGTTCGTGCTCAGGATCAGGCTCCGTGGATGGTTTGGCGTGTGCTCGCATCGCATGCAACAAGCTATCTTCGGCATTGCTCAAGTCATCTACCCGAACTTGGCAATCAGTGCAGGTTTCCAGGTGCACCGTGACCATGGCCGCCCGCACCTCGTCGATGGTGCCAGAGGCATAGTCTTTCAGCCATTGGCGATCCGGGCAGGCGGAAGTCGTGGGAGTCGGTTCCATGTGGCAGCGTTGGCACTTGTGAATGACGACGAGCGAAAAGTCGTTCTGCGAGAAGAACGAGATTGCATAACGGGCGGTTGCTAGTCGCCCAAATCTTGCAAAATGACCCGTAAACGTCGTCGAATACGGTAATTGGCTTGGCGCACCGTCTGTGCTTGAATTCCAAATCGTTCAGCGACATCGGTGGCGGATTCACCATCGATGGCAACGGCGATAAACGCTTCCCAATTACGCTCATTGAACTCGGGTTGGATCATCTCCAGCGCGCGTCGGACGACCTCGGCGTGATCGGTCTCAGCTTCCGCATCGTGCTCGTCTTCGAGGTGGTCGACGACGGCTGCCATGCGTAACTGAGCTTCACTCCCACCGCGGCCGACCGGTTGTCGTTGCACTCGGCGGAAATGGTCGTTGACTTTCGAACGCACAATGGTTCGTAGCCACGAGCGGAACGAACCGACTTTTTTATTTGGTTGAAAGGATTCGATATGCGCCGAGACAGCGCGGAAGGTCTCCTGGAAGACATCGGCCGTATCCGCCTCGTTCAGATTCGAGCGTCGGCACCAGCGATGAACGAGCGGGCCATACAGATGCACAAGGTGTTGCCAGGCTTGGTCGTCCTGCGTTTTCACTTTGGAAAGCAGGCTTAGAGATGTAGGTTCAGATGCATCGGGCACGACGTCACCGGGGGTGAAGAGAATGCGGTCGACACATTCATCTTAACTTATCTGGGCCTCGAGTGAAGTCTTCGAGGGTAACATCCGCAAGGCTTAGCGGACATTGCGTGCTAACGAGCCTTTTTCTTGTTGGGACGCTTGCGATTAACAGAATCTTCGGTGAAAGGCGGTTTGTCATAGGTGCTGCCATCGCCGGCAGTGCGGGGATCGCCGGTGGTTTTCAAAATCTGCATCAAACGTTCCGATAAGGCTTGGCGCTGTTTTTGATAGGCGGGGTCCTGGGCCACGTTGTGGATCTGGTCCGGGTCGTTTTTCAAGTCGAATAATTCTTCTTCCGGACGTAAACCAAAGGCGAGGTCAAAATACGTTTGCCCTCCCGTATCCTTCCGATGCTCGATGACAAATGCCTTGGTAGGACTTGCATCCAGGTCACCGAACGCACCAAAGGTGTTGTTCACCAACTGGTCGTGTTTAGGTAGCGGCCCGTCAGGTGCCCCATAGCCGGCTGCCGTGCCCATGGGCCACCGGGAGGGTTTAAAATTGCGAATGTACAAGAAGTCTTGGGTGCGAATGGCCCGTTGCGGGTAAGGCAATAGATCGGTGCGTGCTTTGGCGACATGACGCTCGCGACCCATCACCACATGATCGCGAGTGGCATCGACAAGACCGGATTGTGTGGTGGCGAGCAGGCCGAGCAAGCTGCGTCCGGTCATGGCATCAGGAACTTGCGTCTCGCCTGCTTCGAGAAATGTCGGAGCCAGATCGGGAAGACAGACAAAGTCTTCGAGGACGCGACCGGCGGGGATTTTCTTGGGCCAGCGTACGGCCAGCGGAACCGCCGTGCCAAAGTCGTAGAGATTGCATTTTCCTCGCGGGAATCCGGGGATCCCGTGGTCGCCGCTGACTACCACCAACGTGTTATCTAATTCGCCGATGCGTTCCAGTTCCGCCAGCAACACGCCCAAGCCCGCGTCAAAGGCTTGCACTTCACCCAGGTAGTCTGCAACATCCTCGCGAACGACCGGAACGTCAGGCAAAAATTCAGGCAGTTTGCCCTGCAGGCCGTCGGGATCGATGCCCCACAGTTTTTTTCCAGAACCGGCGATCCATTTGCGATGGCAGTTGGTCGGACCAAACCAATAGCAGAACGGCTGGCCCGCCGTACGGGCAGTCAGGAAATCTTGGAAATTCCCCCGAACTTCCTCCAGTAACGCTTGTTTCCCTGCAGCGATGTCCTGAGCCGCCGATACGCGCTGAGAGAAACCGTTAAATCGCGAGCCGCGGCGGTTGTAAGCGTACTTGGCCGCGCCATACGGTGCGTTCGCTGGACTGCCAGGACTCCAGACCTTGTAGGTGTGGCCAATGTGGTAGCCCGCATCTCGGAGTAACAGTGGGTAGGAGGGGATCGCCAGATCCCAGCGAGCCCCTTGGAGAATGGCACCGCGTCCTGTTCGCCAGAAGAATTGTCCCGAAAGCAGTGAACTGCGGCAGGGGGTACAGGAAGGCGCGTTGACGAAGGCGTTGCGAAACAACACGCCTTCCGACGCGACGCGGTCAAAATGAGGCGTGCTGACGAGATCACTGATGCCACCCGGTTCGAGTTCGGCATAGGCGCTGGCATACTTTCCCCAGTCATCGGCGAAGGCAAAGACGATGTTTGGCCGGGTCTCTGCAGCAGACAAAAACGAAGCAGGGGTGAGTAGTGTGTGGCAGCTGATGGCGGCCAGAAACGTTGCGACAAAGGTCAGGCGTTGAAACATGTTGTCTGCTGAGATTTCAGGGCGAGAGGAGAAAAAGATCGTTGCGGGAACCTGGTTGAGATTCCGAGTTGTCAGGTGCCCGATGGTGGACCGCGTCAAGCGTGCCGCTCCATCCAGAAGAACAGCAAAGGACGGTGGCGAGAAAACGGTCTCACCACCGTCCGTGTGGATCGGGCAAATTATCCGGGACACTGCGGGCGACAGAGATCGGTCGCCGCCGCATCCTGCTGGATGTTACACGTTGCGTGCTTCGGGAATTTCAAAGCCCTTGTTGTTGTTGTCTTTCAACAGGGCGTTGGCTTCTTCCGCGTAGGCACCGGTATGCCGTTCTTTTTCAGGATCGAAGGTCAGCCACGGACCGACGATGTATTCGTTGCCATCTTCGGGCAGTCCCACGCCTTGCGACATGATGTCATGCAGGCGACCAAAATGCTCGCTGGCATCAGGGTTGTCCGAGAACCCGCCGGCTTGCTTGTTGAACGGAACTTTCTTGCCGAGTCGGTACGAATTGTTCATCAGATGGCCGAGCACACAACCGTAATGTGCGTCGTAGACATTGCCATTGGCCATGCTCGGGTCGTTCGCGCGGACGGCGGCGATGAAGCTTCCCCAGTTTCCACCCGGTGTGACTTCGCCACGTGGGACGGAAACCTTTTCACCTTGGTTGCTGCCCTTGGCGTAGTATTGGCCACGGACAATGCGACCACCGTCTTCAAAGTAGTATTCGTTTTCAACCTGTCGCTGGTAGCCTTTGTAGTTGACGTTGCGGACGTTGAAGAAGCAGTATTGCCCGTTGGGATATTGTGCAATTCCGAACATGGTGTTGGGGGTTTCACCTTGATCGTCCCATTGGAAACGGCCACCAATCGCCATCGCTCGTACGGGGTGAGTCTGATCTTTGTCGATGGCCCAGCGGGCGACATCCAGTTGATGCGTGCCTTGATTGTTGAGGTCACCGTTGCCCGTTTTCCAGAACCAGTGCCAGTTGTAATGCGCATAATTGCCGTGGAACTGGTCAATGACGGCAGGGCCTTTCCAGAGATTCCAGTCCAGATTGCTGGGCGCGTCGGAAGGCGTTTTGACGCCAATGCTGCCGCGTGGTTTGCAGCAGTAACCGTAGGAAACTTTGAGCTTGCCAAACTTGCCAGCCTGAATCGCTTCGTGCAGCCCGGCGATGCCCGCGTCGCTACGACGTTGCGTGCCGTGCTGGATGACGACGCCGTATTTCTTCTGAGCTTCCACCGCCACGCGTCCTTCGGTCACGTCGTGACTCATCGGCTTTTCGACATACACGTGTTTGCCTGCTTGTGCGGCCCAGATCGTGATCAATGAATGCCAGTGGTTGGGAGTTGCGACGGAGACCGCGTCGACGGTCTTGTCTTCGATCGCGTGGCGAATGTCGGCCACGCCTTTGGCTTTGCCGTCCAATCGTTTCACAGCGCCTGCTAATACGTTCTTGTCCGGATCGGCGACGTAGGCAATCTCGACATTCTTCTGGCTTTGCCATCCGCCCATGTGACTCTTGCCGCGACCGTTGAGTCCAGCCACTGCGATGCGGACACGATCGTTGGCCCCGAGGATGTTGCCGGAAGCTTTCGTTCCGGTAATCAAAAATGTGCTGCCAGCTGTGATGGCTGCTGACGTTTTCATGAACTGGCGACGGGTCGTACGTGACATGGAGCATCCTCCGGCGAAGGGGTTAGGTGAGATCGGTATCTTAGCCCGGATCGGCGACGTTTGGCAAATGTTCGCCGGAATGGGGAACGCGTTTTGTGGATTCTGGGGCGGGGAACGACGTTGTAGCGGCTTGGGCAAAACGAATTGGCCCTGCCGACCGACGTGACGTGGTAACTCAGGCAATATTCGGCAAGAGATTATTTTAGACTTTGCAGAGCGCGGCGCAGCGCGGCCAGACGTTGTGTGGCCGCTGCGGGAGGTTGCGTCTGCAGGTCGTGCGTTTCGTCAGGGTCGGTCTGTAAATCGTAAATCGCACCGTTGGAATACAGTTTGAACCGTTGGTCCCGCACCCAATATTTTTTTGATTTCGATTCGGAGTAGGCCCAGCTGCGTTTGCCCTGCGTTGCGCCGTCGAGCAGATTGGCGAAACTGACACCGTCGAGCGCGTCGGGAAGATCTGCTTGCCCTCCCAGAGCAGCAAACGTGGGTAGGAAATCGCTGAAGTCAATCAAGGCATCAGACGTGGCTCCAGCGGCGAGGGATCCCGGGCGACTGACGATCAGTGGCACGTGTGTACCGGAATCCGTCAGTCGACCTTTTCCGCCTTGCACCCGCCGGCCACGAAAGTTGACATAGACCGGCTCGCGGACGTATTGCCAGCCACGTTTCGCTTGGGGATCACGTTGAGCGCGGGCGATTGATCGACTGGCGGTTCCATTATCCCCGGTAAAGAGAATCCACGTTTTTTTCCGCAAGCCGAGTGCTTCGAGTGAATCGACGATGCGGGCGACACATTGATCCATCGACTGGACCATTTCGCCATAGTTCAGATAACGCTGTTTGCCTGGTACGTAAGGTACCGGCTGCTTCAGATCATCCGTGACATCATGGCAAAGTGCCATCGAATAAAAGGCAAAAAAAGGTTGGTCTTGGTGTTGTCGAAAAAAGTCGATCAAAAAATCAACGTATAGATCGGGGCCGTAGCTTCCCGCCGTGCCGTCGCGCAACGCACCATTTTGCCATAGCAGGGGATCGTGGTAACGCGCACCCTCGTGCCAGCCGAACAGGCAATACTTGTCAAAGCCCATGCGATGTGGCTGCTGAGGATCCTGTTTCAGCAGGCTCAATTGCCACTTGCCGGCAACCGCTGTGGCGTAACCGAGTCGTTGCATCGTGTGCGCGACGGTTTGGGTTTCCAGTTCGCGTGGAAACGATCCCCATTTGGGATTTTGCAGTTTGCGGGGATAACGACCCGTCAAAAAACAGATGCGTGTCGGGTGACAGACAGGCATGCTGTAACAGTGGTCAAACCGCGTTCCTGATTGGGCCAGTTTGTCGATGGCCGGTGTCTTAAAGGAAGTGCCACCGTAACATCCGATGGCATCGATCCCGACATCGTCGGCCAGGATCACAACGATATTGGGCCGGTCGGCTTGCTCCGCACTCACCGCAGGTCCGTGAACCGTGTGTGCCAGCCACACGACCACCGCTGCCATCACCAGTCTGCGATGATCAGGCAGAGGGCCCCTGCGAGCCGGGTGATCCTTGTTGGCGTTCCGGCCAATGAATGGAAACATGATGAAACCTCGCGTTGGTATGGTAGGTGCGCTGCGTGCGCCTGCTGAGTCTGGTGTAGGGCAGGTGCCGTTGGGGGGACCCGCCGGTTGGTGATTCGGTGCTGATCGCCAACTCGAGTCTCATTCTCTTTACCCCCATTTCGCCAGTCAATTCCCGGACGCTCAGTAATTCTCCGGCGGCACGATCGCCGCCAACCAGCAACAGGAATGCCGCAGTGGGGGCAGGTTGTTTTAAGGTTGTGGTTCCTGCGCGTGACGTGCGAACCAATCCAGGATGCGCTGCAATTTGTCCGCTTGGTGCCGTGGCTGACTAATGGAGTGGCGTTCGTTAGGGTAAATGACCAGTTGGGTTGGCACACCGGTTCGCGACAGAGCTTGATGAAACGCTTGGCCCATGGGTAATGGGCAACGGCGGTCGTTTGCGGAGTGCAGGATCAGGGTTGGCGTTGTCACCTTGTGGGCGTGTGTCAACGGGCTGTGTTGGCGCATCGCATCAGGCACTTCCCAGGGGCGTCCGCCGAAGGACCATTCGGTCCAGCTTTGCAGGTCGCTGAGTGACCACATCATGGTCAGATCCGTCACGGCATTTTCGGCGACGACGGCGCGAAATCGATCGGTTTGGCCAACGAGCCAGCTGGCCATGTATCCGCCATAACTCACTCCGTAGACAAACAGTTGATCCTCGTCGGCGACGCCCTCTTCGATCAGGTGATCCACACCAGAGAGAATATCGCGCATGTCACCCCCACCGAGATCGCCGCGATTGGCGTCAAGGAACCGCAAGCCGTAGCCGAGGCTACCGCGAAAGTTGGGTTTGAAGATGGCGAAGCCCTGGGATGCCAGAATCTGGTCTTGGTAACTCACTCCCACAGAAGCTCGCCAATGAGGTCCGCCATGAGGATTGACGATTAATTTGAAAGGCGGTTTGCAAATGGTCGGGTGCGGCGTGATGAAAACTCCTTCGATTTTCATTCCCTCGCCATTATTCCACTCGACGCGCCAGGATGTTGCCTGCAGTCGCGTGGGCGCGGAAGTGCTGCGCGGGCGAAAGCGACTTTCCCATGCCCGGCGTTGGGTGAATTTCGTTTTTGCCACGCCAGACTCTGTGATCTCACCCGACTCGACGTTCAATAGAAACCGCTTCGAACCGAGTCCCACGTAGCCGTCATAGACGATATGGGAATCGTCTTCCCAGCAGTCCTGATGCAACCGTGATTCGGGGTTTCCGACCTCGCGATAATCGACGCCCGGATTCTGGAAATCGAAGATGGTCCGTGCCATCGGGGTCGTTCCCGTGGTCACGACACCCAAGCTATAGATGTCGAAGTGTGGCCCGCGATGACGAGGTGAGGTCAAATAGACCAGCTGTGATCCATCCGGCGCGTAGCGTGGAGAAAACTCGGGGCCCGGGCCGGCAGTAAGTTGCCGAATCGCCTGTGTCGCGACGTCGATTTCCCAGATATCGAGATTCTGGTTCAAGCTGTAGCGGATGGACTCACGCGCGTTCGTGCGATTGGCATGCACTGCGATCTTTTTTCCATCGGGCGACCATTGAGGTTGCCCATACCAGAATGCATCGTCGGTCAAGCGGACAATGCGATCTGCCGCGTGGTCGCCGGGTTCCTCTGATAGTTCGGCTACCCAGACATCTCCCGGTCCAAACCCTTCGTACCCTTCCCCTTGGTCTTCGCGAGCGACCTGGACGTTGGTGGCGATTTCGGCAGCCGAGCGAGGGTCTTCGCCATCGTCCGCGATGAACACGAGTTGCTGTCCATCGGGGGAAAATGCTACGCGTCCGTAGTTGGTATCGGGATAGACACGACCGTAAGGTTTGTTGGGGCCAGCGAGTGGAATTGTCTTTTCGCCATCCGCAGAGATCAGCCAGATATCGACGCTGGGCTCTGAGTAAACGGGCGCCAAGGGCGTTTGTTTCCAGCCCTGGGGGCGCGGTCGCGTGGAAAGGAATACGATCCATTTCCCGTCCGGCGAAATCAACGGGGAGCGAGCATCCGGTTCGTTTGCTTCGAGCGCTCGGGACTTCAACGGTTCACCAGCGGAGTGCCACAACGCGTGCCGCCGCTGGTGTGTGTCTGGGTCGATCCACTGGCGAATGGCAACGCCGAACGTTGCATCCGACGCCACGGCTACGGAACCGAAGTTCTCGCTTTGATAAATGTCTTCGACTTTCCACGGCCGCGCCTCATCTGCACGTGCCGAGAGGAGTGCTGCCACGAAGAAGAATGGCAAAACGGAATGGATGACCCATCGGCCCGCTCGCCACGCGCCTTGGTGGGGTGACGTCACGGAAGCCAGGGCAACACGCGGTGGGTCGATCATAGCGGACGGTCCTTATTTTTGCGGGTTACCGGTAACGTCCAACGGTGCTTCGATCTTCACCTGCCGTTGGATCGTATATTTCACTTGCCCTTCTCCGTCGGTTTGTTTGCGTTCTCTAAAGCTTGTCGACGTTTCACGTCCTGGGGATGTTTGGAGAAGGATTGAAAGACGTCGCCCACGACTCGGTCAGCGAGTGAGCTGAGTTCGCTGAGGAGGATGGGTTCGGCTTCCGCAGCGAGTTTCGACGTGTTCGGTTCGTAGCCGCCGACATCGTAGGCGTCGGTGGTGGCGATGTAACCGATGTTGCCGTTGGCGTAACCGATAATGATGGGGATCGCGCGGTCGGCGATGGCGCTTTCGAGCCGAAAGCCGTATTCGACCATCGGCTCGCCGGGCATCGTCAGCAACAGGTACGGTCCAATTTTCAGGGCCATCAATTCGGCCTGGATGCGACCCTGCTTGCCTGGCAACGAAACCGTGGAACTGGCGACACGAATGGGGTAATACTCAGCGCGTTCCCGTAGTTGTTCGCGGGTGACACTACGGGCCAAAGTTCTCACGACGGCCCCGCCCAAATCGCGACCGGCCCACTGAATGTCGGCCTCGTCGGCGCAACGATAGGGAAAGCCGGGAAGATTGGGCCGAATGTCTCCCGCACAGCCTTGCAAGAACAGCGAACGAGTCTTTCCGGCATAGCACATTTCGACAAATGACTGCGCTTCCCCGGGGAAGTCGGCGCTCATTTTAGGGTAGCCTTTCGGGTAGGGCTGCGAGCCTTTATCTCCCCAGGTAAAGAAGCATGGATGACAAACCGCGTGCATCACAACGGCCATCGGTGTCAGTGTTTTTCCATCGTCAAACCGTAGCACTTTGACGCGCGGGTCATTCGGTCCATCCTGATTCAGACGCACCACGGCCCGACCGTTGATCACTTTGCGACGGTTGATGCCAAAACCGATTCGGTCGACTCCATAGCCGACGCTGACCGGCCGCATATTGGCTGCTGCCACGGCGGCGGTCTTCCCGAGTTTGTCGATCAGTTCCCGAGCCCATTCGGGGTGCTGGCTGAATTTGGGTCCGGAATGATTATGCGACGCTGCGATCATGATATGGGCCGCCGGTACGCCCGTCTCCTGCTCGATTCGCTGGCGTGCCAGTTTCACCATCTCGTCCCACGCGCCGATGGTATCGAGCGACACAATCGCTGCCTGGGTTTCCCCGTCGTTCAGGATCAGCACGCCGGCGCGCAGCGGATCCCGGACACCGGTGACCTTGCGGCGATGGCCGGTGACCTCAAAGTCCCGGACATCGTGTGGGGTAATATCCACCTTGGCCACACCCGCGCGCAGATTCGACTGAACTGGGAATGCACCATCTTCGGCAGATGTGGTCATTACCGGGGCAGTGACGAGACAAAACACGATGGCGAACCGGCGGACGTTGTTGCTCATGAGGACCTTCTTTCTCAGCGAGTGATCAGTCTTGTGGCTTGGGGGCATCCGGTGTGGAGAGTCGATCGAGAATGTTGCGAGTGATCTTGATGACGGCGGGATCTTTGCCGCGCAGGCCGTGTGCCCAGTCGGTTGTTCCCGTGGTGACCACCGTGCCTCCGCGAGTATAAACG
>MDSW01161873.1_pt1 | contig 11035 bp, 7 predicted proteins | sample 811171 | NCBI WGS metagenome assembly MDSW01 (sample SAMN05326641, study PRJNA326480) | marine metagenome | isolation source: seawater | place: Atlantic Ocean: North West | collected 2012 | reverse complement strand
TAATTATGAACCAACGAAAAAATCTAGATTATTTTAATTCAACCTACCCAAGAAACTCTCATTTAAGACACAATAGAGATTTCACTTTCGGAATCCAAGATAGATACGACTGTTTGACGTTAAATAGACTCATTATTTCATCTCTACAAGGTCGAATACCATTTTGCTTCGCAACAATATGAGTAATAGCAGCTAGTACATGCCTGCTATGGTTTACCAAGTTGTAATCTGAATCTTGTAATTTATTCCAAGTTAGAACAATTTGTGGTTGAAGGACTCTGTAGTTAGTTTGGCCTAAATTGGCTCTTGAAAGAACCGCTCGCCAATTATCACGGTTTAGCGTGTTGGCGTAGCTGGAATTATTGTTCAAAATTAGCTTCATCTCTTTCAGAGCACGGAACCCGTATGAGTTTCTATTTCCAGATGGAACTGACGGCAAACTTTTGTCTAACCAACCAATAAACTTGGAATCAATCCCTAATTCTATCGAGGCTAAATGAAGACAAGCCGCAGCGGATGACTCAACACCATAGGGGTGAGCCGGTTGCCAGATAGGTCTCGATATATTACTAGACGCCAAGTCATTTGGCCATCCAATATTTAGTAATTCTAGTGCTATTCGTTCCTGCGCCTTTGTGGTTGAATGTGTTTTGATAAGTTTGATCGACCTTACCTTTGACTTTGAGGGACCATCAGCAGCAGCCAGATTATTTTGAATACGAATCAGTCTAGAAGACAACCCTTTTCCTTTCTCCATTTGTGTTCCTGATACTTGACTGTCTTTTCCGAAAGCGTCTCCTCTTCCATTTAGTGACCCGTTTTCATCGTAACTAATCCTATCGCTATCAACAGTGTCGTAGGTCCCAATTACGAAATTACAGGTACTACACTCAAGCATAGAGTTATGCAACTGAATCTTTGAATTTACCGAGCATTGGGGGCAGTCATATTTGTCACCTGGTTTGAGTTGTTTCTGAGTTTTGTCGCGGAACATACCCCACTATGTCTGGTGTGAGTAAGGAAATTGTCAAAATTGACAAGTTTCTGAAATTTCTATCAAGGCGCTCTTCTTCTCTATATACAAAAGATCGAAGAGATATAAAGGCTAATTTTGTGTTTAGTCAGAATAAATAATCGGCTGTACATCCAATTCGAGTAACCTCGATTTATTTCTTAATTGTGCCCAGGAACAAACAAAAATTCTGCTACCAGTACGACCCATTGAAAAATCGATATTAGAATGACAATAAAAAGATAAATTGTAGCCTCGGAGTGAAGTTGAATGAACTAATGATGCTATTTGGCTAGTTTTTATTGGTACTGTAGTTTCATTTGGTGTCAAACCGCACTCAACAAACAATGTATCAATAATTCCCTCTGCTAACACATCTAATTCTCTCTCTGCAGCTTGCGTGAGGAGCACCGCTTGTAATTCTGGAGTTAGATTCTTCCATTGATCACAAATATAATCAAGAAATAAGCTGGGATATTTTAGAATTTGAGAAATATCGCTAAATTCATTGCTTATGAGCCCTAGAGCCATCATTTTACTCCAAATAACTCCCATCTTCTGCCTTTCATATCGTAACATCTTTTTCATCGATTGCATTCTTTTTTGGCGGTTGCTACTAACTAATAGTAATCCAACATACGCCCTATCGACATCCCATTCGGATAACGCAGCAATAGCGGCAATTTGCTCTAACCAAATACCACTTTCTTTGGAGAACAAGTTTGCTGATATCACAAAACTTCCCTCTGGATTATCTAAATAATTAATCCTAAATTGATTATGTTCCGATATGAAAAAATCCTGTATCGGAAGGTATTCCATTTTTATTCCATTTGTTTCAAGAATATTTTCCAAGGCTCTGATCTTGTCTTCGGGTTCCGATTCTTCTCTTGCAATTTGTTCAAAACAATCAAGAAAGTCAGTTACGAGTTGAAGGTTAATTTCTGATTTATTGTAAATTCCGACCGAATCAATCACTGGAAAACCCTCTAACCAGAATGATGTAATTTGGTCTAGGACTTTCCCATCAATTTGTTTGCTTTCTCCTCCAATTTCTACAGATTCTCCTGTATTTGAATCAGTGTACCATATTGATATCTTGATTTCTGGAGAAAATTTCATTCTGGTTAAATTAGCAACATCCTCTTTTCTACCCGATGAAACATCAAGGATTATCTCGCAAGAAGAGATATTATCTGATAGCGCCCTAAGTTTATGCTCTATGCGTGCAGATTCGTCGACAAGATTATCCAAATAAATAGATTGTATTTCCACACCTATTCCATTTGCAGGAGGATGTTTCAATTCATAATTTTCATCAAATTCAAAAAAAGCAGGAAGATTAGAATCATTCCAATGAACTATCCGATTGAGGTTTTCATCAAATTTTTCAGTTAATTCACCCTTGGGATTATTCATTATGATAAACAGGACGATATCTGGGTTGTGCGCTATGATTGAACAAATATTTGGAATGGGCCCGGATTTGTTCAGTATTTCAACGAGAATTTTCTTTGAGGCCATCATAATTCCTCCAAATTTTCTAATTCTATGATTAGCCTTCCATGCCTATCGATTTGATCTTTCGTTCTCAACACACCTGACGCATCTGACTGTTTTTTGTTTTTCATTACAGCTTGTAATTTGCCTATTTTGTATGTGGTGAACTTCTTATCAACGGAAATTTCTTCCAAACTTTCTGGGATAGAAGAATATTCAATTTGTGAAAAAAAGTCATCAAGAGTAGGCTTAGATTTGACGATTAATTGGTTAGTAGAATTCAGGATAAATTGACCAAAATAATATGCGTTGAAATTAAACGCTCCGATTCCTACATGATCGATAATTTGTTTTATTGTTGAACCTATTGCCCTCGCCTCAACCTTTCTTTTCTTGTTGAATTTATGAGTCGGTTTATCCCAGTTAACCCATGTCAAGGTCAATTTCGGCCCCTCCATATTGTATTGATCTAGAGGCGGTGCAGGTAGTAAGAGCCCCTCTAGGCACAATCTATTTTCCTTATTTAGTGACAAGCCATGAATTGCTAGATACTCACCGACATCAATTTCCTTGCTGGTCGAATAGTTACTTCCATTGGACAAACTAACCAACTTTTTCCCTCGAAGTGCAATTAGTTCAGCTTCTGGAAAAATATGACAAATTGTTGCAACCATCAGTAAAGTCGATCCAGTAACGAAAATTGCATCAGGAGAATAATCTGACATTTCTTGGAATCGTTGTAAAATAGAATCTCTGCAATCTCTCGGACCAGCCTCGGGACCTTCAATCTGAATAACCGATAACGCAGTATTGAAGCCGAGATTTCTGACTAATTTCAGTATTTCATTACTATCGGGAAATAATGATTTAGTAACTAGAAGATGGATCTCCTTGACGCCCTTTATTTTGCAGGCTTGGATGATATTTGCTCGAGAACCTCCTACAGGAATGAGTAGTTTTTTTCCTTCCAGGTCAATTAACTCAGAGGCAGTTTTTCCATCATTCACTATATCACCTTAGGGGGGAGTATAACTAACTCTATATCAACGCCTTCAGAGTTTGTAATGATGTACCCTCTGCGGATATAACTTTCTAAGTTTAGATAATTATCCAATTTTGAGCCATAATCTTTTATTTTTCGAATATCTTCGTCACTTACTTTTCCTTCCGAAATCGGAAATGTTGAGGGTTTTGAAATATTATCCAAGGTTTTTATTTGTTCATTCAAATCAGTAATCAATACTGATTTCGTATCATTAATCCATGCCGATTCCTTGTCTTCAACCTTAGGTACATTCTTGATTTCACCTTGAGGCATGGTCAACATTTCAGGGAAATCTTCAGCTGCTTTAGACTTCCAGATGGCTTTTGCTAATTCTTCTGATTTTCTAGAGTGTTCTAGTTGTTGTAAGATTCGACCCGTATCTCCTTTTTTTGCTAACCCCGCTCCAAATGAGATAAAAATACCTGATTTTTCATCTACTGTATCCTGTATTTTTCCAGCCAAATGTTTGATTGTATTTTCAAGTCGTGATTCAACTTCCTCTCCAATTGGCTGATATTGGGCTAGGAGCACATCATCACCTGCGGTCACCCAAGCCGCAATCCGGTCACCAGAATCAAATTTTTCGATAGTTTCTGAAATCGACTTCCACCAATGATAATTAAATCTAAACGACCTTCTACGTTTTCTATCGATTAACTCTTCTCGAGTAAAACTTGGATACCTTTCAGAAAAAACAACTCCCAAAGAATTCCCATCTAGAATTGAAATTGCAGTAACAGTTCGCTGGCCACCATTGTCAATTTCCCCTTCTCTATTTTGTCTTATGGACGAATCTTTGAGCCTCTGACTGTGCCCAAGGAAGTAGATAAGTCTGTGAGAGCTGCAAGTCATTTCTTCCGCTTTTTTTGAGTCATTAAGTCCCATCCAAGAATCAATTCTGTTGATTTCTTTCTCCTCTAAATTTGACCCTGTACATAATACACAGTCCGTAGCATCATGGGCAGTTGTCCTAGGGTATGATTGTGAACTGAAATAATCGATTATCTCAACATCCTCTTCCAGATTCACCAAATTCACATTACTTTCTCCAATTGAAATTGGAGGAAGGAAACTTTCTAGGTCGCTAAACCATTGTTTGTAATCCTCTTGAGTAGGCCGGTTATTTCCCCCATTCGCACGAATACAGGCTTCTGCCCAATTATCGAGAGTAGTACTTATCCTTTTGAAAGTGGATCCTTCGAGATTAAGGAATTCTCTTTTTGTTTTTTCAAGGAGTTTTTTCATGTCTTCGATTTTGTCTTGGGGGCATAAGAATGAGACTCTTCCTCCTCCATGTATCAAAACCGAACCCATTCCAAATTTACTCACCACCCGTTGCAAAATCTCTGATGTTAATAGTTCAAGCAATAGTGAATAACCCCTAATGAAACGCTGAATTGTTCCCGGAAAAGGCTGAGTAGGGAGATATTTATGCATCCAAGTTTGAACATAATGAAATTGAAATGTGATTTCCTGTAATTCTAGAGGTGTTGTGAACTCCTTCATCCTCTGCGATAATTTGTAAATTTCATTTTTATTCTTTAATTTTTGAACTCTGTGATCTTCTTTACCAAATTTACTAATCATCCCTTGTAAAGGCTCCAAATTAGGTTTTTGAACATTGGAAGATATAATATTTTCAAATTCACAAAGGCTATCTAAATCTGGCCACCAATCACTCCTTCTTTTATTGTCAGTAGAATGTAGTGAAGAAAGTAAATTTAGTTCACTGGGGCGAAAATTTCCATCAGTCAGACTGTGCCGATCTAGCTGTCTTAATTTTGAAAATAGCAATGAAAGACATTGCTTGTGGGCGTTACGAAATTGTTTGTCATCTTCAGCCCAATCTTCCCCTCCATCCAATATTAAATTTAGGTCACGGTTCAATATGGATGACTTTAAGCTGGTAAATTCATGAGTTCCTGAGATATTATCTAACGAATATGAAATTTCCATTCCTAGTATTGATTCTGGATTCATTGGCCAGTCGAGCGGTCTTGTGGAAATATCGATTTCAGGATATCCAGCGATCGTAGAGATAAATCGTAAATGTCTTTCTTTGTCATTGGCAATCGCGGTTGTTTCCTTTGGCCATTTTTGTAAGATTTCTGACATTCTAAGCAGTATTTCATCGCCAGATAAATCTGGTCTAGGCAGGAATTCTCCAACATCTTCCCAAGGATTTGAAGCAAATATGTTGTCCAATTTCCTCCCTCCTCTAATTTTATCTAATAGTCTGCACATTATATCAACTCAGTGACAGATGGCGTACCGTCCCCTACCCTCAACCACATTTCATCCCACCAAGAATTTAATTCAGAAAATTCAATCTGACACCAATGTAGGTCATTTTCAATTAATCTCAATATTTCTAAGCACACTATTCTCCAAGAATTCCAAGGCGATTTAGTTTGTACTTTGTTACGCCAACAATATTGTGCAAAGTAGTATGCTATGGGAATATGCTGAAGGAAAAGGCCATTTTCAGTTGGTTGTAATTGTCCTTTTCTTTGATTTATCTCATTCCAAAAGTGAAATCTGTTTATCGAATTATCTCGCTTCGATCTAAGCGAAACTTCCCTCCAAAAGTCTTCAGAAATTAGTTCTCTAAATTCAGAATCAATTTCGATTTCTTTTCCATTTTTTAAGTAAATATCAGAGCATTTATTGAGAAAATTTTTCCCAAGCTCATGGTAATCCAAAGTTCTACTAAATAGAACACAAACACGTTTTGAAATTGGTAATTTATTTGATAAAATATAATCTACATTTTTTCTATTTAGTCCCAATCTAGAAAAGTAATCATCGATGAACCAAAACCCACTTTGTTGAATTGTGTAATTGCAATACACCTCCAATCCGATCCTTTCTCTTTTCGGAGTCACGTATTTTTTGTCATCAATAATTATCCCTCGAGGGGGAAGAGATGGGTTTTGTATGATTGAGGCTATTTCGCTTTGAAGATTAATATCTGGAAAAATCTCAACAATCTCATTTTTCAGATGTTCATTTTTTTGATTTTTTCCTAAGCCTAAAAATTGTTTTACATATTTTGCATCTTCCCACGAATATGTCTTTCCGGTAATCAGTGTCTTTTTGCTTTCTTCATGCAATAAGCGCCTTGTTCTTTCTTTGGAGTCTTCATTCTCGAAATTTTCTCCAAGTTTTGATTTCTTGATTTTACCAACAGGTTCGGGAACTACTGCCTGAATTAAGCTAGGATCTGTCTGTCCTTTCGAAAATATTACAGTGGAAGGTGTATAATCGCTTTCTGAAGAAATTTCTCCGTTTGTAAAACCTGATGTAGATGCAAATTCCGTCTGGGTTGGTTCTATTCTACCACACCAGGAACAGATGTATCTTCCTTCGTTATCAAACTCAAATTCGTCCGAATTACATTCTTCACAAGATGATCTATTCATCACTCTAACCATCCCTTAATTTTAACTCGATAAAGGATGCAGCTACCTTCCCACGAGGTGTTAATGAGACACATTTTGTCTCTGAATTGAAATTAATCATTCCGTCAGATAAAGCCTCGTTTTTTCTCCTATCCATTGCCTTTTTGGCAGCTGATTCGTTCTTGTCAATTATTCTTCTTGGGTCCCCAGAACCGTATCTTAGATGATTGAAACTATACAAGTAATATACTCCGTCGGATTCAACTGTTGCACTCAGTTCGAATCCAATATTTTCATCGTCTCTTTCAAAATCATAAATCGTATTCAAAAATTGTTTGTATTCTACTTTCTTTGTTTTCAATAAATTTGAAATTGCTTCAATTTCGCTGCGTAATGGAAGATGGAGAGTGTGCATTTCTTGACTCAATCCAGAATCATATACGGTCAAATTATCCGCATATACTTTCGTGAAATAAATCATCGGAATAGATGACAAAAAAGAATACTGAATAATTGCAGGTCGTAAAACTCCTAAACATTTAGTAAAATCGATAGACCATGAAATGCCCCGATTTTCTTCGCCAATTCGGTACAATATTTTAATCAATTCAGTAGATGAAGATAAGAGGCTTTTTTGATTATATTCAGTTGTAATTGGTAGGGTAAAATTTGGATTAATTATGACAGATTGTTGTCCAAGATGTTCAGCTATTTTCTCGAAGAAATTGATGTCTTTTGACTCATCTTGGGGACCAAAACCCTGAGAAATAAATGTAAATTTATCATATGTTGTCCTATGTTCTCTCAGGTAGTTGATTACTTCATCTAAATCATAATTTGACCTTAGTAAAACAATTAGACCCCTTTGTTGGTTACTTGAGTCATCGGAAGTTTCGTAATCGGATAAGTGGAGCATACAGTTGTATTCACCAATTTCTGTCGGAGAGTAAATTTTCGTTTCTAGAAGGGCTTTGTTTATCTCAATTAACTCCTTATCGATACTCTTTGCATCCTTGTGAGAATTTTTCCTAATCTCAAGCTCCCTTTTCCTTTCTTCCAATTTATTTTTATGGTCATTGAATAATTCGGGTAAGTTCCTAAGAGTATTTTCAATTCCTCTGGCCCCTACGGAATTTTTCCCTCCTTGCAAATCTCTGGCCGTGGGATGTTTATCTGGATTATTTACCAAAAAATGTCCAATTGCAGCTAATGAGTTACTAACGGAATCATTAACTATTTCTCGGTCTAATCTTGTAGCAGGGCCATCAATACTTTTCGACCATATTTGCCCTCCAATTATCTCAAACATGTAGAATAGTAATGATGAATGCCAACCATTTCCAGTACTCTGAATAAGGACTTTCGTATTGGGTGTAGATTGAAAATTAGACGATGTGATCAAATTAACCATGTCATTTGCCCAAATTGTTCTGTTGTTCTCTTTTCCAGTCCACATGCTTGGGTTAATTCTGTGAAGATTTACACATTCTGCAGCATTAGAGTATTCATTTTCAAAATCCTTCACCCCATCAGGTAAGGTATCAACACCATCAGTTCGATAGACAGTGATTTTTGCGACATCCTCAAGTCGACAAATTCCCTTTAGCATATCCTCTAAAATAGAAACGGAACCTATCGGGTGACTAGGCGAGTGTATGTAGAATATTTCATACATTTTTTCGCTTCCATATCCACCCCTGAAAATCCAGTTTGCCTTTCAAAGTGGTATTGCCTGGGGTAACTTTCGTAATTCTATGCTCTCAATGAACAAATAAAAGGATGATTGAAGCATTCCTGTCCCGAATTTTAGCTGGAAACTCAAAGGTTCCCGCATCGAACCAAAAACCCCCTCTAGGGCAGACCCGCCTCGTAGAACGAAAACTATCGTATTAATTTACGATTTATTAATGAAAAATTGGCAGTTTTTCATCTTGCCAAGGATGGTAATACCCCTTCATCTCTTTGAAGGATTATTGCCCCGGCCTTTACCGGATGGTCGTCCGGTTTTGGACGGTCCATTACGTGGTCCACTTTTCTTGCCTATTCTCTCACCTCCCTCTTTTTCTTGAAAATTTCATCGTTAATTCAGTCGCAGTCATCGCCAAACAAACCTATTGGCCAAAGCGTTGAAATTACAACTACACCAACAGCTAATTTGGCTAAGTAACCCAGTTTACTCATATTTTCACCGATTTATATCTACAGGCGTTTGTTGTGAATCTCATTTTTGTCAAAATAGACAATAGCGGGAAGGGGATAAAAGAAATTAACCATATTCAGCAATAATTTGAAAAAACCATTCTCATTAGTTTAGATATGACCAAGCCGAAGCATACGCATATTGTAGTACTAGGCAAACAAATCGAACATGCACTTGTTGGTGTAAGAGAGCTTGGAGGTGATGTTGTTCACTTCATAACCTCTGAGGAGTTACTCAAGGAAGGATTGTATGAGCAAATTGAGGAAGAGTTGTCGAATGAAAGCCAATTTAATCTCGGAGGATTCCATTCTATACCTAATGAAAGGTTATTTTCACCGTTTATTGTAGGTGATATGCTAGAGATAGTTACAGACATAGTTGCACATGAATCCAATGAGGACTACCATCTTCCCGCACTAGATTTACTTGAAAATAGTAAAACACCCGAGTGGGAAGGGGACGTAGGCTCTTGGAACAATTCTTACAATAAACAAACAGACTGTATCTTTTTCGTTGGATTCACTGGTGGAATGAAACTAATGTCCGGCTCTGCAATTCATTGTGCAAATATGATTGGTGCAGTTTCATATTATGTTGCTGAAGGCTCCAATTCAATGGAACCAGAGGTTATTTGTTTGGGGTCTTTGGAAGCACCAGCAGTTTTGCTTAGTGCTCCTGACGAATGCTTAGACACAATTTTTGAATACCCTGCAGCAGAATATAACTGGGTACCAACAACGAACCTTCTGATTAGGGAATTAGTCCATCTCAATCTTGCAAATGAGAAGATTACTGAATCAGGTACACTTGGTTATGAATTAACCAAAGAGGGGTATGCCCACGTAAAAATCGCTGCAGAGAGGAAATTGAGAAAGAAGTCGATGGAAAGTATGACTCCTGAAGAAGTTGAAGAGTTGAAAAATAAGTGGAGCAGCTCCAACAACCCAGATGTAGAACTTGATTGGTTACAGGATAGATCTACGTTGATTGAAACATTTTTTGAGGTTGGATATTCAGATACTGAGGAAGAATTGTTACAAGTGATCTTGGAAAAACATGGTATAACTGGAAGAGCTGAGTTAAGGGAAATCGAGAAATCTCATGGAATAGAACTATACCTGGAAATAATTTTTGAGGATAGGGAAGGAAATGAAGTAGATATTGGAGGTTTCAGACAACGGAGATACGGTACGGATAGAATACCATTCATCGAGGATCTACTTCTGCATCGAAGATACAGGCCGATAGACCCAGAGGCAACTAGGATAATTTCTGGCGATAATGATGCCGAATTCCTACACTACATAGCCATAAAGCACTTCGAAAAACTTGGATTCAAGGTACGTTAGTTTAGCCGTGGTAATTGGTTTCTTCAAACCGTTCATCTGCTTTCTCTTTCATCGCTTCTAGTTCCGTTTCGGTAATTGATTGAATAATTTTATTTCGTTCACTACTGGCCAGCATGGTTAGTAATCGTATTCCAAATACACTGAATTGATAGCTTCCAGAATTAAGATCAATATCCAGTATTCCTTCTGCATCCAGCATCATCATCATCCACGGCGCTATCGATGTGTTTTTGTGAAGTTCTTCTAGTGAATTTTCTTCATTTTGTAAGTTCATAGCAAGATATACTACGTCTGATGGATTTAGTGTCATCAACATTTTCAACGTGTTTATTTCGGGTAAAATTATGATATTCTTGTTTGGCATTATTGCCTTTCCCTCTGCTGGCTTTGTGACGTAAAAGGCTTGAGCATCTAACAAAGATGCCATCATTGTCCCCGCAGCTGCCATTAGCATAGTCCCGCCAGTAATGCCTACTTTCCACATACTGGTATTCATTTCTCCCTCAGATAATCTAAATTCGTGACCTC